>ENA-ORSB01003314-ORSB01003314.1-human-gut-metagenome-genome-assembly--contig:-NODE-3314-length-11422-cov-3.400457_pt1 | contig 11422 bp, 21 predicted proteins | sample MGYA00242180_ERZ509144 | MGnify/ENA primary metagenome ERZ509144 (study PRJEB26280, sample SAMEA2338661) | human gut metagenome | biome: human gut; feature: human-associated habitat; material: faeces... | reverse complement strand
TGACCAGCCAGTAGCCCAGGGCCGTGGCCCCGAGCATGAGATATTGCTGGGCGAAGAGGCTGTGGATGTTCAGCCAGTCGCCCCAGAACAGCACGCCCAGCAGAGCCACGGCCAGCAGGGAGATCACGGTGCGCACCATTTCCGAGGAGACTGTGGCCCCCACGGCGTCGTTCATGGAGCGCAGCACCCGGCCCCACCAGGTCAGAAAAGCCCAGAGCGCGGCCAGGGGCGCGAGCCAGAGCGGCACGTCGGGCATGAGCAGCCCCCCCACCGGCGGAATCAGCATGCAGAGGGCGGCCAACAGGCTGATCAGGGCCACCAGCAGGCTGATGCGGAAGTAAAAGCCGATAAGGCCGGTTTCGTTCTGGCGGCGGGACAGGGCGTTGTAAAAGCAGGTGGAGGTGCCCATGTCCAGAAAGCCGGAAAGCTGCTGAAAGAGATTGGTGGCAAAGCTGTAGTTGCCGTACATGCGCGGGCCGAGAGCGCGCGGCAGAATGGCCTCCATGGCCAGGTACACCGGCACGGAAGCCACGTTGGCCAGCAGCTTGAAGGCATAGCGGCGGGCCAGGGTGGGCGTGGAGCTTTGCATGCGGGCAATCTACACATTTTCTCAAAAAGCCTAAAGGGCTTTTCAACGATGGTTAATGTCACCTGTTTTTATTGATTATTTGGGGATCTTCCAGTTTGGGCACATGGCCTTGGACACATAGGCCAAGGTCAGGCAGGGTTTCAACGGCTGCTATTTTTTGTTTGTCCAGAACATGCTGGTAGTGCGTCAGTAACATATTTGGATTGTTGTGCCCCATGAGATTGGCGACCGTTCCCACATCCACTCCTTCGGCAACCATTTCCGTGCCGAAGGCGTGCCGCAGATCATAGGGACGAATCCTCCGGGTAATACCGGCGCGTTGCAAAGCTCGATACCAAGCACGGTGAAAGTTGACAACCCGTTTGCCCCGATGATGTACAAGATAGATATCCCCACTGGCGTCATCCTCCAGTTTCCATGCCTCAAATACAGGCATAAGCGCTTTCTTGATGGGAACCTCACGCCAAGGGGCATTGAGATTTTTGCACGACCCGTGTACGCGCAGAACCCGGCGCTCTATATCTACGTCATTCCAAGTCAGGCGTAACAGCTCTGACGGACCTACACGCACCCCGAGCTGTGCTCCGATGATAACTATACGCATAATATGCGGAGCGGCATGTGCCAGTATAGATCGTATTTCGTCGGGTGTCGGCGGAACGAAATGCTCGTATCTGGCAGAGGGAAGCTGCGGAAAGTCCACCGGTCCACGAAAACCGGACTCCGCGCACCAGCGCAGGACAGTGCGCAACACACGGAGCCGGTCACGCACGGTTATAGGCTTGACGGGCAGCGCAAGCATGTCTTGAGCTAAACTGTTAAGCGTCTCGCGCGTGATATCCCGCACGGGGACGCCTCCCAGTCTCCGCAGGGGGTAGCGCATGGCCGTCAGTTGCCAGTTAAGGCTCGCCCTGTTAAACTGCTTCTGCTTGAGGTACAGTAGATATGCACCTTCGAGCGTAAGAGCTTCCGTCTTTTCTTCGTGCTCCTCCTTCTCCTCTTTTCTGAACGACTCCCTATCAAACTTGATGCGATGTTTGATCAGGGAGTCGTGCTTTTCCGCCTCGTGCTGAGTGATAAAATTCGCGCACTCGCGTTTCCCGGTTAGCGGATTGTTCCAGTAGCACTGCCACGGCGACGCGCGGCCTTTCCGGTACCGTATGGCCATGATGTCCTCCATCATGCGCCAAATGTGCCCGGAACAGGCTACTGGACGCATGGGCCTTGGGTCAATTGGTAAATGTCATTGATGGACATGGACGTGAGCGAAACGGGCGGGGTAGAATTCCGCTTGGGCTGCCGTGCCTCTTTGGGCTTGGGCTGGGCGTCTTGGTGCATCTCAAGGATCACCTGACGCACAGCGGATTCCAGCCAGCGGGGGCCACGGCCACGCCCCAAGCCGAAGTCGATAGGATGGACGCCGCGTTGCGCCAAAATCGAAGCGGCCACACCGGGGCTTGTGCCCAGCATGGCCGCGATGTCTTTGCGTCTCAGGAGGTGGTCTGTCACTGCGGCATGCCTCCCTTTGGAGCCGGGACCGTCCTTGCCCCGCTGCTCCGTCTTCCGTCCAGCAAAGAAAGCTGGCGGCTGATACCGTATTTATCCATGAAAAAGGCCAGCAGTCCAAGCTGGCCCGGTCCGGTGATGGCAAAGTCGGTTGTTTCATACTGTATGCCGTCGTCTTCCGGCGACAGATGCACTGTGATTTTGAACCAGCCCTTCTCGATATATTTTTGCCGGGGGACATTCCAGTGCTTGCGCTGGCGCATGAGAAAGCCATGCTTGCGCATTTCCTGAAAAAGATTGTGCGGTCCCATGTGTTTGATGCCGCGCTGCCGGAGAACCTTTGCCAGCTGATTGACGCTCATGCCACCTTCGGCTTCGCTGACGGCTTCGGCAAATTCAACCTTGGGGGCGTCAATGGCAAGCTGCTGTTTCAGCGCCGCGTTTTCGCCGCCGATAATCTCCAGGGCCTGCGACAGGATTTCTTCACGGGAGAGGACGGGCTTGCCATAGCCGCCAGTCTTGCGGATTGCAGGCAAGATATCTCCGGCAATCCATTTCTGATACGGAAGGGCAGCGGGCTTGTCCGATCGGCCCAAGAAAAAATAAAGGCCTTGTTCCGAAAGTGTGGCCACGTCTTGCTTCCCGCCGGGGGTGACAACCGATGTCACCCCTTTCCATTCGTCTGGGACATGGGCAATCCTGCTACCGCTCCAAGTGTACCCTAGAGCCTCACAAACATCCTTTGCCACAAACCACGGTTCGCCGTTGTCTTCCACCACGCGCACCGCGCCGAAAGCCTTATTCTGGAAAATTTTCAGTTCGTTCATAAGCTATCCTTCGACGGTCATGCCGCCTCCTCGTAAATCGCTGTGCCGTCCTCATCCATGCCCGGTTCCAGCTCCCTCAACTTTTCGGCCAACGTGTTGACCGTCTGGCGCAGATAGCGCCATTGCGGCGCGTGGGCATAGATCGGACAGGTGTTGCAGACGTCCTCCACAAAAGTAAGGGCCGCCCATACCAGAGCGGCCCATCTGCGGAAGCGTGTTTCGTCGTCCATGTCCTCAGTGATCATGTACTCTTCGAGGGCGTGGAATCTCTTGTCTAGATCGCGTTTGGCCCCTGCGGACAGCGGTTTTTTTCTGGTCTGCTGGGCACAGGCCGCGATCCACCGGCTGATCTTGTCCAGCTGACGCTTGAGGGCTATTCCGCAATTCGCAGCTGGCCGAAAGACTTCGAGGCAAGCCTGGGTGGCCGTCAAGGCCAAGACGGCGCGCGTGTGCTGGACGCCGGGATTGGGGTAGGTGGGCACGTAGGTCATGATACGGGTTCCTCCGGCCTGAGGAGGGGGCCAGCCCACCAGCCCATAATGCTGGCTACCGGCTGCATTTCCGTGTACCCGTGTATGTGCATGATGCCTTTTGGACCAAACGGCACAACCTCAACTGGGCGGGAAGGACTGGACTCTTCATAAAAAAGCCAGTACCACCCCGGCACCGTCGGCGGTTCCTTCGTCCACACCAGACCTTGGTCGCGGCGCTCGGGGCAGCCCGCGCAGTCGGCGTCGTTGGGGGTGATGCGCGAGGAGCTGGGAAGGGCGTTCCAAGCGGCGAAGGCTTCCTCTTGGGTTAGACGTTTGGGACCACGCATTTCGCAATCTTTGTTATGGCAATAGACGGCGTAAGTAACTACCGACGTTGTCCTTGCAATGCATACTCCGTTGTTTTTCTCGCACGCCGGGCATGGCTTCAATTCTTCGAGCATGAGGACTCCTTCGCGCAAGAAAATGCCTTGCGCCTTATGCGTTCTATTTCGCGCGGGTCTTTGTAAGCTGGACTCCCTCCCCACGTGCAACACTTCAACCACCAACAATTATAGCGTTGAACATTTGCAGGGATGATAACCCCACCTCCGTCAGCACGCTGATAGCCATGGAGCAACGGTACTTCTCCGCAAAAAGGGCAGCGTAAAAACTCAAGCCCTTCAACCGACAAGTGGCTCTCCCCCTTGTTTGCCTCAACTTCCGGCGCGGGCTTCCATTCGCAAGGAGGAACAGAAATATTCCATCCGTCCCATTTGAAAAATGAAGGAACAACCGTCTCGTTACAATAGAGAGTGTGATCTGCAAAAATCAAAGTAAGTTCGGGCAAAACAGCGCTTTTCAACCGCCACCAGTACACTCCCGGTTCTGTTGGTTGTTTTACGCTCCAAGGAATCCAGGTTCCCTTTGTTGTTATTTCGGGCATTTCTGACTCTCCACACGCTTAAAAATGATGACCCATACCCACGGATTTACGTCCCAGCCAAAACCGCGCTTAGCATAAATTGAATTCCACAGGGCCTCAAATGCTTGCAGAGGAGAATCATAGCGCCATTCCTGACTCGCGCCCATTGTCCAGGTGGCGCTTGCCGGTCCATCCCCGACGCGGCTGACCTCATATACGCCCTCGGCAATTGCATCGTCGCTTGTCATATTCCTCAGCCGCTCCACGCGGATATCGGTAATCTCTAGGGTGATGCGGGGCAGGATGCGGGGCATGTGGATGGAGGGCGTCCAGGGCCGCCGCGTCTGCGTCTTCCGCCCGGCCAGGATGGCCCGAACCATGTCGCTGTTGTACAGGATGGGGCGCTCTTTCATACTTCCTCCACGGCCTTGTAAAATACCATCCAATGCGTTTTTAGATTCGCCGTGGTCGTGTGCCCAAAAATCGGGCGTTGCGGAAAGCACGCCAGGACTTGGTGCACGCTGATTTGCGTTTCAGCCCATTTGAAAATCAGAGTCCCGCCTGGCTTGAGTACCCGCCAGCATTCGGAAAAACCATCGGCCAGATCCTTGCGCCATGTGCCCTTTGTGAGCTTTCCGTACTTCTTTCCCTGCCAGGATTGGGGGCCGCACCGTTCGAGGTGGGGAGGATCAAAGACCACGAGATGAAAGCTCTCGTCAGGATGAGGAAGCGCCCTATAATCAGCTATAGAATCAGGGGAGATAGTAAATACTCTGCCGTCACAGAGCACATGCTCTTCCCGGCGAATATCACTGCACAGAACACGCTGATCCTGCTTATCAAAGTAGAACATGCGGCCACCGCAGCAGGGATCGAGAATCTGCGGTAGGTAGCCCAAAGGCTTGGTGATGCTTTCAGACTGCTTTTTCGTCATGGCTGAGTCTCTTCCCCAACGTCAGGCAGTAGCAGCGGGGGGAATTAAGGTCATTTGGTTCGGCGGTTTCCTCAATGCTCATCAATTCAAAATCCATCGTTGTGCTAGTATATCCGCGCCTGAACCGCACTTTGTCGTATGATTTGGCGAACAGCCGCCGTGTCCAGTACGGCTTGATTTCCCGGTATTCATGACGTTTTTGGCCCGTAGATATTTTATCGTACCAGTGATGAGTCAGCACAAGGTCGAGTACAGACATCATTCCTCCACGGCCCCGCGGGCGGCTTCGCGCCACGAGGATGTTGTGATGGTAGGACAGCTTCCTTCAGGGCATACATCAATCAAAGGGCATTCTTTCTCCGCGTCATCCACGCAGTATTTTGCAAGTCTTTCAGCGAGCCAGTCAGCCTCTTTTTCCAGCCGTTCCAGCTTGGCCTTGACCTGTTGGTCTGCCTCTTCGCAGTCGCCGAAGTGCCCGGAGCCGCCGCACCACGGGCAGTTCAAGTGCTCAAACATGGCGCACGCTTCTTCTTCCGTCATGTGGGTGTGACCGGGCAACGGAGATGGGATTTCACCGCCCCATGCCATCTTCGCCACCTCGTGCTGGCTGGTGGCCCAGTTTCGGGCTGACTCCAGTTCTTTCTCCAGCCGCTCATTCTCCTCCCGCAGCCGCAGCAGTTCGTCGATGGTGGCGATGACCGTGGGCGGATCGTTGGCGGCGATGTGGGTGATATCTTGTCTCTTCGTTCCCCAGACTATCTGACAAAAGCATGTACCGTTTTGGATGGAAATATCGAAAGGCGTGTTCGTATTGCGGTCATTGGTCAGCCACGGCCCCTGCGTCGCATTCTCGGCAAACATCTTGCGGATCAGCAGGAAGCTTGTGGAAAGGTCAGTTGTGGTCATCGGTTCGTCTCCGGCGGTATACGTTTTTCGAGTATGGGGAGCCATGCCCATTGCCCTACCTCCTCACATTCCCCGTCAAAAGGACACTTGCCTATGTCGCGCATGAGGTTGAGAGCGCAGCTTTCAGGGTTAGAACAGTACCGACACAGAGCCCACAAAAAGGTCGCCTGCTCTTTGAGGGACAGTCCGTATTGATTTTGCTCAGTCATGGCGATCCTCCGTGGCGGCGTAGGCGGCACTAGTCCAGCAACATTTGCAGGGATAAAGTTCTTCCGATGTTTCGGAGCAATCGATGGTGCGAAATTTTTCAGGGGGGCAGAGATAATCGCTTTGTCCCGCCAGCCACCGCACCATAGCCACGAGCCGCAGGACGGTGGTGTGGTCGGCGGCGACGTTAAAAGCGTTTTGCGCTCTTTGAAAATAGGTATAACTCAGCCCTTTCGGCATGAGCGCGTTCGCCTTTGCCTCCAGGTCGGCCAGCCATTGTTCAACGGTCATTTTCAGCCTCATGATTTTGCTTCGGCTCCATATCAAGAAATATGACGCTATTGTTATTTAGATTGATGAGGACTGGGCGATCTACTCCGGGGATAAAGCGCAACATCCGGCCATCTTCATATATATATGTGTGGACCTCTCTGTTCTTTGGGTTATCCTTAATTCCGTTTTGATACCCACTTGCATAACCAGTTTTCCAAACAAAATAGCAAAGCATAGCAAAGGCGATACAGCAGGACAGAAATCCAAAGAATTTCGTTTGTATAAATTCATCAAACGTCATTTTCAGCCTCCATTTCGGCTTCCACCGCAAGGCGGCCAGCTTTAAGCGAGCACCATCTGCAAACCTGTATTGCTTTTTCTTCGGGGAAGTCTCTTTCGTATGACTCCCCCCAGATATCCCAGGCGCATTTAACCGGCTCGCTAGGTGGTGGACAGAAGGGTTCCCCTCCCGCCATCTTTTCCGCCACTCGCGCCTCAAACTCGGCAGCGTCCCTCCATTGTTCAGCGGTCATTTTCATCCCCCCAACATTTTATTTTTGATACCGTTTTTTGCAAAAACTTGATTTGTTGCGCATCTAAACTTTAAAAAAAGATATGCCCCCGCTCAATCGCTGCCGGGAACTTCCCGGCAGATCAGAGGGAGGATCACTCAAACCCATTGAGATACGCTCGCCAGTAGTCGTCGGCAGATGTGCTGATGCGGCTGCCTTTGGCCCTCTTGGTCTCCCACCAGCACTTTACCGCATGTTCAAAAGTTTTCCATATTCCGGGCCAACATTGCATGGATTTGGTGCGACGGATTGCTTTTGATTCGCTTGCCCCCAGTAAATATGGGCATACCACGCAGCCGATACGCCCAAAACCTTCATCATACAGTGACGGATATGGCAGGCGCATAGCCTCAATAAATTCCCATACCGACCATTCCGGCCATTTGAATATCGGCTTATACGTAGTCTGTCCGTAGAAAGTAGCTATACGAGGCTTAGCGGCGCGTTTTGCACTCTCCTCGGCCCTGATGCCCATGACGCGCAACTTCAGAGGATGACTTTTTGCTGGGTCTTTTTTAAGCACATCACAGCACCAACGTCCTGTAATGAGGGGAGGAAACTTGTCCGATATGCCTTGCCACATTGTGATTTTAGGGTACAGCCATGCCACATCAGGGTAATGCTGACGGATAAAGTGATACATCTCCGGCGGATCAATGCGGGTGCAGCTATAAAACGCCTGATGCTTCACCCCAGCCAAGCGGCACAACTCCAGAGTCGTGATGCTGTCCTTCCCGCCGCTGAATCCGACGAAATAGCCTTCTGGAGGTTCATGCGTGCGCAGAAAATCCATTGCCTCGCGAATGTAGTCTCCGAGTTCATATCCCGGCAGACCGCATTGGCGGATATCTCCGAGCATGGTTGCTCCCTATGTGATTTTGAATGGCAGGCCCCGGATTCGTACCGGGTGTAAGACGGGATGCAGCTAATCCGTCCTAAACGCTGCAACGTTATCGCGGTTCGCCCGCGCCGCGCCTGCCGTAAAGCCGGGCTACAACTCGCCACGCCCCAGCACGCGCACGTCTTCGCAGCGCACCAGGCGCGGGCTGAGGGGGGAGATATGTCAGCGTACTTGCAGGCTGTACGACTTTCGCAGCTCGCACCCGGGTACTTCCTGACCGGCCGCGAGGGCTTCCTTGATGACAGCCTTGTCCGCTTCGATGGTTTCTTTGCGACGCAGATAGAGTTCAGGTAGCCCGCTGACATCCTGTGGCACGGCCACGGCTTCGCTTTCCCTCACGCTCAGGGTGTAGGAGTTACCTTGCACTTTCCGGAGCCCATTTGTTTGCATGATGTTCAGATATTTGGCCTTAAGCCAGGCTATGCGGCTTTCTGCGGTCTTGGCCTTGCTTGCAAGGCGTTGAGCCTCTTTTTTGCAGGCTTCCGCCGTGGCGGACTGAATACGAAGGAACTGCCCGAAGGCGTCAACCTTGGCGGCCTCCTGCTGGCCGAGTTCGTCAAGGTAAGCGTTCATCATGGCCTGTTGTTCATCGGTAAGTTCTTCGTCCAGGACAGACAGCATCCCGGCAATTTCTTGTTGGATGGCGTCGAATGAGGGCATACTGGCTCTCCTAAAATGGTATAGCATCCATGTCGCTGGCTTGGGACGAATTACCTGACCGCCGCGCCTGCTGCCGTGGCGGCCCCTGTTGTCCCGCGCCCTGGGGCTGTCCGTCGCCCCTGCGGTCAAGAAACTGCACGCGCTGGGCCTTGATTTCCGTTGTGAAGCGCTCCTGTCCCTGCTGATCAGTCCATTTGCGGGTTTGAAGGCTTCCCTCCACATAGACAAGACTGCCCTTTGCCAGGAAGTTGGCGCAGTTCACAGCGGTCTTGCCGTAGGCAACGATTCGATGCCATTCCACGCGATCCACCTTGTTGCCGTCGCGGTCCGTGTAGGACTCGTCCGTGGCGATGGAGAGATTTGATATCGCTGTGCCGCCTTGGCTGTACCGGTGGTCAACGTCACGGCCAAGGCGGCCAATAATCTGGACCATGTTCAAAGACGCCATTACGCTGCCTCCCTGCCGCTGTTCACGGCGTCGAGAAAGTCGGAAACATCCGCTTTTGTCAGCTCGCGGGAGCTTTTGACTTCGCGGCCAAAGAAGCTGGACAATTCGGCAAGGTATGCTGTGCGGTCATTGCCGTGACGTTTGGTCAGGTAGGCCATGAGCATTTTACTTTGAGCCGGGGTCATGGCGTCAGGATTTGAACTTTCCGTCTGCGGCGCTTGTTGCTTGGGCACGGATGCCGAGCGCTGCCTGTTTTTGCCTTGCGCCGCCTCTCCGTCATCGTCATCCTCACTGACAACACCGACCATGGCACTTAAGCTGTAGCGTCTGGCATAGGTAATGGCGCTCCCCATGCCTTGCGGGCCCCCGGCTCTATCCGGGGGCAAAACGCATTCGCTGGCCAGCCATTCTCCGCTTTCATGCATCAGCATTGTACGCACATGGGCTTTGCCGTCGGCAGGCAGGATCATTTGCGCGACGCTAAGCCCATATTTGGGGAGTACCTCCCGGATGGCTTCATATACCGCCGCGATATCCGCATACCTGTTTTTGAGATGCGGATTGGTGGAATTTTTAACGGCCGGGGAAAGCTCTGCCTGCGCCTGTGCCAATGCCTTGGCCAACGTCCCGATAGACGAGCTCATCATGTTGTCCATCTTCACAGCCTCCTTGCTGGAACAAAAACGACCCCTGCACGGGGCCGACATAGGCGTTGTCATCGCCTGGAATCAGGGGGCATATCATTGCCCGCCCGCATCCCATATCCACACTGGGGCATTCGCCCGCGAATCTGCACATATCATTGCCTCCTGCCATTGCCGTAACACCTGGGCCACACTGGCCCCCTGAAAAGCCCTGCGCGCGCCATCAGGCATGGGAAGCACGCCGATTACGCGACGTACTTGGGGGGCTGGTTTGAATCGAATCAGCATGGTTGGCCTCCGGTCACGAGCAGAAAATATCAATGAAATCTTGTCGCTGGACGTCCCTTGCGGCATCCCTTGCGGCATCCCTTGCGGCATCCCATGCGGCAGCCCTTGCGGCGGCCAAATCCTCGTCCGTGGCTCCCCCCACAGCATAAAGTTCCGCAATGTCCAGAGCGTCGAGTGAACGGATATCGGTTAAAAAATGCTGTATCTGACGGACGCAACGCACGGCGAACAGTCGAATTTCCGGGCAGTCATCAGTGGCCCGCAGCGCCCAGATAGCGTCTGAAATTCCGTTAGAGTCCAAGATCGTCAAAAGCGATAGCGGCTCATCATCAGCGCGGGTTTTACCGAGGTGGTGCAACAATTTTTCCCACCCTGTGGAGCATGGGTGGGCGGCACGGATACGATTTAGCGTGGTGAAAAACATATGGCCTCCAAAAAATTGAAGGCCGCCAGCACTAGAACAGTGCCAACGGCCCAAAGCCAGCCGCGCCAGTTGCGGCACGGTGATATTTCGGCCCACATCACGCGGCCACGCGCGCGGGCGGGGTCATGGTCCAGGGCGTATACAGCCCAGCGTTGTCGTCAGGCTGCTCTTGAGCCTCATGCCGGGCCACAATCTCCACCGTCAGGCTAAAATCTTCCTGGGCATATTCCCGACCCTGCTCAAGCGCCTGCTTTCGACTGGGGTAAGGTCCGTTCCAGCCGTCGCTGGTCACCACATAATGACCGAGCTCCAACGTCCCCAATTCCTGCTCATGGGCCAGCAGCATACGCCGCAGCTTGCGGTTGTCGCTCTCAAGCTGTCGGATGCGCTCTTCGGCCTCGGCCAGCTTAGCCAGCAATGTGTCGTGTATGGGCATGATGGCCTCCTACTCTTCGATTTTTAAGATATCGTTACGATACTCGCAAAACAGATTGCTGATGGCCATTTCCCGGACATGCTCCATAGCTTCTTTCACGCCGCCGGAGCACTGCGACACATCAAGTCTTGTGGCGTGAAAAAATAGTTGCGCCACAAGTCTGTCATCAGCTTTGACGTCTTTGCTCCCGCACCAAAGCGGCCAACAAGAAAAGTCCAGGTCGGCATCGCACAGGTTGGCACCGCGCAGGTTGGCACCGCGCAGGTTGGCACCGCGCAGGTTGGCACCGTACAGGTTGGCACCGCACAGGTTGGCACCGCGCAGGTCGGCACTGCGCAGGTCGGCACTGCGCAGGTCGGCACCGCACAGGTTGGCACCGCGCAGGTCGGCACTGCGCAGGTCGGCACTGCGC
>ENA-ORSB01003304-ORSB01003304.1-human-gut-metagenome-genome-assembly--contig:-NODE-3304-length-11441-cov-8.220271_pt1 | contig 11441 bp, 11 predicted proteins | sample MGYA00242180_ERZ509144 | MGnify/ENA primary metagenome ERZ509144 (study PRJEB26280, sample SAMEA2338661) | human gut metagenome | biome: human gut; feature: human-associated habitat; material: faeces... | reverse complement strand
CCGGTGGCGAGCGAGCCGTCCACCGTCAAGTCCGCCACGTCAAGGATGCGGTAGGTGATGTATACGCCGATCGCCATGATGCCCCAGATCAGGCCCTGGGCGACTGCGCCGGGCAGCGCGTTGAGCAGAGACGTCAGGAAACTCATCGTTCTTTTCCTCCAAACACTTCGTTATGGGAGAGGGGCGGCGCCCCTCTCCCATCAGGGATATTCCGCTTACTCCGCGATGGCGGTGTAGCCCTCCAGCGGAGTGATGCCGAGCGTCTCGCACATGGAGGCGTTGTACTTCGGGGTGGCCTCGGTGAACTCGATGGGCATCTCGGAGATGTCGGCCTCGCCGGTCAGGATCTTGGCGGCCATCTTACCGGTGGTCACGCCGAGGTCATAGTAGCTGATGGAGAGGGTCGCGACGCCGCAGCCCTTGCAGATGCCCTCTTCGCCGCAGATGGCAGGCACGCCCGCGGGAACGAGAACGTTTGCGATGGCCTCGGTGTTGGAAGCGGCGGTGTTATCGGTGGGGACGTAGACAACGTCGGAGTAGTCGGCAGCGGACTGCGTGACGGAAGCGACGTCGTTGGTGTCGGTAAAGGCAAATTCCTTCGTTTCAATGCCCTTATCGGAGAGGCACCTGGCGACCTCTCCGATCTGGTAGCGGGAGTTGGGCTCGGCGGAGCAGAACAGCAGGCCGACCTTCGTGGCATCGGGGAACCACTCGGTGATCATGTTGGCCTGAGCCTCGAGGTCAGCGAGGTCGGAGGTGCCGGAGATGTTGCCGCCGACGGTGCCGGAGAAGTCGGTCAGGCCCAGAGCCACGCCGTACTCGGTGACGGAAGTACCAAGAACGGGGATCTCGTTGGTGGCAGACTGTGCAGCCTGCAGAGCGGGGGTGGCGTTTGCCATGATGAGGTCAACGCCGGAGGAAACGAAGCCGTTGGCGATGGTGGCACAGGTAGCGGAGTCACCCTGTGCGTTCTGGAAGTCGAACTTCACGTTGTCGCCGAACTCTGCGGTCAGAGCGTCCTCAAAGCCCTGCGTTGCAGCGTCCAGAGCGGCGTGCTGCACCAGCTGGCAGATGCCGATGGTGTAGGTGTCGCCGGAAGCGGCAGCGGAGCCGGCTGCGGCAGAAGATGCCACAGAAGAAGCAGCCGTGGAGGATGCAGAAGAGCCGCCGCAGGCGGTCAGGGCAGCAGCAGCGCCGCAGACAGCGGCAGCAGCCAGAAACGAACGACGAGTGATTTTACGCATAATGATTACTCCCTCATTTTTCCATATACGCGGCAACAGGACGCCGCGCCGAAAAGCATTTGAATGTCCAGCAGAGAGCCTCTGCTTTACACTCGTGAAGTATATCACGATTTCCCTCCGATGGCAACGCCGTTTCGGTTCTAATTATCTATTAAAATGAATATATCTATCACTTTTTTCGATAGATGTTTCTTCTCTGCTGATAGTCCGTCAGTTTTTGCAGCTCTGCGCCCAGCCAGACGAGGTTTTCTTCCAGCTGCGGGAGGTACTCTTTCTCATAGTCAAACTTAAAATAGAGTGCCTGCCAGAGCTTTGCCTGCATCCTGCGGCGCAGGGGCGGCTCGAGGGCGGCATCCAGCGGCTCCACCACGTCTTCCAGGTCCATGCAGGTCTGCGCCCAGCGGACGTCGGTCTTTTCCCGGGCAGGGACGTCGTAGCGGGCCAGATAGTCCTCCACTTTGGCTTCGACGACACGCCCTCCGCAGCCGGTGGGCTGCAAAAAATAGCTCACTTCCCCTTCCCTGCTGATCTCCTGCGCCAGCGGGTAGAGGGCGCAGACCAGCGGTTCGGCGTCGTGGATGGCGCAGTGGTTCTCGGTGAGGAAAGGGCAGTTGTTCCGCTCCTCCTTCACGGGGGCCAGCCGCAGCACCGGCAGATGGCTCACCTGCCCGATAGACGCGCGGCAGAAGGCCCGGGCCACGGTCTGGGGCGGCAGGCGCAGCCGACCCGCGATTCGCCAGAGGTCGAAGCCCGACAGCACGATGTCCTCCCGCCCCCGGCAGCAGCCGCCGCAGCCTGCGCAGGCAAACGAGAACGCCTCGTCCCGCGCCAGCAGCGGTGTCGTGCGGGCAAAATCCACCCGTCCGCAGAGGTCGAGCTGTGAATCCTTGAGCATGTAAGTTTCTCCTGTATACTGTAGTAGATCATGTGGCGAAGTGGCAAATAAACAATATAGCTATGCTATATTTTCACACTTCGCCAACTTGGCGAAGTGGCCTCTTTTGGCGAAGTGAGGTCAGTTCGCCAGCCGCCCTCATTCCGCCACCTTGGCGAAGTGGCTTTTCAAGCGATGATACGTTCTTAATTTCCCACTTCGCCAGATAATATGCGGGTCTCAGAGAGGGGAAGGAAAGCCTCTCCCTCACTCAAACCTCTTCGCCGGTATCACGATCGCCCCGAACAGCGAGGCGATATACGCCACCAGCACCGCGACCCACACCTGCCAGCCGGTGGCACGCTCAACGAAAACTGCCCCCGCCGTGCAGGGCGGCACCAGCACCAGCGACGCCATCGACCAGACCCGGAACGCCCGCACGATATGCTTCCAGTTGCGGTTGTTGTAATAGATGCCCGGGATGTGGATGTGGAACGCACCCTGTGCAAAGTTGCAGATGCGGTTCTCGTCGTAGTAGCGGGGCAGGGTCTCGGCCATCCAGAACATGGCATAGGCCCCGTAGACGACGCCGAAAACCACATCGACGATGAGCAGAGCCAGCGCTCCCTCGATGTCGGCCAGTCCCGCCGCCCAGACGGCCAGCGCTTCTGCGACGCCCAGCACGCAGCAGATGACATACACCGGCAGATACTTCTTCGTCCGCGCCTGACGGCGCTCCGGCGGCTCTGCCGAAAAGGTCAGCGCCTTGCGGATGAGGTCTTCGGTCTCCTCGCGGGTGAAGCGCTGTTCCTCCTCTACCCGGCGTCCCTGCAGAAGCTCGGCCACCGTCACGTTCAGCTGCTCAGCCAGCGGCACCAACAGCGAGATGTCCGGCACACTCAGTCCCCGTTCCCACTTGCTGACGGCCTTGTCGGACACGTACAGCGTCGCGGCAAGCTCCTTCTGGGTCATCCCCTTTTCTCTGCGCAGCTGTGCCAGAAAATGGCCGAATGCAGCCTTGTCCAGTTCGTACATACGTTTTGCCTCCTGTCGGACGTTCTTCGTCCGTTTCTGGCTTCATTGTACCGGTCCGCACCCTCCCGTGCAACCGACGCGCAGTAGAATCAGCGCTCTTTCGTTTCTTTGTGTGAAATCCCTAGTATTTCACTGGTAATATTATTGTACCACGTTTCGGCGTGGACTCAATCCTTGTCCCCTGTGGGTTTATTCTGCCTCTTCATCCAGCGGTAGAGCAGGACGCAGACGATGCTGGAGAACAGCGAGCCGCAGGCCGGGGCAAGACCCATCGGCACGAGGGTCTGGGGGAAGAACCGGCAGGCCAGCCATGCGCCCGGCACACGCACCAGCAGGATGGAGAGGGTGTTGTGCAGAAAGGACAGCCCCGACCTGCCCCAGGCGCAGAAATAGCCGCTGAAGCTGAACTGGATGCCCGCGAACAGGCAGTCGAAGATGTAGCTGCGGATGTAGGCCGCACCGGCCAGAACCACAGCCTCGTCGGAGGTGAAGGGCCGCACCACACTGGGGGCGATGAACTGCATCAGAAGGGCCATCACCGCGCCGAAGCCCACGCCGATGGCGATGGCGTACCGGAGGATGTCGTCCACCCGGTCGTACTTACCCGCGCCGATGTTCTGGGCGCCCAGCGCCGACACGGTGGAGAGCATGGAGCTGGGGACGAGGAAGAGGAAGCTGATGATCTTTTCCACGATGCCCACCGCCGCCGCGTCGGTAAGGCCGCGCTGGTTCGCCATGATGGTGATGAGCATGAAGGACACCTGAATGAAGCCGTCCTGCGCCGCCACCGGCAGGCCGATGGAAAGGATGTCTTTCATCGTGGCCTTCCGGGGGCAAAAGTCGCTTTTTGACAGTCTGATGCTCTTGCGCTTCAAAATGACGCAGAGGGCCAGCAAAACGCTCACGGCCTGCGAGAGCGTCGTGCCAAGTGCTGCGCCTGCCGGGCCGAGACGGAGCGCCCCCATGAAGAAGAAGTCCAGCCCGATGTTCACCACGCAGGCCGCGGCGATGAAGTACATGGGGCTTCGAGAGTCGCCCATCCCCCGGAAAATCGACGCCAGTACGTTATAGGCTGTGATGCAGGGGATGCCGATGAAGCAGATGGTGAGGTAGGCCGCCGTACCGGCCACGGCCTCCTCCGGGGTGGAGATGAGCCGGACGATGGGGTCCACGAGGCCCACCAGCGCCGCCGCCAGCACTACAGAGCCCACCATAAAGAGGGTGACGGTGTTGCCGATGACCTTCGCGGCCTGCTTTTTGTCGCCTGCGCCCACGGACCGGCCGATGCAGACGGTGGTACCCATCGCCACGCCCACCAATATCACGGTGATCATATGCATCACCTGACTGCCGATGGAGACAGCGGTGGTGCTTGCCACCCCCTCGAACCGGCCGATGATGAAGAGGTCTGCCATGCCGTAGAGGGTCTGCAAAAAGTACGAGAGCAGATAGGGCAGCGAGAAGGTGAAGATGTTTTTCAGCACGCTGCCGCTGGTGAGGTCTTTTTCCATGTATTCTGTTCTGCCTGCCTCCTCCCCTCTCCGCGCATCAGAATTTGCGTCGGAATTGCAGGCAGGCTTCCTTTCCATGCTTTATAATAAAGCACTTCATTGTTGTAAAGTCAAGGAGCAGAAAAAGCGCCGCACAGTTTCCCGTGCGGCGCTTCGCCGTTCTATATCGATCGTCCGAAAGGCCGAGCAACCTGATAAAATAGCCTTTCATGCCCCGGCAGAGGGCCTGCTCGATCAGGCCCGCCCGCCGGAAGGGATCATGTTCAGGACTCGAAGACCTTCCTGACCGCCGGGCTTGCCTCGATGATGCGGACCAGCAGAACGCCCAGCACGGTGCAGCTGATGAGCTCACCGATGCCCACGGAGATGCCGTTGGTGACGCAGGCCAGCCAGAGGGGTGCGCTGGAAGAGGGGTCCGGGAACATCACCGCGATCTCGATGCCGATGATGACGGCATTGAAGGCCACCGGGGGCAGAGAGGCCGCAAGGGCCAGACCCTTGAAGCGGATGTTCCGCAGCTTGTAGGTCACGAGGCAGGCCAGCAGGGTGGCCAGAGTGCCGAAGATGACGTCCACGATGGTGGAGCCCAGCAGGTTTGCCAGGAAGCAGCCCAGCACCACGCCGAAAATGTACTCGGCACCAAACACGGGCAGCAGGCAGAGCGCCTCGGCCACACGCACCTGCACCGCGCCGTAAGAGAACGGCTGCAGTGCCATGCAGAGCACGACGTAAAGGGCTGCGACCATGCCGCAGCGGGCCAGTTTACGGACGGAAAGGTTCTGATTTTTCATAGTATAACTCCAGCGGTTTGATTTTGACCGCGCGGGGACCGCCAGCCCCCGTGGGTTTGGCCCGGCATGGTTCGAGACACGCCGGGGAGCCTAAAATCCTAAGTTGCTCTTTCAGGTTGCCGCGCAAAAGCACAGCAAAAGGGAGTATAGCACAAATTGCCGCAAAATGCAACGGCCTGCAAACAAAAAAGAACTGCCGCGGCGGGCAGTTCTCAGAAAAAACTCAGCGTGCGTGACCAACGTAGACCAGAGCAATGGTATCGGGGCCGGTGTTGGCGGAAACAACGCCGCCCAGCGGGAAGGTGATGAGCGGGTCTTTGCCGAACGCCTTGCGGCAGGCCTTAATCAGATCATCCTTCTGGGGAATGTTGGTGTGGCCGATCATATAATCAAAGTCCTCCACACCCTCGCTGCGCTTTTTGGCCAGCTCCACCATGGCGGGCACGACCTTGTCATCGCCGCGCACCTTGGCCTCCACTTTGGTCTTTCCGTCGATCAGGGTGATGATGGGGCGGATGCCCATCAGCTCGCCCATGACGGCGGCGGCGGCAGAGATGCGGCCGCTCTTCTTCATCTGCTTCAGGCTGTAGGCGGCCAGACAGATCTCAACGCAGTCCAGCTTCTGCTTCAGCTCGGCCACGCAGGAGGCCAGCTCACCGCCGTTGTGCACCTTGCGGGCGCACTCGCAGAAATACCAGCCGTAGGGCATCGAGTAGGTGTGGCTGTCGATGACCTGAATCTTCATCGTGTAGCCGGGGCGCTCCTCCTCCAACAGCTCCATGGCCTTGACGGCGTTGTTGTAGGTGCTGGAGCCGCCCGCGTTGATGCTCAGGTACACCAGGTCGGTGTAGCCCTCGTCCGCATAGCGGGCGTAAATATCGCAGAACTGCAGCTGGGTGATGGCGGCGGTGGTGGGCACGCCCTGGGCGTCGCGCATCATCTGGTAAAACTGGTCGTTGGTAAAGTCCTTGCGCTCCATGTACTCCACACCGTCAAGGTTGATGGGGAAGCCCACGACCTCGATGCCGTACTTATCCGCAAGCTCCTGCGGAATGTCGGAACAGGAATCTGTCAGAAAACCTATTTTGCTCATTTTACATCCTCACTCCATTCGTATCGGGTCAACTGCCCGTGGGTCTCCAAACCGGCAAAATCCCATTGACGCAATGCTTCGTACACGCCCACTGCCACCGCGTTGGACAGGTTCAGGCAGCGCTCGCCCCTGCGCATCGGCATACGCACGCAGTCGGCCTCATGCGCGGCCAGCAGCTCCTCGGGCAGGCCGGCATCCTCGCGCCCAAAGACGAGATACGCGCCGTCTGGGTAGGTCACATCCACATGGCGGCGCGGGCCCTTGGACGTGAAGTAGAAAAACGGACCACTGTTTTTGGCAAAAAAGTCCGCCTGATCTTGATAATATGTTATATCAAGCTGGTGCCAATAGTCAAGCCCGGCGCGCTTTAATTTTTTGTCGTCGATGGTAAAGCCCATCGGGCCGACTATATGCAGCCGCGCTCCCGTCACCGCGCAGGTCCGCGCGATATTGCCGGAGTTCTGCGGGATCTGCGGCTCGACCAGTACAATGTTTAAGGTTGGCATAAATTTACAAGTCCTCGTTCTATAAACTTTAGCCCTCCCTTGGGGGAGGGTGGCGCCGCAGCGCCGGGTGAGGGGCCGGGCGGCACACCGTTCATGGGTCGGCTCCCGGCCACCCCTCCGGCCTTCGGCCACCTCCCCTCTAGGGGAGGCTTTTCACGGCGTTATCAATCACACGGCATACGCCCTCAAAATGCTGCATCACATCCAGATTGGAAAACCGCAGCACTCTGATTCCGAAGCCCTCCAGATATTCCGTGCGCTGTGCATCGTGCAGCTGTCCCGCCGCTTCATAATGCTGGCTGCCGTCCAGCTCTATCGCCAGACCTGCTGCATCGCAATAAAAATCCAGAATATACCGTCCCACAACCTTCTGCCGTACAAAGCGCGGCGAATATCCGCGCAGAAAATCATACCACAGATGGCGTTCCTCCCGCGTCATGCTTTTTCGCAGCGCTCGGGCGTTTTCAAGGACATCCTTGTCTCGCGGCAGTCTCATGGTCTTACTCCTGCCGCAGTTTCGGCAGGGCGTTCTCCAGCCAGACGCCCAGCCGCTCGTCGGCTCCCTCGGGTGTCTGCCTGATGCACTCGGCTACGAAGGCGGCAGCTGCCTGTACGGCAGCCTGGGGCACGTTGCCCCGCAAAATGCGCCCGACGAGCACGGCGGCAAAAATATCGCCCGTGCCGTGGAACATCCGCGGCTGCAGCGGCGTTTTTACGGCATAGCCCTCGCCGCCGCGGGCCGCGCCCACACAGCCTATGTAGCGTCCGCCGCCGATGCCCGTCACGCCGGTCACAACGACCTGCGGCGCTACGCGGGTCAGCCGGGCCGCCTGTGCGGCGGCCTGCTCGGCACTGCCCACACCGGGCAGCGGGTCGCCCAGCAGCAGCGCGGCCTCGGTCACATTGGGGACGATCAGATCCGCCTTGCTGCACAGACTATACATAGCGGGCACCATGTCGGCCCCCAGGCCGCTGTACAGCCGCCCTCCGTCACCCAGCACCGGGTCCACGACCTTGAACGCGCGGGGCCACAGCTCAAACGCCTGTTCTACGAGCTTTGCCTGCGCGGCGTCCGCCAGATAGCCCGAGTAGATGCAGTCAAATTTCACGCCCAGCCGATGATAATGTTCCAGTGCCGCGGGGCCGTAGCCGGGGTTGGCCAGCTTAGCCGGGGTGCCTAAGCCCCCCGTGTGGGTGGACAGCACCGCCGTAGGCAGTGCCACGGTCTGCACGCCCAGCGTCGAGAGCACCGGCACGATGACCGACAGCGCCGCCCGGCCAAAGCCCGGCAGGTCATGGATGGCTAATACGGTTTTCGGCGCGTTGGTCATGCTGCGGCCCTCCCCCTGCATTTTTTGAGTTCTCATTGATTCTACCATAAAACCCACCGCAAAAAAAGCCGTATTCGGGCGATTGTTCCGTTTTGTTTGGTTTTTGGGCAAAGAGAACAAAAACCGCCCGCGTCTCCGCGAGCGATTCATTCTATTTCATGGTTATCATCCACAAAAAAGCCCCTGCTGATTGGTTCAGCAGGGGAGATTTCGCAAAGTTGATGCTTTTACAGCACGCGCACGCGGATGGCGGGCTCAATCGCACCCAGCTTGACGGCGAGGTCATCAGTGACATTGCCCGTCACGTCCAGCAGGGTATAGGCGACATCCTTTTTGCCCTTGTTCACCATGTTTTCAATGTTCAGGTGCGCTTCGGTCAAAATGCTCGTGATGGCCGAGATCGCGCCCGGGGCGTTCTTGTGGATGATGCAGATGCGGCGGCCTCCCACACGCGGCTGGCTGACATCCGGCAGGTTGACGCTGTGGGCGATGTTGCCGTTTTTCAGGTAGTCGCTCAGCTCGGCGGCGGCCATCACGGCGCAGTTCGTCTCGCTTTCCGGCGTGCTGGCACCCAGATGCGGCGTGCAGCAGACGCCCTTGACGCCCAGCAGCTCCTCGGTGGGGAAGTCGCAGAAATACTGCGCGACCTTGCCGCTGTTCAGTGCGTCGAGCAGTGCGGCGTTGTCCACCAGCTCACCGCGGGCTAAGTTCAGCACGCGCACGCCGTCCTTGCACATCGCCAGCGTCTGGGCGTTGATGGTGTGGCGGGTCGTAGGCAGGTAGGGGACATGGATGGTCAGGTAGTCGCAGCGGGGCAGCATATCGCCCAGCGTGACACAGTGCTGCACACTGCGGGACAGGCTCCACGCAGCATCAATGGAAATATACGGGTCATAGCCCAAAACCTCCATGCCCAGCGCGACGGCGGCGTTGGCCACGCGCGCACCGATGGCACCCAACCCGATGACGCCCAGCGTCTTGCCGCGCAGCTCGGGACCGACGAAGGCCTTTTTGCCCTTCTCCACGTCCTTGGCAATCGTGTCGCGGCCCTTGAGGGTCTGCGCCCAGTTCACGGCATCCACCAGATTGCGGCTGCCCGCGACCAGCGCACCGACGACGAGCTCGGCCACGGCGTTGGCGTTGGCGCCCGGCGTGTTGAACACGACGATGCCCTTGTTCGTGCAGTCCTCCACGGGAATGTTGTTCGTACCGGCACCTGCGCGGGCGATGGCCAGCAGGCTGTCGGGCAGCGGGGCATCGTGCATATCGGCGCTGCGCACCAGAATGCCCTGCGGTGCAGCGGCCTCGTTGTCGATCTCAAACTGGTTGGCGGGCAGCTTGGCCAGACCCACCGGCGAAATGGCGTTCAATGTTTTGATAGTATACATATATCGTTACTCCCTGTTCCCCTTATTTTGCGCCGTAGGGGCCGGGCATGCCCGGCCCTCAGCCTTACGCAGTGACCCTCTCACGGGTGGCTGCCACAGTGCCGCGGGCCGGACACACCCGACCCCTGCTGTGCAGCAGCTCAATGCTCCCTGCGGAACTTCTCCATAAAGTCGACCAGCTTGTCGATGCCTTCGGCAGGCATGGCGTTGTAGATGGACGCACGCATACCGCCCACCAGACGGTGACCCTTCAGGTTGACGAAGCCTGCCTCGGTGGCCGCGGCACAGAACGCCTTGTCGGTGTCGGCGTCGGGGCTGGTGAAGGTCACATTCATCATGCTGCGGTACTTTTTCTCAACGGGATTCTTGTAGAAGTCCTGCCCGTCGAGGTAATCGTACAGCACCTTGGCCTTGGCGGCGTTGCGCTTCTGCATATTCTCCAGGCCGCCGATCTCGTTCTCAAGGTAGTTCATGACGAGGCCGGTCATGTAGATGCACCAGCACGGCGGGGTGTTGTACATGCTGTCGGCGTTCAGCAGGGTCGTGTAGTTCATCATCGTGGGGATCTTGTCGGGGGTCAGGCCCTTGGCGGCCTTGCCCAGCAGGTCGTCACGCACGATGGCCACAGCCATACCGGCAGGGGCAATGTTCTTCTGCACGCCGAAGTAGATGACGCCGTACTTGCTGACGTCCACCGGCTCGGAGCAGATCATCGAGCTCATATCTGCCACCAGCGGGATGCCGTCCACCTGCGGTACATCGACATATTTTGTGCCGAAAATCGTGTTGTTCTGGCAGATGTGGATATAGCTGGCGTTCGGGTCATAGTCGATGGCCGCGACGTCGGGGATGTAGGTAAAGTTCTTGTCCTTGCTGCTGGCGGCAATGCGGGCCGTGCCGAACTTGGCGGCCTCCTCGGCTGCCTTCTTGCTGAAGTTGCCGGTCACAAGATAATCCGCCGTGCCGGTGGTCATAAAGTTCAGTGGTACCATCGCAAACTGCTGGGTCGCGCCGCCCTGGAAAAAGCCCACCTTATAATTGTCGGGAATGTTCAGTACCCGGCGCATGGCGGCCTCGGTGTTGGTGATGATCTCGTCAAACCATTTACTGCGGTGGCTCATCTCCATCACGCTCATGCCGGAGCCGTGGTAGTCCAGCAGCTCTGCCTGTGCGGTTTTCAGAACAGCCTCCGGCAGCATCGAAGGGCCGGCGCTGAAATTGTAAACTCTAGCCATCTTTATTTCCTCCTACAGTAAATCAAATGCGACCCGCCGGCGGCGGATCGCATCTGCCGCGCCGTTGCGGTATGCCAATATTATAGGAGCTTTGCCCCCCTGCGGGCAAGCGGACAAAATACCGAAAAAAGCCGAAAATCGGGGATGTGTTTTTGTATTGTGACTAATTGTTTTTGTATCAGAAACGCTTTATGAGACATTTGTAAAAGATATTTGCCTCTATTGTCAAATCACGGGCGAAAAATTTGTGCAATATTTTGTCTTGCATTTATATCTACCACAGTTGTAAAATATATTCAGTTCTTATTACCACATTTGTAAAAAATTAAACTTATTTCTTCCTTGCTCTGTAGGGGCCGCACATGTGCGGCCCGCAGCTGTACGGCAGACGACCTCCTGCGGGAAGGCCGCGGGCCGGGCATGCCCGGCCCCT
>ENA-ORSB01003300-ORSB01003300.1-human-gut-metagenome-genome-assembly--contig:-NODE-3300-length-11456-cov-14.281554_pt1 | contig 11456 bp, 9 predicted proteins | sample MGYA00242180_ERZ509144 | MGnify/ENA primary metagenome ERZ509144 (study PRJEB26280, sample SAMEA2338661) | human gut metagenome | biome: human gut; feature: human-associated habitat; material: faeces... | reverse complement strand
GCTGCATTTTCAAGGCTTTGGCCCGCTCACTGGGGAGGATTTCTTCACGCTGGTTCAGATTGTCCTCGACCATCTGGGTGATGGCTTCATCGTCTGTCAGGTTTCGGACGATACAGGGCATATCCGCATATCCGGCAAGCTCACTGGCTTTCTGGCGGCGGTGGCCGGACACGATCTCATAGCCGCCATCCTCACGGGGACGGACGATAGCGGGCTGGGTAACGCCCTTGTCCTTGACGCTGGACACCATAGCCCGCATTTCTTCATCATCCCGAACCTCAAAGGGATGGTTCTTGAAGGCGTGGAGTTCATTCAGCTTGATATAGACGATCTGCTCCTTGCCCCGGCGTGGTGCATCCTGCGGCTTTTCAGGTTTCTTCGGAGTGGGAGCGGTCTGCACCGTTGGAGCCGTTTTTTTCTCCGGCTCCTTTTTGACCGTCTTTTCCGGTTTCTGTGCGGGGGCTTTGGACTTCGGGGCTGCGGCCTTGTCCTTATCTGCTTTCGGGGGACGGCCCCGGCGCTTCGGCTGTTCCGGCTCTTTGGGTTTTTCATCTGCTTTTTTCGGAGCCTCCGGCTGCTTTTCCGGTTTCTCCACTTTTGCCGGGTCAGGCTTTTCCCCGCTGGGAGCTGCCGCCCGTTCCTCGACCTTCTTTTCCTTCATAATTTCAGCGAAGTTATAGACAGAAACCTGTGGGTTCTTTACCTCCGGTTCCGTCTTTTTTTCCGGCTCCGGGGAAACGGAAACCTTCTCCGGCTCTTTTGGGGGAGCGGGAGGCGTTTCCTTGCCCGGCCCGCTATCCGTTACCGGCTGTTCCGGCGTTTTTGTGGTTTTATCATCTGCCATAAGCATTTACCTCCTGTTTTTTGGCATGAAAAAAGGGGCTCAACTTTTCAGTCAAGCCCCCGTGGGAAGTTCCTCCTTTCTCCGCCATGATACAAAAATACCGCCCGTAGTCTCGTTTGGGCGGTACTTTGTGTAAGATTGGCAGTCCATTATTAAGTTTTTTATTATGTTCCCTTTGTACACCGTTGCAAGCTAATATTCTGAAAAATACGTCGCCATTTGAAACACCGCAACCTATATATCCGCAGTTATGGGAAGCAGCACGCGAACCGCTTTTCAGTGATGAAACATATCATGAAAAACCATCTTTTTTCACCAAAATATCGCGAAAAAAGATGGAAAGGTTCATTGCAGCGGCTGAACTGCGCTATGAAGCTGATTACAATGAATGGAAAAAAGGAAAGGAAGAAGTAGACAGAAAAAATGATGCGCTAATTGAAGAATATAATAGAAAATTAGCGGAATGGCAGCAAAAAAAGGAGGAATATGAACGCGAGCAAAGCGTGGATAATCAAAAAATAGAAGAGATGCTTGCAAACTATCGAAATGGCAACAAAGAAGCGATCGAAGAATACTATGCGACACTGCTGGAACAGATTGAGTTGCCGTTTAGTTACAGCAAGGCGGTAGAGACGGAATATCAACCAGAGGCAAAGCGGCTCATTGTCGAACAGCAGCTTCCGATTGTTGATGATTTGCCAAAATTAAAAGGTGTAAGTTATATTAAGACCAGAAAGGAATTCAAGGAATCTTACTATACAGATGCCTACCTTACCAAGAAATATGATCAGGTGATTTATCAAATAGTGGTGCAAACGCTGAATTATGTTTTTACGGTAGGAAAAGAGTATGACTACATCAATAATGTGGTAGTTAATGGGAAAGTCAGCACAGTAGATAAGGCAACAGGGAAGGACATTGAGCCGTGCGTGCTGTCGATTAGCGTTGACCGCAATGCTTTTGAGGATTTAAATCTTGAAGCAATTGACCCGCGTGCGTGGTTTAAGAGCGCTAAGGGCGTGTCTGCTGCGGCAATTGCGAATACGACACCGGTTGCGCCAATTATTACGGTTTCGCGTGAAGACAGCCGATTTATTGATGCCTATGAAGTGGCAGACCAGCTTGATGATAGCGTCAATTTGGCAGCAATCGACTGGAAAGATTTCGAGAATTTGATTCGCGAAATCTTTGAAAAGGAATTCAGCAGCAATGGCGGTGAAGTCAAAATCACGCAAGCAAGTCGAGATGGCGGCGTTGATGCTGTGGCATTTGACCCTGATCCGATTCGGGGCGGAAAAATCGTCATACAGGCGAAGCGCTATACGAATGTAGTCGGTGTATCAGCAGTTCGTGACCTTTATGGCACTGTCATGAATGAAGGTGCAACAAAGGGGATTCTGGTGACAACATCGAACTACGGAAATGATGCGTATAAGTTTGCGCAAGGTAAGCCATTGACGCTTATGAATGGGGCAAATTTGCTTTATTTGTTAGAACGACATGGATATAAAGCAAAAATAGATTTAAAGGAAGCACGTCAACAGCAAAACAACTGATTTAACAAAACAAAGCCGGGTCGAACCTCCCCTGTTTCGGAGGATTCGCCCCGGCTTTTCTATATTTCTTACTTCACCGTTCCCAGTGAGCGGTATGTCCGCACCAGCACGACCGCCGAAAGGATTGCCGTCAGCACATCGGCGGCAGGCATGGAATAGATCACCCCGTCCAGCTGGAAAAACTGCGGCAGGAGCAGCACCAGCCCCACGCCGAACACAATCTCCCGCGCCATCGACAAAAGCGTCGAGGCAGCCGCTTTCCCCAGCGATTGCAGGAAGATGAACGTCCCTTTGTTGATGCACGCCAGCACAATCATGCTCAGGTACACCCGGAAGCAGCGCCGGGCAAAGAGCGTGTAGTGGATGGACTCGTTCTGCGCGCCGAAGAGCAGCATCACCTGATCGGGCAGCAGCTCCACCACAAGCAGCGCAATCAGCCCGACAACCGCCTCCGCCGCCAGCAGCCGCGTCAAAAGCCCTTTCACGCGGTCATGCCGTCCCGCGCCCATGTTGTATCCCGCCACGGGAATGCATCCCGCCGCCAGCCCAATCGCACAGCTGATGACGATTTGGAACACTTTCATGACAATGCCGAAAACCGCCATCGGAATCGCGGAAAATTCCTCCTGCGAGAAAACAGCGTCCTGCGCGCTGCAAATGCGCAGCATCGTGTTCGTCGCCGCCATTGCCGCGACCAGGCTGATTTGCGCCAGGAAGGATGTCATGCCGAGCTTGGCGCATTTCCCCAGTAAATGCGCGCGCGGGCGGAAGCTGTCCTTTTGCAGGTGAATCTGCTTCATCCGCGTTAGATACCAAATGGACAGTCCAGCGGTCAGCGCCTGCCCAGCAACCGTTGCAATCGCCGCGCCCGCCATGCCCCAGTGGCAGACGAAAATCAGCAGCGGGTCAAGCACGAGGTTTGCCGCCGCACCTGCCAGTGTGGCAACCATTGCGAATGTCGGGCTGCCGTCGGAACGGATGACCGGGTTCATTGCCTGCCCAAAGACGTACAGCGGCACGCCCAAGGCAATCCAGAAGAAATATTCCTGCGCTTTCTCGAATGTCCCGGCATTGACGCGCCCGCCGAACCACGTCAGCAGCGTGTCCGGGAACAGCAGGTATGCCGCCATCAGGACAAGCCCCGCGACGACGCTGACCGTTACCGTTCCGCCGACGGCGCGGTGGGCCTCCTCCTGCTTCCCTGCACCAAGCATCAGGCTGACGAACGCGCAGCAGCCGTCGCCGAGCATGACCGCAATCGCCAGCGCCGCGACCGTCAGCGGAAAGACGACCGTCGTTGCTGCGTTCCCGACGCTGCCCAAGTCGGGCGCGTTCGCAATGAACACCTGATCGACCATGTTGTACAGCGCCGCCACGACCAGAGAGGTCATGCACGGCACGGCGTAGCGCCGCATGAGGCGCCCTAGCGGCTGTGTTGCCAGCGGGCGCGCGTTCTGCGCTATGGAGGTTTCGGATTCTGTCTGCATAAAAAAAGCACTCCTTTTCGTTGATTGGAGCGCAGTATCAAGGCAAAAAAGACTGCCCCTGCTGCGCGTCCGACAGATGGACTTACGCAGCAAAGGCAGCACTCTGTATCGCTATTTTACCGCATCGGAGCGGATTTGTCAAAGGGGTGTATCATCATTTTTTCCCGCCCGCCACAAGGCTTCCTGCAAAGCACGCGCCGCCTGCAATCCAGTACCCCATTACGAGTCGACTCGTCGTGCCGTAAATCTCCAGCGCCCCTTGGAACAGGCAGCCGACTGTCAGCGCAATGATGCCCCAGTGGTACAGCCGCACGCACCAGCGCCCCGGCAGCGCCTTTCCGCGCAGGGCGCGAATCAGCAGCGGACACGCTCCCAGCACCAGCGGCGGCAGGAACGCATACACCATGAAGTCCGAGTAGACCCCGTGGCTGAACTGCTCATACACGAATCCGCCCAGCGCGGTCACGGCGGCAAAAAGCAGATGATAGAACGCAAGTTTCACGCATTTGCGGTCAATAGCCGATATAGACAATGTCGCTCACGCTCCTTTCGCGGATGCTGCGCCCGTTCGTGGTCGGGTTGTTGACGACGCGCCCCTGAAATACCATCGTCGAAGAGCCGCCGCCATCGAGGTTGTAGGCGATTTGTGCGCCCAGCGACTGCATCAGCTCTGCCAATTGCCGCAAGGAAAGCCCGGTGCTCTCCTTCGTCCGCCCGTCGGACACGACCAGCAGGTAATGCCCTTCGCTGATTTGCCCGATGGCGGTGCGCGGGTTGGAGGTCATGGCGCGCCCGACCTCGTCGCTGCTGCTGACGGTCACTTGTCCGCCGTTGATCAGCGCCGGGCCGAACGTCAGCACCTGCCACGCGCCTTCACGCACCAGCGTGTCGGCACTCGTTTCGCCCTCGGTGATGATGCGGAAATTGCCGTCCGCACCGATGACCAGTGCGTCCGTGCCGCTTTGCGACGATGCGCGGTACAGCATGCCGTTGCGCAGCACATACCCGCGCTCCTGTGCGCCGTAATAGTCGCCGTTGATGGCGAGAATTGCACCCGCGTTTGCCGCCTGCACAGAGGTCGTCTCGGTCAGGTTGCGGGCGTAGGTGTTCCCCGCCAGCGCCGTTTTGAGCAGGGAAATATCCGCAATCTGCACGTCCGCGACGTACACCGTCGTGTTCTCTACGCGCATCGTTGTCAGCACAATGTCGATTTGGTCGTCGTGGTATTCCGTATCGGCGGAAATGGGCGCGGTGGTCGCCTGTTCCGCCGGAGGTTCCGCCGCAGTCGGCACGGTGGAGGCTTCAGCGGTTGCCGTCGGCAGCGTGTCCGGCGTCAGCACACGGACAATCACGAACGTGTCCAGCGCCGCATAAACCGTGTACGCTATCAAAATCAAAGCAAACACCATGTTTGCGAAATGCCGTTTCATGGAGCTTCACTCCTTTCCGCTTCTATCATATCCCCGTCAAGTGACGAACAGATGACGAACCCATGACTGCTGCCGGAAAAATTCCCTTCCCTTGACGCAATCGGGGGAAAGGCGTATACTGGAAGCGGAAATTTCCACGGATGACCGCGAAAAGGAGAAGAATGATGCAGAAACTGCGGGGATACTTGGCACTGGGAATATTCATCATGGGTATTGTATCGTTTTTATGCCTGCTTCTGCCGCTCATCGAGATAACGGATGATGCGCTGATGCTGATGATGCTTGCTGTGCCGCCGCTTATCTGCGGATTGATCATAGCATTGGCACTGCATATGCTGCTGTATACGCTGCTTCTGGTGCTGTACGGCTGCAGAATACAGCTGGTGGCTTTGTACTTTCTTCATATCCGCAGGAAAACCGTCGGCTGGCGCGTGCAGTACCTTCCGGCGGCGGAGCGCAAGGTGGGCATACTGCTGGCGGCTGTTCCGTGGGAGCAGGAAACCGGCGACTTGCAGCAGCGGGCGCAGATTGTCCTGTACTATGTGCAGAGCGTACTGGCAATACTGTTCTATGCGCTGGCAGTCAATTTGTATGGGACAGCATCCGCCATTGCCTGCCTTGTGCTGGCGTGGGGTTATGCGTTTCTCAGCATCATCATGCCGCCGAGCGAAATTCGGAAGCGTTTCCAGCCCGAAAAGCGGCGCAAAATGTGGCAGATGCAGTGCTTGCTGGCGGAGAAACTGACGGATCACCTGTTCACGGAAATGCCGGAGGAGTACTTCACGCCGCCGGACAAAATTCAGGATCAGAATGATGCGGCTCTTATGATTAATTGTTCCGCGCAGCTGATGATGCAGAACCGCTATGGTGAGGCGCTGGACATCCTGACCATGCTGGCGCTGGAGCATCGGGAGCAGACGAAGCGCCTTTGGTGGCAGCTGATTCCGCGCGGCGTTCTGTGCGAACTGGCGCTGGACAAGCCGGGCTACTTCCTGAAAGAGTATGACACGCTGTACATGCAGAAGGAATTGCGCAAGCATGAAAAGCAGCCGCTTGTCTGGCGGACGGCGTATGCGGTGCATCTGCTGCGCGACGGCAACGAGCAGAAGGCGGAGCAGTGCCGCAAGCAGTTCTTGCGCCGCATCCGCCATACGACCATGCCACGCTGCTATCAGTGGACGATAGACAGAATGGCGCAGGAAAAGGCAATCTACGAATCAAGAAAGGCAAAGGAAGCGCAAGAATGAAGAATCGGACATTTCAGCGCCTGTTTCCGCTCCTGCGGATGGGTAGCATCCTGCTGGCGGCGGTACTGTTCTGCGCGGCACTAATCGGCGTGAACGCACAGCTGACTGTCGGGACGAATGAAGAGCGGAATCTGGCGACGTATCTGGGGCTGGCACTGACGGCGGTCGTGACGTATCTGCTGCAAGATGTGCCGAAAATGCTGGTCGGCAGGCACTTTGGCTGGAAGCTCGTGCGCTACGAGGCGTTCGGGCGGGTCTATCAGGCGGACGGCACAGGGGCGTTCGTGCGCATTCAAGCCCCGGCGCAAAGTCGTCTGCGCTATCAGCCGTATCTGCTTCCGCCGGAGGATGCCCCTTGGCACGACGTGACGCTGTACACGCTCTGCCCCCTGCTGTATGGCGGGACGCTGGCGGTGGTGTTTGGCGTGCTGACCCTGCTGACGCTGGGGCAGCCGGTGTCGCTGGTGCTGTGCGAACTGGCGATGGGCGGCGTGGTGCTGGCGATGACGTGCATTCTGCCGATGGATGAGCGGTTTATCGCATCGCCGATGGCGATCGCACGGATGCTTCGAGATCCGGAACAATTGGCGGAGTGGCTGTATTTCGCGCGTATGAAGGCGAATGGCGGGGTGGAGGTGACAGATGTTTCGATTGAAAACATTCCACAGCCTGCAACAGTGAAGACATGTCAGGATGCAATCTGCGTCTTTCAGCGAGCGCAGATTGCGCTGATGGTTCAGTGTGATGCACAGAAGGCGTATGGGCTGATGAAACAGGTGCTGGAAAGCGAGGCGCGGCTGTCATATACTGCATGGAAACTTCTGCTAAGCGATGGGGTGGTTGCGGAACTTCTGGCAGGTGAACCGGGTGAATTTACGGCGCTCTATCGTGGAAAAGCCGGCGCAGCAATACGGCAGGTGATGTTTCGCATGGTGGACTATGCGCTTCCTGCCTATGCGGTGGCGATGCTGGTGACACATGAAGCGCGGGAAGCGGAAGTTGTGCGGAACACGCTTGCGCCAGTGCGAGAGAAAATGCCGGAGCTTGATGCTTTGATGAAAGCCATCGAAGAAAAAGCCGCACGAATCGAAAACTGATTCGTGCGGCAGGGGTTTCGCCGCTGCGGCGGCGACCAAAGGGCATGAAAACAGGTGAAACCTGCGATCGCCCTTTGGAAACCTTCGGCGCCGCAGCTTTTGGGGTTTCATGTTTGTTGGCTTGAACCGAAGGTTCACCGGACAAACACGCGGGCACTGCATGAAAGTGTCACCAACTGAATCGCGCGAAAGGGTCAAGGGAGGGGACTTCGTCCCGTTTCATTCTCCCTTGTGGAGTCCAGAGGCAAAGCCTCTGGTGGGGTCAAGGGGCAACGCCCCTTGGGTCACTCCCCCTTTTGTGCATCCTCCCACGCGCGGCGGATGGCGGTGAGGATGTCGCCGTGGGCGTCGCGCAGGGACATGGTGGCGCCGGAGACAATGTCGGCGGCGCGGGCGCGGTCGTCGTCGGAGAAGGCTTCCCAGCGGGCGCGATCAGCGTCGGAAGAGGAATTTTCCGTCAACGGGCGGCCGTTCTCGGCGGAAAAGTACCGCCCAAACCACGTCTCTACCTCGTCCACCGTCATGCCGACCATCATGTTCTGATAGGCGTCCATCTGCTCGCGCCATGAACCGCTCGTCAGCTGGTAATCCTCTCCACGGGCGCGCTTGCTCGTCCATGCGGCAATTTCCTGCATGTAGTTGTCCTCGCTGTCCTCGGTGTAGCCGACGACCTTCCCGGCGCTGTCATCCCAGAGCGAATAGCCGCCCTGTCCCGGAAAGCCGCTGAACTGCGGCATGGACGCGCCGCTGTAATTCGGCGTTGCCACTTCGAGCTGGTCAACCGCCATCGACACGATGCGCCCGTCCTCGTCGAACGTCCCGTGCGCAAACACGACGTTGAAGGAGTAAACCTGCCCGTCTTCGTCATCCTTGCCCGGCCCGACGCGCCCGGTCGCCGCCATGCCGATGCCCTCGCGAATCGCCTGACCCGCGCGGTTTGCCGGATTGCCCGTTGCCTCGTCCATTGTGTCCGATGCGTTCAGGGCGACGCGGACGGCTTCACGCAGAGCATTGCTCGTCATCGTTGCGCCCGTCACGACATCCACATCCCATGTGTTCATGCGAATCATCTCGTCCGGCAGAATATCCAGCGCGCGGCTGCCGATGCCGTCCGTCTCATGCTGTTCCAGAATGTTCACGGCGCTGATGGCGCCGTCCTCCATCATCACCTGCACGCGCAGGATGCCGCCGTAGCCATCCGCCTGACCCGCGCGCGTGTCGGCGCTGGCGCGGCAGGACGCAAGCAGAACGGCGCAGGAACACAGCGTCAGCATCGTCAGCAGGCGTTTTTTCATTTTTCGGCTGGTTTGCATTAAAAAATCCCCTTTCAATCTTCCAGATTGCAGGGAAATCGCTCCCTGCGACGTTGTTATTGTGTCCCGCGCAGGAAAAGTCATTCAATCAACACGCTTTTTGATGCAGATTTTTTCCGCAAGCAGGAAAATCGCCCTTGCGCGGCGAATAGAGATAGAGAATATGCCTGTGCTGACTGATTTTCCGCCGCGCGGGCATCCTGATGAAAGGGTTTCACCCGAAAAGGCAGGTGTTTTTCGTATATGAAGAAGTCATCCGGGAAGAAGCGCGTCAGTTCGCTGACGTTCCTCATTGCGACGACGGCGGTGCTGGCGGCGGTGGCGGTGCTGTGCCTGTTCGGCAGCAATCTGCTCTACGCCATGCGTGTGCGCAACGTCAATGAGCAGCGCGCCGAGGTGGAGAAGCGCAACACGGAGCGCTACGAAGCGTATCGGCAGGAAGTGCAGGAACTGCAAGACCGTCTGACGGCGAACAACAACATCAGTGCCGACTGGCCTACGCCGGACACGCAGGAAGGCATCTCCATTGTCGACCTGACGAATTATCCGCTGGATAACCCCGGCACGGTCACGGTGTCGCGTCAGGACGTGATGCTGGGCGGACTGCTGCTGGTCAACGAGTGGCATTCCCGCCCGTCGGATTTTGACGAATCATCGCTGGTGTCCATCATGACCTATGCGCGGAGCATGGGCGTGACGAAGAGCATTTGGCGCAATTCCGACCAGCGGCTGTTCCCGGTGGCGGCGAATGCCCTGCTGGATGCGCTCAATGCCGCAAAAGAAGCGGGGCTGGAGGGCTATGTCGTCCGCGAGGCGTACCGCAGCATTTCCGACCAGCAGACGCTCTGGGACGCGGAATACAACCGCTTGAAAGGCCGCCACAGCGCGTGGACGGATGATGAGCTGATTGCCGCCACAAAGAAGAGCATCAACCTGCCCGGCACGAGCGAATATAACTCCGGCTTGGCTTTCACGCTGTACCTCTACGAGAACGGCAATGACGAATTGAACAAGATGGTGTTCTCCGAGAGTGAGCAGGGCAAGTGGATGTACGAAAACAGCTGGAAGTACGGGCTTGTGTTCCGCTTCCCGCTGCAGGGCTTCCCGACGAAGGGTACCGTCAGCCGCGCCTACAAGACGGGCGTGAACGTGGAGATGAATCTGTTCCGCTTCGTGGGCATTCCGAACGCGACGGTGATGCACCATCTGGACATGTGCTTGGAAGAGTACATCGAGTACCTGATGGCGCACCCGCACATTGCCGTGTTTGAGGACGGTCAGCTGAAGTACGAAATCGTCCGCCAGCAGGTGGGCGACGACAGCAGCACCTTCTCCGTCAGCATCAGCCGCAAGACCAGCAACTACACTATGTCGCTGGACAACATGGGCGGACTGATTACGATTTACGAGTATTGATAGGGATACGAATCCCCCGCCAGCGGATGATGATGTCCGGCTGACGGGGGATTTTGCTTCGAGACCATCAAGAAATAAAGCGAGGTGCGTCCGATTGAAACATCGTATCATAGCATTGCTAACCGCATTTATCCTCTGTTTCAGCACTGCGTCTGCTTTTGCAGATACATCCGTTGATACAGCCATGAACCTGTCCACTACAGCAGATGCACCATTAGCCGTCATCAAAGCATCGTCCGCGCTTGCGGCGGCGCAGTCGATGATTCTGCTTTTCAATGCGGGTTCCAAACGAGAAGGCGCAGTGATGGAAACGTGCATGGTAATCCCCATTAGCGTCACATCCGACGATGATATCATCACGATGGAGATTGCCGCTCTGCATGGTGTTTTCAGCCCCAATGAAGTCCCGACAGAAAAATATGACCCGCATCACATGATGGCAGGCTGCGAAAGCTGGGTGCGCTTGCAGCTGCTGGACAACCACGACGGCACATATTCGCTGCTGACGTATCAAGAACCCGACGATGGCGAAACGCTGTACAGAGACGTTAAACGCATCTTCTCTGTATTCGCTGCGATAAGGCTGATGATTTCGGCCAGAGACGCATCATTTAAGGACACCTACCATGAAATGGCGGAGGAAAACTGGGCGGCATTCTGCTCCCGCGACACCAGTGACGAAGGAACGCCCGTCTTCCTCGAAATGAATGTGACTTCGGCGGATGTGCGGCTCAGCCTGACGTATCTGCGCGAACCTGAAAACTACCCCGCCAGCAACATTCGCGAATACACGATGGCGGACGGCACGACGTATGTTTGGATTGTGATGGAATAAGTCTGCTTGACAAAAAGCGCCGGAATGCAGCTGTGTATGCTGTGTTCCGCGTTTGGCGTTTTGGGCGGAAGGTCGGTCGCGCCCATCTGGCGCGACAATGTTGAGTTGATGGATAAAGCAGCTTGGGGGTGCATCTGCGGATGCGCAAAGTTACTGGCAGGGACGCTTCGCTGCCTGCGCCTTTTGTTGACTTTTCTCTTTGAATTGATTTGACGAGGAACAGTTGGGGCG
>ENA-ORSB01003298-ORSB01003298.1-human-gut-metagenome-genome-assembly--contig:-NODE-3298-length-11464-cov-9.625997_pt1 | contig 11464 bp, 8 predicted proteins | sample MGYA00242180_ERZ509144 | MGnify/ENA primary metagenome ERZ509144 (study PRJEB26280, sample SAMEA2338661) | human gut metagenome | biome: human gut; feature: human-associated habitat; material: faeces... | reverse complement strand
ATCGAGAAATTTGCATGCCGCAGATGGCGGAAAAGACATCGCCAGACGCGCCGCCAAATTGTGCGGTGGTGCCTTAATGCGGAATTCGGAATTAAAAGAAAACCCCTTCCGAGGAAAACCTCGAAAGGGGAATGCCATTGCGCACAATCAGCACATTCGTGGCGAAGGGCAAAGAACCCTTACAGCCGGACCATTGAGAAATGCCGCGGGGCAATGATGACAAAAGTCATCAATACTTGCGCTTGCGGGCAGCTTCGGCCTTCTTCTTGCGCTTGACGCTGGGCTTTTCGTAATGCTCACGCTTACGAACTTCCTGAATCACACCACTGCGGGCGCACTGACGCTTGAAGCGCTTCAGAGCACTCTCCAGGGATTCATTCTCACGGACGCGTACCTCGGACACTGTTATCCCTCCTTTCGCTCATCTCGCCTTGACATCAGCCACATAGACAGACGGATGGCGAACCGTATAGCTATTATAGCAAAAGATGATGCGCACGTCAATGCCTAATTGCAAATTTCCGAAAAAAATCTCCTGAAAATTGCGGATTTACGCGTTGCGGACGATGCTTTCCAGCACATTGACCATTGCTTCCATCGCCTCGACGGTAATCATTTCCTTTCTGCCGTGGAAATTATAACCGCCGGTGGAGAGATTCGGGCAGGGCAGCCCCATGTAGGACAGGCGCGCGCCGTCCGTGCCGCCGCGGATGGGGGAGATGATGGGGGTCACGCCGTTTGCCTCAAATGCCGCTTTCGCCTTCTCCACCACGTCCATGTGCTGCTCCATGATTTCGCGCATGTTGCGGTAGCTGTCGCGGATGACGCACTCGAACGTCCCCGCGCCCCACTTCTGGTTCAGGTAGTCGGTAATCTGCTGCACGGTCGCCTTGCGCGCGTCGAACTTCTGCGCGTCGTGGTCGCGGATGATGTACTGCAGCGTCGCCAGTTCCTCGTCGCCCTCCATGTGCATCAGGTGGTAGAAGCCTTCGTAGCCGCAGGTGTGCGCGGGCGTTTCCGCCGGGGGCAGCATGCTGTTCCACTCAATGGCCATCAGCAGGGCGTTGCGCATCTGGTCCTTCGCGCTGCCGGGGTGGATGTTCACGCCGTGTACCTTGATGGCGCACGACGCGGCGTTGAAATTCTCGTACTCCAGTTCGCCCAGCGCGCCGCCATCCACCGTGTAGGCGTAATCCGCGCCGAAGCCTGCTACATCGAAGTGATCCGCACCGCTGCCGATTTCCTCGTCCGGCGTGAAGCCGATGCACACCGTGCAGTGCTCCGGCGCATCGGGGGCGGTCAGCCGCTTGCACAGCGCCATAATTTCCGCCACACCCGCCTTATCATCCGCGCCCAGCACGCTGTCGCCGCTGGTGACAATCAGCTCCTGCCCCTGCAAGTCCTTCAGGAACGGGAAGCTGTCGATGACCACGCCGTTTTTGAGCGTGATGGCGCTGCCGTCGTAGTGCTCGATGATGACGGGGTGCGTCGGGCCCTTCACGCCGTCGGATGTATCCATATGCGAAATCAGCCCGACTTTCGCCGGATGATTGCCCTTGGCGGGAATCGTCGCGTACACATAGCAGTGGTCGTCTACGCGGGCGTTTTCGATGCCCATTGCATGCAGCTCGTCCACCAGCATTTTTGCCAGCACCCACTGGTTCGGCGTGGACGGGCAGGTGCCGCTCGTCTCGCTGGAGGTCGTTTCAATCTGGACATACCGCAGGAAATTTTCTTTGACGTTGGACATGGGAAACCCTCCTTATATAATGTAGATTTTGTGGATGATGTGGATTTTTGCCGTCGCTGACCGGGCTTGGCGTTTCACAAAGGCGAAAGCGCTTTATTCCGCGTGATGATGCAGCGCCGCGAGCGCCGTTTGAATCCCATCCACCGCCGCGGATACGATGCCGCCCGCGAACCCCGCGCCTTCGCCCGCCGGGTACAGCCCGTCCACCCGCTCCGCCATCAGCGTCTCCCGATTTCGGGGCAAACGCACCGGCGACGACGAGCGCGTCTCCACGCCTGTCAGCAGCGCATCCGGATGCGCAAAGCCATGCAGCTGCCCATCCATCCGCCGAATGCCGAACTTCAAGTCCTCGATGATGAAATCAGGCAAGCACGCGCGCAAATCCGCCGGCACAACGCCCGGACGGTAGGTCGGCTGCACGTCGCCAAGGCGCGTCGTGGCGCGGTCGCGCAGCAAATCCTCCACACGCTGCACCGGCGCTTTGTACCCGCCGCCGCCAAGCCGGAACGCCGCCTGCTCAATGCTCCGCTGCCACACGAAGCCCGCCAGCGGGTGATCATCGCCAAAGTCCTCCGGACGCACGCCCACCAGCAGCGCACTGTTCGCGTTTTCGCCCGCGCGCGCGTGGTAGCTCATGCCGTTGACGCACAGACCATCCGGCTGACTTGCCGCCGCAATCACCTCGCCGCCCGGACACATGCAGAAGGTGTATGTTCCGCGGCCGTCGGGCGTATGGACGGCGAGCTTGTAGTCTGCCGCCTTCAGCGCGGGGTGCGTCCAGCATTTGCCGTATTGGCTCTGGCTGATGAGCGCTTGCGGATGCTCAATGCGCACACCCATGGCGAATGGCTTCTGCTCCATGCGCACGCCTTGCCGGAACAGCGTCTGCATGGTGTCGCGCGCGCTGTGACCGATGGCGAGAATCACCGTGTCGGTGCGGATTTCCTGTGTTTCGCCGCCGCAGAGCACCGTGATGCCCTCCATGCTTTCGCCGCGCATCATCAGCCCGGTCAGGCGCGTGTCAAACCGCACTTGACCGCCCAGCTGGATGATTTCCTGCCGCATCGAGCGCACAACGCCCTTGAGCAAATCCGTGCCGACGTGCGGTTTTGCGATGTACAGGATGTCCTCCGGCGCGCCGTGGTCGACGAAGGTTTGCAGCACCGTGCGAATCAGCGGTGATTTCGTGCCGGTGGTCAGCTTGCCGTCGGAAAACGCACCCGCGCCGCCCTCGCCGAACTGCACGTTGCTTTCCGGGTCGAGGATGCCCTGCTCCTGCATCATCTGCACGGATTTTGTGCGCTCCTCGACGGGCTTGCCGCGCTCGATGAGAATCGGCTGCACACCCGCGCGTGCCAACGTCAGCGCAGCAAACAGCCCCGCCGGGCCAGCCCCGACGACCACGGGTGGATGCTCGAACCGCGCTTTCGGCAGCGTCGGCGCCTTGGGGAAGGTGAACGGCGCCGCAACACCCGGCTTGAGCCGTGCGAGTACCTTCGTTTCATCCTTCAGCGTCACTGCGACGCTCAGGACGAAGTGCACATCCGCCTTGTCGCGCGCATCGACCGCCTTTTTGAGCGGCACGACGCTTTTGAGCTGCTCCGGCGGGCATTTCAGCTTGCGGAGAATCAGCGCATTCAGCGTTTCAGGGGTGAAATCGAGGGGGAGGGAGAGCGAATCGAGACGAAGCATGGGGAACTCCTTTGCTTAATGCGAAATTAGGCATGCCGTCCCCCGGATCAACACGCGGGCAAAGCATGAAGATGTAACCAGCTGAATCGCGCGAAAGGGTCAAGGGACGAAGTCCCTTGCAGGGTGCAGGGACAGCGTCCCTGCTGGGGTTTAAGGGGCAACGCCCCTTGGTCTCCCCCAATCAACACGCGGGGAAAGCATGAAGATGTGATCAACTGAATCGCGCGAAAGGGTCAAGGGACGAAGTCCCTTGTGGAGTCCAGAGGCAAAGCCTCTGGTGGGGGTTAGGGGCAACGCCCCTCGTCTCTCCCTTTACATCGCTTCCGTCCGCTGCACAACGCCGCCGTGACCGGGGAAAATCAGGTAGCCTTTGCCGTCCAGCATGGCGAGGACGGCGCGGAGAATCGCGTGGTAGCGCGGAGAGTCGACATTCACGCTGCGGGCGAGGTAGGGGGCAAGGCGGTCGAATTCCTTCTGCGGCGGGGTCATGTTGTGCGGGTTGATGTAGTCGTCGCCCGTGAATGCCACGCGGTGCACGGGGTCAATCAGCATCGTTTCGCCCGGCACATGCCCGCCGTTCCCTTGCAGGACGTTAAAGCGCATGTCGCCGAAGAGGAACGCGCCAATCGGGCTGATGGGCTGCTCGTCATCGCCGTGGGACGTGTTCAGGATGCGCAGGCGGTTCAGCGGCGGCACGGCGTATTCCGTAATCAGCTTGTTCAGCCGATAGTAGGGCAGCCCCGTCGCGCTGGCCTCCCGCGGGGATGGCAGCCCCAGCGATTCGTTCGCGAAGCAGTCCGCCGTCCGCTGGCTGCACCAGATGACCGGCATACTCTCCGCCAGCCCCGTGTGGTCGGAATCCGAGTGGGTCAGCAGCATTTCACGCTTCCGCTCGTCAAAATCAGGAAAAATCGTCCGCAGCTGCCGCAAGGTGTAGCGCGCACAGCACCGGAAGCCGCTGTCAATCACCAGCAGCGCCCGCGTTTTCACGTCCTCCAGTACGGTGATGTTGCTCCCGAACGGCGGCTCCAGCACAACCGCCCGAACTTGCTCCGTCAGCGGCACATGCGTCACGCGGCACTCATACGCCGCACCGTTGTGCTCCGCCACGAAGCGCGCAAAGCGGTTGATGTACTCAAACGTCTTGCTCGGCGGCTCGTTCCGCTCGTCCAGCTCCTGCATGATGAGGTTCGCGTAATAGGTGAACTCGTTCGTCTGCTCCTGCGTCAGGCGCAGAAGCCGGCGGATTTCCGACGCGAAGCGCAGGTAAAACACGGTCGTATCCAGCTTCTTTTCGCCGGAATCGTACGAGAGAATCTGCACCGGGCACAGCGCCGACAATTCCCGCAGCAGCGTATCCATCACGCCCGGCTCTTCGATGTACAGCCCCATTTTCAGCGACGCATGACCGCTGTCATTCGACTGGCTGGAAATATAGGAGATGTTGACGTGATGGCGGTTCAGCACTTCCAGAATCGGCACGACCGCGCCCGGATGATCCGGCACGTCGAACTGCGCCAGAATAATCTTCGCGTGCGGCACGGATTTGAGGAATCCCGCCTGATTCAGTTCGCCCTCGATGGCACTGAGCACCGCGTCGTCCGCCTCAACATCCAGAAACAGCGCGTGCGCATCCACTGCTTTGTTGTAGCTCACGCGCACGATGTTCCCTTGATGGCGCTCGATAATCCGGCTTGCCGCCAGAAACGCGCCGCACTGGTCGGGCATGTTCGTCATGAATGATTTTACCATGGGTCAACAGCTCCTAAGGTGGTTATTCCTCGTGCCATCGAACCGCTTCGGGCATCCGAAACGCTTCCTCCGGGTAGTAGACTTTCGTCAGCTCCAAGCCGTGCGGCGGCGCGGTCACGCCCAGCGACAGGCGGTCAAGCGTCCGGAACGCCTCGGTGAAGGCATCCGCGCTGCGCCGATGCAAGCCGATTTCGATGAGCGTACCGGCAATGATGCGCACCATATTATATAGGAAAGCATCCCCCTCGACAAGGAGGATAATCTCGTCGCCCTGCACGGTCATCTCCGCCATGCGGATGGTTCGGATGGTCGTTTTCGCTGTGCCGCCGGACGCCTGATACGCGGCGAAATCGTGCGTACCGAGCAGTGTCGGCAAAGCCTGACGCATCGCGTCCACATCCAGCGGAATGGGTACATGCGCGAATGTATTCCGGCGGATGGCGCTGCCATGGCGGCTGTTCAGGATGCGGTAGGTGTAGCGCTTGCCGCAGGTCATGAAACGCGCATGGAAGCCGTCCGGCACTTCGCGCCCCGCCTGCACGCGAATGTCGCGCGGAAGCATGGTGTTCAGCACGAACGGGTACTTTTCCGGCGGAATGCGGGAGAAAGTGTCGAAATGCGCGCACTGCCCCAAGGCGTGTACGCCCGCGTCCGTCCGGCTTGCGCCTGTGATGGTGATTGTCTCGCCCGTCGCGCGGCAGAGCGCTTCCTCAATCAGCTGCTGCACCGCCAAGCCGTTATACTGCCGCTGCCAGCCGGAATACGCCGTGCCGTCGTACTCGATCGTCAGCAGAATCCGCCGCGCCATCAGAGGATTCCCCCGATGTGCGACACGACGACGCCTTCCAGCACAATCAGGAGCATCAGCGCAAGCACCGCGCCATAGGCAAGGTAGTCGTTTTTCGTGATTTCCAGCTTGCGCAGGCGCGTGCGGTTCTCGCCGCCGTGGTAGCAGCGGGCTTCCATCGCCATTGCCAATTCACCCGCGCGGCGGAACGCGCTGACGAACAGCGGCACCAGCAGGGGAATCATCGCCTTCGCGCGGGCGAAAAGGTTGCCTGTCTCAAAATCCGCACCGCGCGCCATCTGCGCCTTCATAATTTTGTCCGCTTCCTCCATCAGTGTGGGGATGAAGCGGAGCGCAATGGACATCATCATCGCCAGCTCGTGCGCGGGAAAGTGAAAGCGCTTGAGCGGCGATAAAAGCAGCTCGATGCCGTCGGAGAGCGCGATGGGGGAGGTCGTCAGCGTCATCAGCGAGGTCGCGAGGACGAGGAACACAAGGCGCAGGGAGTAATGCACCGCCTGCGTCAGCCCTTCGCGGGTGATGTGGATAATCCACCAGTCGATGAGCGGGGTCGTGCCATTGGAGAAGAACAGGTTCAGCACGAACGTCAAAATCAGGATGATGCGCAGAGGCTTGATGCCCTTCATCAGCATCTTGAAGGGGACATTCGAGCATTTCGCCGCCCAGTAGAGGAACGCCAGCACCAGCGCGTACCCGATGAGCGAATGCACCATGAAAACCGCGACAATCATCAGGATGGTTAGAAGGATTTTTGTGCGCGGGTCAAGGCGGTGGACGAAGCTGTCAACGGGGTAATACTGCCCCATGGTGATGTTCAGATTCATTTCGCCGCCTCCTTTTCCTGCTTTTCCTTCCACAAACGAAGCAGATGGTCGTGCAGCTCCTCCTGTGTGAACAGGTCGTCAGGCAGTTGAAGCCCAGCGGCGCGCAGGCGACCGCACAATTCCGCCGCTTCCGGCACGCCCAGCCCGATGGAGCGCATCAGGTCAGCTTGGCGGAAGACATTGCGCGGCGTGTCAGTCAGCACCAGTTCGCCTTTGCTCATCACAATCATGCGCGTCGCCAGCCGGGCACAGTCGTCCATGCTGTGGCTGACCATGACGATGGTCACGCCGCCCTCGCGGTGCAATTCCTGCAGCATCCCCAGAATGCGCTCGCGGCCGCGCGGGTCAAGCCCGGCAGCGGGTTCGTCCAGAATCAGCACCTTCGGTTCCATCGCCAGCACGCCCGCAATCGCCACGCGGCGCATCTGTCCGCCGGAGAGGTCGAACGGGCTGCGCTCGGCGTACTTGTCGTAGTCCAAATGCACATGCGCCATGGCGCGGCGTACGCGCTGGTCGATTTCTTCCTCCGACAGCCCTTGGCTCTTCGGGCCGAACGCAATGTCCTTGGCAATCGTCTCTTCAAACAGCTGATATTCCGGGTACTGGAACACCAGCCCGACTTTCTGCCGGATGCGGCGGCGGTCGACACCCTCGCCGTTCATGTCCTCGCCGTCGACGAGCACCTGCCCGCTGGTGGGCTTGAGCAGTCCGTTCAAATGCTGCACCAGCGTCGATTTGCCGCTGCCCGTGTGCCCGACGATGCACACAAATTCGCCGTCCTCAATCGTCAGCGACACGTCATGCACGGCGGTTGCCTGAAAAGCGCTGCCGGCGCTGTATGTGTGGGTCAAGTGCTTTACTTCGAGGGACATAGCAGCGTCAGCACCTCCTTGGTCATTTCGTCAACGGTCAGGATGTTCCCCGGCAGGGGCATCCCGTCCCGGCGGAGCGAATCCGCCAATGCGGTCATGTGCGGCACGTCAAGGTGCAATTCGCGCAGGGTATCCACCTGCGGGAACACCTCGCGCGGCGTGCCGGACAGCGCCACCTCGCCCTGATTCATCACGACGATGCGGTCTGCCTGCGCCGCTTCTTCCATGAAGTGGGTAATCCACACGACGGTGATGCCCTTTTCGCGGTTGAGACGGCGGATGGTGGACAGCACCTCCTGCCGCCCGGACGGGTCGAGCATGGCGGTGGATTCATCCGCGATAATGACGGACGGCTGCATGGCGAGAATGCCCGCGATGGCAATCCGCTGCTTCTGTCCGCCGGAGAGCATATGCGGCGCGGCTTCGGCAAACTGGCTCATGCCAACCGCTTGAAGCGCCGCGTCGATGCGCGGAATCATCTCTTCGCGGGGAACGCCAAGGTTCTCCAGCCCGAATGCGACATCCTCCCGGACGACGGTCGCGACAAGCTGGTTATCAGGATTCTGGAAAATCATCCCTGCCTTCTGGCGGATTTCCCAGAGCTCCTCGTCGCTTTGGGTATCCATGCCGCAGACGGTGATATGCCCTTCTGTGGGCAGATAGAGGGCATTGAGGAGCTTTGCGAGGGTGGATTTGCCGGAGCCGTTATGGCCGAGGACAGCGAGAAATTCGCCTTCGTGGACTTGCAGGGAGACATGGTGGAGAGCGGGTTCGGGGGCATCCTCATAGGTGAAGGAAACGTCCTGAACGTCGATGCATACATTCATGATGATAACTCCTTTTCGGGGTGGAAAGTGAAACCGGGTTTTATTTTAGCACTAATAAGGTAAAAAAGCAATTAGGAATTAGGGAAGGGAGGGGGAAAAGGGGACTAACACGCGGAAGAAGTAAGAAAGAGAGCTCAACTCAATCGCGCGAAAGGGGTCAAGGGGAAAATTTCCCCTTGCAGGGTCAAGGGACAGCGTCCCTTGTGGGGTTTGGGGCAACGCCCCAACTGTTTTTCGGGCGACCAATTCCAAGGAAACCGCCAACAAAGGCGCAGGCAGCGAAGCGTCCCTGCCAGTAACTTCGCGCGTCCGCAGACGCGCCCCCAAGCCGCTCTACCAACCTTCTGCACATTGTCGCGCCAAATGGGCGCGACCGAGTTGCTGGTCTTTCAGACATAGCGGCTCTTTTCCGAAACGCAGGGATTTCGCTCCTGCGGGAGCGAGGAGGGGGCTTTGCGCTCGCCCCCTTGACCCCTTCGGGTGCACACTACCATGCTTGAGTTTTCTCATTGCAGGGCATTCCATTTTTCCGCAAATGGTGATATACTGATTTTTGAGAAAGTGTTAAGGGGGATGCCGAGATGGATCAGCTCGAAGCAACGGTGGAGGGGACGGTGTACCGCAATGCCGAAAACGGGTATTCCGTCGTGACGGTGAAGCCGGAGCAGAAAATAGGGCTGAGAACCGTGACGGTCGTCGGTACACTGCCGATGCTGTCCGGCGGCGAAATGGGCATCTTCTCCGGCGAGTGGATGGAGCATCCGCAGTACGGGCGGCAGTTCAAGTGCCAGAAGGTGGAGCTGCAGCGCCCGACGACCCTGCAGGGCATCCTGAAGTACCTCTCCAGCGGCATCATCCACGGGGTTGGCGCAAAAACCGCGCGCGATATTGTCAACTGCTTCGGCGAAGATACGCTGAAAATCCTCGATGAGCACCCCGAACGATTGCAGGAAGTGCCCAACATGGGCAAAAAACGCTGGAAGCAGATTATTGAGGACTATCAGCAGCAGCAGAGCACGCGCGCGGCAATGGTGTTTTTGCAGACGTACGGCGTGAGCGCGTCGCTGGCGCTGAAAATCAGCAAAGTGTACGGGGAGCGGACGCAGGCGGTCATCCGAGCGAATCCGTATCAGCTGTGCGACGATATTGACGGCGTGGGCTTCAAAACGGCGGATGCTATCGGCACGGCCATCGGCATCCCCCCGGACAGCGACGGGCGAATCAGCGCCGCGCTCAAGTACGTCCTGCGCGATCAGGCAGTGAGCATGGGGCATGTCTATCTGCCGATGGATGAGCTGCTGAACCGGTGCACGGCGCTTTTGCGCGTTTCGCGGGAGATGGTGGCGCATCAGCTGAAAACGATGCAGCTGCTGCGTGAACTGGTGATTTCCGGCGACGATGGCGATGAGCATGTGTACCTGCCCGCGTACGACAGCGCCGAGCGCGAGGTGGCGACGCGCCTGTGCGAATTGATGGCGTCCACCGTGCCGTCGTGCGCCACAGATGCCGAGGACAGCATCGACGCGTTTGAAGCACGTTATCACATCGAGTTCAGCCAGCGGCAGCGGGAAGCCATTTTGATGGCGCTCCGGCGCGGCTTGCTGGTGATTACCGGCGGCCCCGGCACGGGCAAAACGACTATCATCAAGTGCATTATTTCCCTCCTGTCCGAGTTCGGGGAGGTGGTGCTGTGCGCGCCGACGGGCCGCGCCGCCAAGCGCATGACCGAAACCACCGGGCATGAGGCGAAAACCATCCACCGCCTGCTGGAGTACGGCGGCGAAGAGGGGCAGTTCGGCCGCAATCAGGATACGCCCATTGAGGGCGACTGCATCATTGCCGACGAAACGTCCATGGTGGATATGATGCTCATGCGCTCCTTCCTGCGCGCGGTTGCGCCGGGTACACGCCTGATTCTCGTCGGCGACGCTGATCAGCTGCCGTCCGTCGGCGCGGGCAACGTACTGGGCGACATTCTGCAAAGCGGCGTGATTCCGTCGATTCACCTGACCGACATCTTCCGCCAGTCCGAAACAAGCCGCATCGTCACCAACGCGCACCGCATCAACGAGGGAAAGATGCCGCTGCTGAACGAGAAGAACACTGACTTCTTCTTCGAGCGGCAGATGAGCTTGCAGCAGGCGGCGGACACCATCGTCGCCCTGACGACGCAGCGCCTGCCGAGGTTCCTGAAGTTCGGCGACGACTGGCGCAGCCGCTCCGTGCGTGAAATTCAAGTGCTCGCGCCGATGAAAAAGGGCGAATGCGGCGTACAGGCGCTGAATATCCGTTTGCAGGAGGCGCTCAATCCGCCCGCGCCCGGCAAGCCGAGCATCACTTATGGGGAAACCATCTTCCGCGTTGGCGATAAGGTGATGCAGACGCGCAACGATTACGACATGGAATGGCGCAGGCGCGTGAATCTGGGCTGGGAGGACGGCAAGGGCGTTTTCAACGGCGACGTGGGCTTTGTGACGGCGGTGGATACGGAGAATCACGCGCTGACCGTCCGCTTCGACGACGAGAAGGACGCGGAATACACGGGTCAGCAGCTGGAAGACCTCGATTTAGCGTACTGCCTGTCCGTGCACAAAAGTCAGGGCAGCGAGTTCCCGGTGGTGATTCTGCCGGTGGTATACGGCCCGATGATGCTGCTGACAAGGAATCTGTTCTACACGGCTTTGACCCGCGCGAGAAAGCTGGTGGTGCTGGTCGGCAGGGAAGAGATTATCCGGCAGATGGTGGAAAATGACCACATCATGAAGCGATATACGACGCTGAGCGACCGACTGCGGCAGGTGGCGACGATGCTGCCGAAGGTGGATGTCTTCGGCAACCCGGTGGAGGGGTAAAAAAAAAGCCGCACGCGGAAGAAGCATGAAAACGCGACCAACTCAATCGCGCGAAGGGGTCAAGGGGAAAATTTCCCCTTGCAGGGT
>ENA-ORSB01003293-ORSB01003293.1-human-gut-metagenome-genome-assembly--contig:-NODE-3293-length-11494-cov-4.055250_pt1 | contig 11494 bp, 10 predicted proteins | sample MGYA00242180_ERZ509144 | MGnify/ENA primary metagenome ERZ509144 (study PRJEB26280, sample SAMEA2338661) | human gut metagenome | biome: human gut; feature: human-associated habitat; material: faeces... | reverse complement strand
GCTGATGACAAATACGAGACACGTCAGTATTTTCAGCAGACAAACCAGATAGAGTGCACGCGTAACACCACACGTAATTTCTCCACTCCGCACGATGACACGGATCAAGTGTTCGGCCTTCTGAATGGTTATCCATGCTGCCTTGCCAATATGCATCAAGGCTGGCCGAAATTCACTCAGAACCTGTGGTACGCCACAGATGACGCCGGCCTTGCCGCGCTTGTCTATGCTCCGTCCAAAGTGACGGCCAAAGTCGCTGACGGGGTCGAGGTCAATCTGTCGGAGGAGACATTCTATCCTTTCAACGAGGATGTCAAGGTTTCTGTGAACTTCACCGGCAAGAAAGTCCGCTCGTCATTCTTTCCAATAAAGTTCCGTATCCCGGAATGGTGCGAAGGCGCAGAGATCGCCGTCAACGGTTCAAGGATCAAGGCACCATGCGGCGCGGGAGAGATTGTCACCCTAAGACGCACATGGTCAAATGGTGATGTCATCACCCTTCACTTTCCTATGAGCGTGACCTGCGGCAGATGGTATGACAATTCCGCTGTGATAGAGCGCGGACCGCTTCTCTATGCTCTCAAGATGAACGAGAAATGGACAAGAAAGGAGACTGACGCTTCGGAAAAAGTCAAATATGGAGACTGGTATTATGAGGTCACTTCCGATTCGCCGTGGAACTATTGTCTCTCCAGCAAAACCATCAGCGAAAAGGGACTTGCCGAGAGTTGTGTCATAATAAGGAACGATGTCGATCCGACTCTCTATCCATGGACCCTTGAAAACGCTCCGTTGAGCATCAAGATCCCGGCCAGGACTATGCCTGACTGGACAGTCTACAGAGGCTCTGCCGGACATGTTCAGTACTTTACGCAACAAGGCGGAGTTTTGGGGGAAGAGCGGATGATAGAACTCATACCTTATGGCTGTACAACCTTGAGAATCACTGAATTCCCTGTAAGGAGGTGATTCTGTTATGACGGAGAACGTCTTTCTTCAATCCATCGGCGGGCCTGTGCGCAAGTGGCTAATGGAACATTGGCTCAAAAATTAAGACAAATTCAACCACTATGACACTCAAACATGTTTTCAGACTGCAGTCACTTATGGCTGTGCTTACCGTTTCCTTCATGCTTTCATGTTGCAAGACAACTGGAGGAAACCATCATGGACAAGGCCCGTCAGCCTATTCCGTCATTGACGGGGACTCCATCATCGCCTCATATGTCATGGAGTTCAATGCCGACGATGACGAGATTTATGGACAGACTTTCAGGAATATTGTCGCTGGTAAGTTCCTTTGCGACAATATTCCCGCTTTTGACTGTCCTGACAAGGAATTGGAGAAGACCTATTATTTCCGTTGGTGGACTTTCAGAAAGCATATAAAGACTACCCCTGATGGTTACATCATAACGGAATTTCTTCCGGATGTCCCTTGGGCCGGAAAATATAATTCAATCAGCTGCCCGGCGTGTCATCACTATGCCGAAGGACGTTGGCTGAGGAACAAGGAATATCTCAACGACTATGCGCGTTTCTGGCTTGGCCACGACGCCGAGCCAAGAAAATATAGTTTCCCAATAGCTGACGCTACATTGAGACTATACAAGGTTCACGGAGATTTTCAACTGATAAAAGATACTTACAAAGGGCTCAAGGAGATTTACGCCGCATGGGAGTCAGACCACAGGGATCCCAACGGTCTCTTTTGGCAGATGGACGGAAGAGATGGCATGGAAGTCTCAATCTCCGGGGCGATGAGCGATGATGCCACAGGCTACAGGGCCACCATCAACAGTTATATGTATGCTGATGCCATGGCACTTTCCTCGATGGCGGAAATGCTTGGAAAATCCCTTGAGGCCACTGTTTACAAAGAAAAAGCCGACGAGATAAAGGTCCTGATGGATAGATATCTGTGGGATGAGGACGCGAGATTCTACAAGGTAATCCCAAGAAACGGAAAGATGATGATGTCCCCGGCCAGGGAAGAACATGGATACGTGCCTTGGATCTATGACATTCCGGATGAATCCAAGAGCGAGGCATGGCTTCAACTCGTTGACGAACAAGGGTTCAAGGCCCCGTACGGGCCTACTACAGCCGAGCGGCGCGCCGATGGATTCAAAGTTGTCTATGAAGGTCATGAGTGCCAGTGGAATGGTCCAAGCTGGCCTTTTGCCACAGCGCAGACTCTGACCGGACTTGCCGCTTTCATCCACCGTTACGGTGAGGGTGTGATGACAAAAAACGACTATTACGAGACACTGACCACATTCAGCAACAGTCATAGGCGTGTAAACGACAAAGGCAAGAAGATATGCTGGATTGACGAGAATTTAGACCCTTTCACAGGAGAATGGATATCAAGAAAGATGCTTATCGCCGCCGGAAGCCAGATTAAGGAAAGGGGAAAGGACTATAATCATTCCTCTTTCTGCGACCTCGTCATCTCAGGACTTCTCGGTCTTCAGCCTCAGGTGGACGGAAGTCTTGTGATCGAGCCGCTGATTCCGGAAGGTAAGTGGGATTATTTTTGCCTTGACGGCATCGTATGTGCCGGCAGAAATGTCGTTGTCCTGTATGACAAGGACGGATCCCGTTATGGCAAGGGAACGGGCTTCCGTGTCTTTGTTGACGGGAAAGAGGCTTTCAAGGCCGATACATATACAACGAAGGCGATTGTGTAAAAAAACACATAATTTCTAATATACGACAAAGGGTTGGAACGAAAGTTCCAACCCTTTGTCGGGATGATCCGACTCGAACGGACGACCCCTACGTCCCGAACGTAGTGCGCTACCAACTGCGCTACATCCCGATAAATTTTTTGACTTGAAAGGCAGCCTCGGGAGACTGCCTTTCGGATGCTTCTTTATGCGAGCTTATTGATATAAACCGCAATACCACTCTTGAGATTGGCAGCCTTGTTCTTGTGAATGACTCCAATCTTTGCGAGTTTGTCAATCATCTTATAGACCTTAGGAGCGCCATCCTCGGCAGCCTTCTTGTCTGTAGTGTTACGAATCGCGCGGATCGCGTTCCTCGTCGTCTTTGCATAATACTTATTATGCAATCTGCGCCTCTCGCTTTGGCGATTGGCCTTTTTTGCTGATGCGTGATTTGCCATCGTTCTTATTTTTTAATATTTGTAGTGGGTAGGAGAATCGAACTCCTATTGCGGGAATGAAAATCCCGAGTACTAACCGTTATACGAACCCACCAAGACTGGTATACCCATAAGGCTGTCTGCCAAATTGGGATGCAAATATATGGATAATTTTCGACCTTACAAAATAATTCGGACGATATTTGCCCTATTTGCCATCATTTCCGTCCTCATCCCACTCAAACGAGTACAAAAGAGACTCTGTCTGCCTAAGATACTGTCGTTTGTCATATTTCGGAGCATAGACCCATGCCTCCAGCACGATGATGTCCTTTCCGTCCTTGCTGTAGAACGAATGTGAGACGAACGGGCCGCCCATGTAGTCGTTATAGACCTCCCAAAGACCTCTGGTCTCCACGAAATCCAGATTGTGGTACTTGAGGAACTTTATTCCCGGTTTGACGAACACACTTGTGGTCATGTAGGAATTCTCGGCTGTCGCAGGGACATATTCCTTGAGAAAAACGTTGCGTCTGGCAATGATGTTCTCCTCCGAGAACGGGTCCTCGTCCGTTGCCGGGTATTTATAGATGAACACACCCTGGATGCTGTACTGCTTTTCGTCCGCTATCCAGATGAAGTCGTCCGTGACCTTTTTCAGATTGTAGCCTACGGGGAAGTGTACCCTTCCTCCTATCATTTTGGCGACAACGTCCCCCAGTTTGGACTCCTCGTAGAGCAGAGTGTTGGCGATGACCCTGTTCCTCTCGGCCTGCTCGATGGCTCCGGTGATGTTCTCACCGTTTTTTTCAAGGACAACAATCGCGGAATCCGCGCATGAGGCGTTGACCTGGATCACACACTGCGGATGTGCCCAGACATCAGTCCTATAGACGACGCCTTGCTTGACGACAGTCGAGTCAATGTTGAAGATCACTATGTTCCTGTGGAGTTTGAACATGTCCGAGAACGCTCCCGGCGAAAGATTGACCAATGAATATAATGGTTCCCTTTGCGGCAGGTACTCGCAGTCTCTTGCCAATAACCCGCCGATCTCGTTGCCCAGATTCCCTTCCCAGTTGTCCTTGCCTACCACGATGATGACTTCACCAGCCTTGCCCGAGACATTAGGCAGGAGGGTTTTCGTGTTGTTCATGCAGGAAACCGCGCTGATCAGCGCCGCGATGCAGATGACGGTCTTGATTATCTTTTTCATCTTTGTGTTGTTTTTCTGGTTGCAAAGTTACGCTAAACTTCTAAAAACATCAAATTCCAAGCGGTCTGAATACTCTCGTTTTGTTGATGCAATATATTGATAATCAGTGATGAGTGCTCCTGTGTTCTCTTTTGTCGCTTCGACAGGCTCAGCGACCGGACACTTTCGGCCACTGAACTTGTGGTCGCTGAGTCTGCCGAAGCATCGAAGTGACCGCGGCTACCGTATCAACCGTGCGATGTCGTTTCCGAAAGCCAGTACCATCAGCAACAGCAGCAGCAGCATCCCGACAATCTGCGCCGCCGTGAGGAACCTGTCGCTCGGCTTCCGTCCAGTTACCATCTCATAGAGGCAGAACACGATGTGCCCGCCGTCAAGTGCCGGAATCGGCAGAAGGTTCATCACCCCGAGCATAATCGAAAGCAACGCAAGAATATTCAGGAACCTGTACCAGTCCCACGTCGCCGGGAAGACCTGCCCGATGGCGATGAAGCTGCCCACTGACTTGTAGGCCTCAGTGCTTGGCGAAGCCACCAGCTTCAGATCCTGAAGATATCCCCCGATGGTGTCGAAAGTCAGCTTGACTCCCGCTGGGATGGCGCTGACCAATGAATATTCCTTCGTCATCACCCCCGGAATCTGCATAAAGACCCCGATCCTGCCAGCCGTGTCCACCTGAAGCGGTACGGAAAGCGTGTCTGAACCACGTAGGATCGTGGCCGTGACGGTCCCGCCTTTGACTTCCGAAAGGTATTTTCTGGAATCCTGCACAAAAGGAGTGCTGACGCTGTCTATGGCGATGATCCTATCGTCGTGCAGAAGACCGGCGGCAGAGTTCTCCGACGCGCTCATCACAGAATCGATCACGAACGGCACGGCGAGGTCGAACACTCCCGGAGTGTTGAGCACCGCCCCGATCTTCGAGCGGTCGATGTAGAGATCCACCGTGTCATTGTCCCTCAGGACAGTGACCTTGCTGACATTCCTGCGCGCCAGATCCGCCTGAAGCATCCCGAAATTCTCGGGAACATATTCATCCATCCTGATGATGTGGTCGCCGTTGCGGAAGCCAAGCTCGACACCTAACTCATTGGTATAGATCTGACTGCCCTCGTTGCTGATGTAGGCGCTGCCCCAGATGGCCATAATTCCGATGTAGGCGATAATCGCGAATATGAAGTTGTAGAGCACGCCGCCGCCCATCACCAGAAGCCTCTGCCAGGCCTTCTTGGTGCGGAACTCCCATGGCTGCGGATCCTTCTTCATGGACTCCATGTCCATCGACTCGTCTATCATCCCGCAGATCTTGCAGTAACCGCCAAGTGGCAGCCAGCCGATTCCATATTCAGTCTCCCAATCCTTCGCTTTCGGGAATATCCTGGTGAACCATTTCCCCTTGGTACTGAATAACTTGGTGCCGCCGGCATCGAAGAAAAGAAAGAATTTATCCACCCGGATCCCGAACAGCTTCGCGAACGTGAAGTGCCCGAACTCGTGGATGACAATAAGTATCGAAAGCGCAAGAATGACTTGCAGAATCTTCATCAGAACAACCATCATCAACCTTTCTTAGCTATGCCCTCAATCTTTCTTTGGGCCAATGAATATATTTCCTCGTTTGTCTTGAATATGTCCTCGACGGAAGGCTCCTTCACGAACGGAGCGCATTCAATGCACTCTCCGACCACATCGGTGATCCCGTAGAACGGAATCATGTCCTGAAGGTACGCCGCCACCGCCGCCTCGTTCGCCGCGTTCAGGGCGCAAGGAATATTCCCGCCCCGCTCCATGGCCTTGTAGGCAAGCTTCAAAGCCGGGAACTTCTCGGTGTCAGGCTTGAAGAACGTGATCCCGCCGAGTTCCGCGAAGTCCAGTTTTTTGTTCGCGAGCGGAAGCCGCTCCGGGAATCCGATGGCGAACTGGATAGGCTCCCTCATATCCGGGCAGGCGAGCTGTGCGATGACGGATCCGTCCTCATATTCAATCATGGAATGGATGATGGACTCCGGGTGGACAACGACGTTGATCCTGTCGCAAGGGGTGTCGAAGAGCCACCTCGCCTCGATCACCTCGAAGCCTTTGTTCATCATTGTGGCTGAGTCGATTGTGATCTTGGCACCCATACTCCAGTTCGGGTGCTTGAGCGCCATATCCTTTGTCGCCGCGCTGATCCGCTCCTTGTCCCAGGTCCTGAAAGGCCCGCCGGAGGCGGTTAAGTGAATCTTATGGATGGCGTTGCCCTGTGCCGACAGCAGGCATTGGAATATCGCCGAGTGCTCTGAGTCCACAGGAAGGATCGGGGCGTGGTATTTCTTAGACATCTCCATCACGATCGAGCCGGCAGCCACGAGGGTCTCCTTGTTGGCCAGGGCGATGACTTTTCCGGCGCCGATCGCGGCCATTGTCGGGGCGAGCCCGCTGAACCCGACCATAGCAGCCACCACTATGTCCACCCTGTCGCTTGTAACCAGGTCGCAGACCGACTTCATTCCCGCGAACACCTTCGTGTCAGTGCCGTCCAACGCGTCCGCAAGGTCCTTATACTTGGTCTCGTCGCAGATGACCGCGTTGTTGGCGTCAAACTCTTTGGCCTGGCTGGCCATCAGCTCCCAGCTGCCCTTGCAGGTAAGCATCTCAACCTCAAAAAGATCCCTGTGCTCCCTGATCACATCCAGGGTCTGCCTGCCGATCGAACCGGTCGAGCCGAGTATCGCTATTCTTCTTTTATCCATCAGAAACTTATATATTTGGTTGGATCCACGGCCTCGCCCTTGTGCCAGAGCTCGAAATGAAGATGATCCCCGTCGGAGAGCGATCCGGTGCCGCCGAGAATGGCTATAGGCATGCCTGCCGTCACCTTGTCCCCGGTTTTCTTCATGAGTTTCTGGTTGTGTTTATAGACCGAGATGATGTCCCCTTCGTGCTGGATTCTTATCGTGTAGCCTTCCGTATCCGTCCATCCGTCCGAGATGACCGTGCCGTCAAGAACCGACATCACCACCGAGTTGCCTGGGGCCGTGATGTCGATGTAAGGATGCAGGACTTTGTCGTACCCCTGCGAGACAACGCCTTTCAGCGGTGTGAAGAAATGCATCCCCTCGATCGGAAGCGACCTTGAGGAATTGGACTTGACGTCGAACTTGTCCTCGTTCGCGACCTCCTTCCGGAGCAGCGAATCCTTCTCCGCAAGTTTCTTAGGGTCAACGGTTTCGGTGACGTTCTTCCTGACCTCCATAAGGCTGTCGATCTTGAGCGGCTCCTGACCGTCCACAACCCTTCGTAGGTTCTCGGAATACAATTCCCATTTCATGATCACATTCTGCAATGAGTCAACCCTGATGGCATTCTGGATCGCGTCATGTTTCGTGCGGGCGTCGGGGTAGCCGGGAATCAAGGTTCTGATCGGGGTGAACGCGATCAGGCAGAATATGACAGTTATGGTGACAACCACAGTTGTGATCGCAGTCACGAGCGCACCCATCCTTGTGAATTTTCTGGACCACAACTTGTCATGTGTGTCATCATCCACAAGCGTGAGCCTGAAGTTATTTATGATGCCGCCTTTTTTCTGTTTGGACATAAGATTTTGACTTGAAAGCCTTTTTCGTTAACTTTGCGGATTACAATGGACAGGATCATCGGCATAGATTACGGACGCAAGCGCGTTGGGGTCGCGGTCAGCGACCCGCTGGGTATTTTTGCCTCAGCCCTGGACACGGTTCCAGCTGCAAAGATAATAGAATATATCAAAAATTATGCTCAAAAAGAGACCATAACCCGCTTTGTGGTCGGCTATCCGATGAACATGAACAACAAACCGTCCGAGGCCGCCGCCGATGTGGAGTTATTCCTGAAGAATCTCGCCAAGGCTTTTCCCGGCATTCCGGTGACCCTTGAGGATGAGCGGTTCACATCCGTGCTCGCGCACCGTGCTATGATCGACGGAGGGATGAAGGCGAAGGACCGCAGGGACAAGACATCCGTGGACAAGATCAGCGCGGCCATTATCCTTCAGAGCTATCTGGACAGGACTGACAGAAATTAAAAGGTTAGAGTTATGATATTACCTATTTATTTATATGGGTCTGAGGTTCTCAGGCAGAAGGCTGCCCCGGCTGACCTCTCGGAGAAGGAAAAGATCACCAAACTGGTCTCCGACATGGAGGAGACTCTCGCTAAATCAGAAGGTTGCGGACTTGCCGCCCCTCAGGTCGGCGAGAGCGTCAGGATCCTTATAGTTGACGGCACCGGGATGACCGATGTCTATCCTTACCTCGCCGATTTCAAAAGGGTGATGATCAACCCGGTCATCCTTGAGGAGAGCGAGAAGAAATGTGAATATTCCGAAGGGTGTCTCAGCATCCCCGGAATCTACTGCGATGTCACAAGGCCACAGAGCATGACCGTTGAATATTACAATGGTGATTTCGAGAAGGTTACCGAGACTTTCGATAAGTTTGCCTGCCGTATGGTGCAGCACGAGATGTCCCATCTGGACGGAGATCTGTTCGTGGATCATGTCGCTCCGATAAGGAAGAAGATAATTTCGAAAAAGTTGATGAACATCGCGAAAGGAAAGGTTTTTGCAAGGTACGCCACAAAAATTAAATAAACATTACGACTATGGGTGCATTTCACGCATATGACATACGCGGAGTCTATAACGTTGACTTCGATCGTAACACCGCCTACAAGGTGGGCTATTTCCTTCCGGAACTCCTTGGCGCTGACAAGGTTCTTGTCGGCCGCGACTGCAGGACATCCTCTCCGGAGATCCACGAATATCTTGTGAAAGGAATAACCGACGCCGGCGCTGATGTCTATGACATCGGTCTCAGCACGACCCCGATGGTCTATTTCGGAACCGCCAACTACGGGTTCAAGGCCTCGGTCCAGATCACGGCATCGCACAATCCCAAGGAATATAACGGAATGAAGGTCTCCAGGGAGAACGCCCTCCCTGTCGGTCTGGATTCCGGCCTCGGGCAGATCCAGGAATGGATAGAGAGCGGCAGGCCTACCCCTGTGGCCGAGAAGAGGGGACAGGTCATTCTCAAGGATATTCATAAAGACTATCTTGATTTCCTGCTGAAGTTCAAGGGCGACTATTCCGACATCAAGATCGCTTTCGACCTTTCCAACGGAATGTCAAGCCTTTACGCCCGTGAGATTTTCGGCGATGAGCCTGCCTACATATTCGAAGAACTTGACGGAAACTTCCCGAATCACGAGCCTAACCCGCTGATTCCTAAGAATGTCGAGCCGCTTCAGGCTTTGGTGAAGAAGACCGGCGCGGATGTGGGTGTCATCTATGATGGTGACGCTGACCGTGTGATGTTCGTGGACAACGAGGGCAAGTTCGTCTCTCCGGACCTGATGATCGCCGTTCTCGGCCACTATTTCATCGACGAGAGGCACGAGACCGGAACCGTGCTCCAGGACATCCGCAGCTCGAAGGCGGTAGGCGAGTACCTCACTCCGATGGGATGCAAGATGGCGACCTGGAAGGTCGGACGTGCCTTCGCCGCGAAGAAACTTCGTGAACTTGACGGAGTCTGGGGCGGTGAGCTTGCCGGACACTACTATTTCCGTGACTTCTTCTATTCTGACAGCGGACTCCTCGCTTCCATCCTGATTCTGAGGGTTGTTGCCGCGATGAAGAAGAAAGGCGTCACCCTTCACGAACTCATCGGCAGGATCGCGCGCTACCAGAATTCCGGCGAGATCAACTTCCGCCTTGAGGACAAGAAAGGCGCGATGGACGCTGTCAAGGAATATTTCGTCTCCAAGGAGAAACCGACCGCCGAGATGGATTTCGACGGCTACAGGGTCGAGTTCCCGGACTGGTGGTTCAACATCCGTCCTTCCAACACCGAACCATACCTCAGGTTCATCTGCGAGGCGACATCGGACGCTCTCCTTGAGGAAAAGATAAGTGAGACCAAGAATCTTCTCGTGGAGAGGTTCGGCGCAAAACTGTAGGCGGGATGATTCGTGAAAGATTTTGGGTAGGCGCCATTGTCATGGTCCTTGCCTCAATTGGACTTTCCGTTCCTGCCGTGGCGCAGGACACTACGATCAAGACGAAGAAACAGGCCGAGATCCTCGTACCGAGAATCTCCCGCGAGGCCGTTCAGTCCATGGATCTGAACAGGGCCGAGGCCTTGGACACAATCGACACGGCGGATCCTCACATCAAGATTCTGCTTCTGTCTGACTATACATGGAAATACTATAAGGATTCCACCTACGCCCGTGACCACAAGATATTCAATGAATATTGGACCCACGACTATCCGGACCCTTACCATGTCTCTTTGGAAGAGCTTCCGGATGAGATCGCGCTTTGGATTGTGGACACATTGAGTGAGTACAAGTGTCCTCATCAGAATGATGTCTATTCAAAGTTCGGCTACCGCCACAGACGGCGTCATCAGGGAGTGGATCTTCCTTTGAAGACGGGTACTCCTGTTTATGCTGCGTTTGACGGCAAGGTCCGCATTTCAAAGCGTTACAAAGGCTACGGAAATCTCGTGGTCCTGCGTCATGACAACGGCCTGGAGACATTCTATGGTCACCTTTCCAAGATTTACGTGAAGGATGACCAGTGGGTGAACGCCGGAACGATCATTGGCTTAGGAGGCTCGACTGGCCGTTCGACAGGACCTCATCTGCATTTCGAGACCCGTTATAAGGGCTACGCGTTTGATCCTGAATGGCTGATAGATTTCCATTCCGGTACGTTGAGGCACAGGCTGTTTGTCTTGAAGAAGAAGTATTTGAACGCGAACAGCAAGTACGTTCCTGAGAGCGAACAGGAGGAGATCGACATCCTTGAGGGGGACGCAAAGGACAAGGAGGAGGCCGCCAAGAAGGCTGAGGCCGAGAGAAAGGCCGCTGCCGCCGCCCGGTACCACACCATCCGTCAGGGTGACACCCTCGGCGCTCTTGCCCGGAAGTACCGCACCTCTGTCAAGACTCTCTGCCGTCTCAATGGCATCAAGGAAACCACGACCCTGCGTCTTGGCAAGAAGCTGCGTGTGAAGTAGTGCTTTCTTCCGGTCGCTGAATTTATGTCGGTCGCTGAGCTTGTCGAAGCGACTGCCTGAAATAAGAAGCTGTTTTGAATTGTTTGAAATGTTCTTTGAGGTGAAAAATCTTCATTT
>ENA-ORSB01003290-ORSB01003290.1-human-gut-metagenome-genome-assembly--contig:-NODE-3290-length-11499-cov-2.532331_pt1 | contig 11499 bp, 15 predicted proteins | sample MGYA00242180_ERZ509144 | MGnify/ENA primary metagenome ERZ509144 (study PRJEB26280, sample SAMEA2338661) | human gut metagenome | biome: human gut; feature: human-associated habitat; material: faeces... | reverse complement strand
TCAATACGTGCATTGATATTTCTCATATCTAACATTGGAATCGCACTGTTACGACGATCTTGTTCAATAAATGAATCTTTGATTAAATCTTTATTTTCTTCAACATAAGCATTGATGGCATCTAAATCTCCAATAGCAATTTTAAAATGACTATCTCCAAATAAATGGAATGCATCTGTATCAGGTAAATTTTCACCTTTTAAATACATTTTAATTGGTGTTTGTTTCTTTGCATCACCAATATACTTAATAATTTCTTCTGCTGTTTGTAACATAAATTTCCTCCTTATATTTTTATTTTTCCTTCAAACACAGTTGTTGCTGGACCTGTCATAAAAATATGTCCCTCTTGAAGTTCAATATCTAACTTTCCTCCAAGAAGCTCAACTGTTGCTTTTTCTTTACAATAACCATTCAAATAACTTGCATACATAACGGCACAGGCACCTGTTCCACAAGCCATTGTTTCACCGCTGCCTCTTTCCCATACACGCATTTTTAAATAATGATCATTGATTACTTCAACAAATTCAGTATTGACTGATTCTGGAAATATTTGATGATGTTCAAATTGTTTTCCTATTGTTTCAATATCAAAATCTAATGAATCAACATACGTAATGACATGGGGATTCCCCATAGAAACAGCTGTTAAAGCATATTCTTGATCTCCAATCATCACTTTTTCATTAATCATTTTTTCTTGATCAAAAATAACAGGAATGTCTTTACAATTTAAAATTGGTTCTTGCATATCTACTTTTGCGCCAACAACTTCATCCCCATCAAAAATAAGTTCTACAATACGTAAACCTGCCTTTGTTTCAATATTTAAAACCTTTTTATCTGTTAAATGATGGTCATAACAAAATTTAGCAAAACAACGAATTCCATTTCCACACATCATTCCTTCACTACCATCTAGATTGAACATACGCATTTTAAAATCATATTGATCAGACTTTAAAATAACGATCATCCCATCTCCACCAATACCAAAATGGCGATTAGAAATACGACTAATAAATTCAGCATCCATCGGTACTTCTTGATGGATTCCATCAACATAAATATAGTCATTTCCAATACCTTCCATTTTTGTAAAATGTAATTCCATTTTATCACCTCACATTGTTTAAAACAATTTTACCAAAATGATAATTTTTTTCAATCTTCTTTATCATTTAATTTTATGACATCACATAAAAACACATGATTGAACCATTGTTCTATTATAGTTTTCATCTATATTATAATCATGAAAGATCAATCATCTTTCATTAAATAATAAATTCATATTCCCTTCCCAATTATATATCAAAGAGAGCCGAGAGGCTTTTTTTGTGTTTATAAACTTGTTAAAATAAGATGAGGTGATGATAAAATGTATTGTGATTATCATGTACATACAAATTATAGTGATGATAGCACTTATTTAATGGAAGATGTCATTAAAGATGCGATTAAGATGAAGATGGACGAGATTTGTTTTACAGATCATGTGGATTATGGAATCAAAAAAGATTGGGATGAAGGTCCGATAGAGTACCTTTACGGACAACCGCAAGTAAATGTAGATTATCCAAAGTATTTTAAAGAAATTGAAAGTTTAAGAAAAAAATATCCTAACATTACAATTAGACAAGGTATGGAATTTGGTGTACAAGTTCATACAATACCACGTTATCAAAAACTTTATGAACAATATGATTTTGATTTTATCATTTTATCTATCCATCAAGTCAATAATCAAGAATTTTGGACACAAGATTATCAAAAAGAAAAATCACAACAAGAATATATAGAAGGTTATTATCAAGAAATGTTGAATGTGGTTAAAAAGTATAAAAATTATAGTGTGTTAGGTCATTTGGATTTGATGACACGTTATGATGAAATTGGCAATTATCCTTTTGAAAAAGTAAAATCAATAATTACAGAAATATTAAAAACTGTGATTCAAGATGGTAAAGGTATTGAAATTAATACTTCAAGTCATCGTTATGGTTTAAAGGATTCAACACCTTCGAGAGATATTTTAAAACTTTATAAAGAATTAGGTGGAAAGATTATTACGATTGGTAGTGATAGTCATAAGCCAGAACATTTAGGAGCTTATATTGATGAAGCAAAAGAATTATTAAAAGAAATAGGTTTTGATTCTTTTTGTACATTTGAAAAAATGAAACCAATCTTTCATCAACTATAAAAACATTTTGCGAAATAAAAAAACATGTAAATACTTGCGATATAAGAAAGAGTCGTCTATAATGTGAAAGGTTTGGATATTTTTGGAAATTGAAGGAGAAAAAAGTGAAAGAAAATTATGATGTAATCGTTGTTGGTGCAGGTCCAGCAGGAATTATGACATGTTACGAATTATATTTAAAAAATCCTGAATTAGAAGTATTACTTATAGATAAAGGACATGATGTTATGAATAGACATTGTCCTATTAAAGATAAAAAAATTAAACATTGTCCAGTTCATAAAGATCGTGAACCTGGATGTATCCCAGCTTGTTCTATTACAGATGGTTTTGGTGGAGCGGGTGCTTACTCTGATGGTAAATTTAATATTACAAGTGAATTCGGTGGTTGGTTAACTGATTACTTAAGTAATGATGAGGTAGAAGATGTCATTCATTATGTAGATAACCTTTATTTAAAACATGGAGCTACTAAAGAAATTACAGATCCAACAACAGATAAAGTAAAAGAAATTGAACACCGTCGATATGCTGTTGGGTTAAAACTTTTAAGAGCAAAAGTAAGACATTTAGGTACAGAAGAAAACTTAAGAATTATGACAGAAATGTCTAATGAATTAAAACAACATATGGATTTACAATTTAAAACATCTGTTCAAGATATTCTTGTAGAAGACCATCATGCAACAGGAATTGTTTTAGAAAATGGACAAACAATTCACGCTAAAAAAGTTGTTTTAGCACCAGGTAGAGATGGTTCAGCATGGCTTACAAAAGTTTTATCAAATCAAGGATTAAAACTTTATAATAATCAAGTAGATATTGGTGTTCGTGTCGAAACAAGCAATATTGTTATGGAAGAAATTAATAAGAACTTATATGAAGGTAAATTTGTTTACAATACTTCAGTAGGAACAAAAGTAAGAACTTTCTGTTCAAATCCTAGTGGTCATGTTGTTATTGAAAACCATAGTGGAACAATGCTTGCGAATGGACATGCTTATCATGATCCAAAACTTGGAAGTAAAAATACAAACTTTGCTTTACTTGTATCTCATACATTTAGTGAACCATTCAATGAACCAAATGAATTTGCCCATGAAATATCAAGATTAGCGAATAAATTATCAAATGGTTCAGTTATTGTTCAAAGATATGGAGATATCAAACGAGGAAGAAGAACAACATATAAGAGATTAAAAGAAGGATATACAGAGCCTACTTTACCAGAAGCAGTACCTGGAGACTTAGGACTTGTGTTACCATACAATACAATGAAATCAATTATTGAAATGATTGAAGCATTAGATAATGTTACACCGGGTATCGCTAATGAACATACTCTATTATATGGTGTAGAAGCTAAATTCTATTCAGCAAGACCAAAAGTAAGAGAAGGTTTTGAATCTGAAATTGATGATTTATATGTAGCTGGTGATGGTGCTGGTCTTACAAGAGGACTTGCTCAAGCAGGTGCAAATGGTATCTTAGTCGCAAGACATATTGTTGAAAATATTAAATAGTAAAAAAGAAAAACATGTTTCAAAAATGGAAACATGTTTTTTTGTCTTGTCAAATTATTTTAATTGAAGACATGAAAGTATATTATTTTTTCGAGGATAAAAAAGAATAGAGAAGAGATTCAAAAATAATGAGAACTTGTCCAAAGAAAGCGTTTGGAACAAGATTATCATGATAAAAAGGATTATAGTGACCGATGATAATAGGTAAAGTGGAATACTGACTTATTTTTGATTTTTCATTACCTGTGAAAGTAATGATATCAATATGATTGTTTTTAGCTGTTTCAACGACTTCTTCAAGTCTTGTTGTAATTCCTGAATTGGAGATGACAATGAGAAAGGTTGAGTCTTGAAAACTAGCATCCAACATTTCCATATGAACAACACTCATGGTACAAAAGCCATTAAGAGTTAATCTTTGTGAAATGTAATCAGCAATTGGAGCTGAAAATCCCATACCAAAAACAACGATTTTACTATTTTTATGTTTATTTAATAATTGAATAAAATGAGGTAAATAGTTTTCGTATTTTTGAGCAGGAGCATTATTATGAGTGCTGCTAGATAGATGATAAATCATATCACTATAACCACTAAATTCTAATTTATTACATAAACGATAGATGGCAGAAGTTGATGTAAAATTATCTTTTGCCATTTGTCTAATGGTAATATTTTTCAATTGTTTTTGATTTTTCTTAATATATTCCAATAAAGAGACTTCTAATTCGTTTAAATCAAATTTATCTTTTAAATGATCAATATTCATAAGTTTCACCTCACAATAATTATGTCATAGAAAAAATAAAGGAGCAAGAAAAATGGCAAAAGCAATGTACGACCCTTGGTCAAAAATCGTTACAAAAAATGGCTATGCAGGAGATGAGGTTATTTCTGCTTTGCAAAAATCAATTAGACGTGCCAAAGAAGAAGATGCATGTATGTTTGCTTATGAAATGTATATTTCTTCACCACAATTATTAGAAAAAATGTGGAGACGTTTACTTACAATTTCAGTAGAAGATATTGGAATGGGAGATCCAATGGCTGCAGTTCTAGTCAATAATCTCTATCAAATGTCTAAAAACTTTGAATATGCAGATGGTGATCAACCAATGTATTTCATTCATGCAATTCGTTACTTATGTAGTTGTCAAAAAGATCGTTCAAGCGATTTATTAAAAAATATTTGTATTATCCTATAAATCCTGACAGAGACAGTTATGTTGAAAAAAGTACTTCTGATGGCAGCCGTCGCGTTGCTCGGTCTGCCCGGTCTGGCTCATGCCCAGTTGGGGCGCGGTGAAATTTCGGTGGGGTACGGTGTCGCTCCCGTGACCGACTGGATCGACGCTTACAGCGATAAGTTGCTCGACGTGCTCGATATGAAGGATGCGTCGATGGACAGCTGGGGCGGTGTGTCGGTCAATTACCCCTTCCGTATCGTCGGCGGGTTGGGTGTAGGCGCTACTTTCGTCTATTCGGGTAACAATCAGCGGTTGGCCGGTAAGAAAATCTCGACCGACTATTATTCGATCATGCCGCACCTGAAGATGCGCTGGCTCAACCTGCGTATCCTGTCGCTCTATTCCCGCGTCGGTGTCGGACTGACTTTCACCGAATCTTCGGGCGAGGGGCAGAGCGAATCGGCCCGGCAGTGGGCTTTTCAGGTTTCGCCGATCGGTGTCGAAATCGGGGGTAAGGTCGCGGCCTATGCCGAAGCGGGAATCGGTACGATGGGATCGCTTGTCGCCGGTCTTCGCTTCCGCTTTTAACGGATCGGTCAGTGTAGAGGGGAGTCGCAACGGACCGGATGTTCGGTCGGTTCGAGAAGGAGAGGTGCTGTGTCGCTTCCGCAAGGATTTTGCGCCTGGCATGCGATGCCGGCGATTTGCGTGCGAGAGAGCGATCGTATTCGGATGAGTGGGAGAGGACCGATGTGCGGTTGATGTCCGATTTACCGGAATCTTCGGAAAGAACGAAAAAAACAGGATCTCGAAATTGCATTGCTTCGAGGTTCTGTTTTTTTCAGCGGAGTTCGCTTTGCTGTTATTCGCGCCCGTGTGCAGTCGGGCGATGACGATCGCTTTTGGCCTGTCAGCGGTCTATCCCGTCGCGGGAAAGGACGCCCTGCGTGTAGTAATGTTTGATTTCCCGCATTTCGGTCACCAGGTCGGCCGCGTCGATAAGTTCCTGCGGGGCGTAACGTCCCGTGACGACGACTTCTACCGCAGGATGACGGCGGTTCAGGGCATCCAGTACGGCGTCGATCGTCAGCAGTCCGAAATGCAGGGCGATGGTCAGTTCGTCGAGGATGACTACGTCGTATTCACCGCTCTCCAGCAGGGTGGCGCAGCGGGTCAGACCGTCGCGTGCCATCCGGATATCGATCGCTTCGGGATCCTTGCCGATAAAACATCCCCGACCCAACTGCTCGATCTTCACTTGGTCGAAGAGTTGCCCGATTTTCGTTTCGTTGTATCGCATCGACTTGACGAACTGTCCGATGTAAACGCTTTTGCCGGCGCACAAAGCTCGCACGGCCAGTCCGAACGCGGCCGTCGTCTTGCCTTTGCCGTTTCCGGTATAGACGTGAATATATCCTTTCGTTGAGTCCATGCGGCAAAGATAGTGCAGGTTTGTGGCAGAGCCAAATAAATTTGGGCGGAACCGAGGGCGACCGCTGTCCGGAAAGACGATATAAATCCGAATCGAAGCGGGGTATATTTGCTCTCATGAGCAAGGCCGGTTGCGAGGTGACAGCCGGTTGTGGAAATTCTTTCCAGCGGATTTTTTGCAAAGGCGGAAAAGGTCGGAGCAAATTCGTGCCGGAAAAAATTTGAAAATAGAATCCCTTTCGTTTTTTCGGGAATACGTCGTTTCAGAGGTTGATCCGGTTGGCTTGCGTGAAGATGGCATCGAGCAGCCGGAATAACTCCGCTTCCAGCTCTTCGCCTCCCGGATCGCCGCAGAGTGTGAAGATTTTTCCCGGAGGAGCCCCGTAGCATATCGTGCCGGCCGCACCGCAGGTTTCGGACCCGCAGATGATGACTGCATCGATCGCATCCTCGTGACGCATCAAGGCGTTGTAAAGAGCCAGCAACTGCCGGGGTGCGGTTATTTTCGGGACGGGGAGCAACGCTCCGCAGGCTCCGATTTCTTCGATCGAATGAATGAGTTCCAGGTCGTAACGTCCGGCAATCAGCTCGGCTGTATCGGCCGGTATTCCATAGAGTATGATATTCATCGTTATCGGTTAAAAAAAAGTGCGGCGACATCCTAATCTCTTGAATGTTATGGCAGTAACAATGGTTATCGCCGCACTTTCGTTTGTCGTTCATTACCGGAAATACCGCTGTGGCAGACGAGGAAATCTCTTGTACCGGAACGGTACAACGATCCCTGTGTCGGGACGGTTTTCCTAAAATTTATCAAGCGAAACACAACCGAAATCAAACGCCTAACCCACGAGCGCCTTTGACATCGAATCGATCTGGCAGGTCTTCTGACTCACTCCTGTTCCGAAGCCTTCCCGGTCCGTGCGGACCAGTGGCAGAGATGTTCGAAACGTCGCGGAGCTTCACAGCAGCGGGACTGTCCGGGATTCACACCCGATTCCCTTTTCATTCCTCTCCTTGCATAAGGAGCCGGAAACCAAATCTGCCGCAAATATAACGGTATTTTTCAGGAAACAAAAACTCTTTCCGGGAATTTTTCTTTTCGCCGGTTGTTTCCGATTTGGCGGGAATACACTACTTTTGTGCCGTCATGAAAACAAAACAGGAACTCTCCGACATTCTCGATTTCGTTGCGGAATACGCTTCCTATCTGTTAGGATCGGGAGTGCACACTTCGCGTGTGATCCGCAACGCACAGCGCATCGGAACCTCGCAGGGAGTGGATATTCAGTTGTCGAGTTTTCAGAAAAGCATAATCATCACCGTACACGACGAACGGAGCGGCGAAGTCGTTACCCGTGTGGTAAAGATCCCTGCGCTGCCGATCAGCTTCGAACGGAATTCGGATCTGAGCGCTTTGAGTTGGGATGCCGTCGATGAACACCTGTCGCTGACCGACCTGCGCGACCGTTACGGAGAGTTGATCGCCAAGCCGCGTATGGACCCGATTTTCGTCCTGCTGACGGTCGGCCTGGCGAATGCCTCCTTTTGTCGTCTGTTCGGCGGGGACTGGACGGCCGTGGGCATCGTCTTCACCTCGACGCTCGTCGGTTTTTCCGCTCGGCAGCGGATGCAGGCGCATGCCGTGAATCACTTCCTGGTTTTTATCCTTTCCGCCTTTCTGGCTTCGCTCTGCGCCTCGTCGGCATTGGGCTTCGACTGTACGGCCGAGGTGGCGATAGCCACCAGCCCGCTCTTTCTTGTTCCGGGCGTTCCGCTCATCAACGGGGTGATCGACATCGTCGAAGGGCATATCCTGATCGGTTGCAGCCGTCTGATCAACGCCCTGCTGCTGATCGTCTGCATTGCCGTAGGTCTTTCGGCGACGTTGATGATCGTTAAAAACAGTTTGCTATGATTGCAGTGGATATTCTGTTCGACGGGGTGTTCGCGGCCGTGGCCGCTATCGGATTCGGGGCGATTTCCGATCCTCCGGTGCGGGCATTTCCCTACATCGCCCTGCTGGCGGCCGTCGGACACGCCTTGCGTTTCTGCCTGATGAGTTATGCGGGGATCGACATCGCTACGGCTTCGCTCTGTGCTGCCGTCGTCATCGGTTTCGGCAGCCTTTGGCTGGGACGGGGTATTCGTTGTCCGATGACCGTGCTTTACATTCCGGCCCTGCTGCCGATGGTCCCGGGTATCTATGCCTACAAGACGGTCTTTGCCCTCATCATGTTTCTGCAATCGCTCAACGATCCCGGGCAGGGCCTGGAATATATGCAGCAGTTTTTTCTGAATGCCACCGTGTCGTTCAGCGTGATTATCCTGTTGGCTGCGGGCGCCACGCTGCCGATATTCATCTTCAACCGCCGGGCTTTCTCGCTCACACGGCGCAGACGGAGCCGTGAATAAACTCTTTTCGTATGGATGTTTTCTGGAATACGATCGCCGCATACAACGCCGCCACGTGGCCCGTACAGCTCCTGCTGGTTGCGGTCGCTGCGGTGCTGACCCTTTTGCTTTATCTGCGTCCGACGCGTGCCGTGCGTGTGGCGATGAAGGTTTTTATGGCCGCATTGAATTTCTGGATCGCGGGTGTATATTATTTTATCTATTGCGCTCCGCGCGAACATTACGATATTCTGGCCCTGTTCTGGGCGGTCATGGGTTGTATCTGGATCTATGACCTGGCGGCCGGACACGATTCGCTCGGGCGCACGGGACGACACCCCCGGTTTGCTTTGGTGCTGTTCTGTATGCCGCTCGTTTATCCGCTCTTCTCGCTGGCCCTGGGGCGTACTTTTCCGATGATGACCTCGCCCGTGATGCCCTGCTCGGTCGCGGTCTTCACCGTCGCGTTGATGCTGGCTTTCTCCGAGCGGGCGAATATCGTGTTGGCGACGTTCCTCTGCCATTGGGCGTTGATCGGGCTTTCGAAGGTCTATTTTTTCGGGATTCCCGAGGATTTTCTGCTGGCGTGCAGCGTCGTACCCGCTCTCTTCCTCTTTTTCCGGCGTTATATCCGGAATCGGGCCTGCGAATCCACCAAACCCTCCCCGCGTGTGCTGAATGCACTGCTTGCCGTCCTGTGTGCCGTCATCGGGGTTTTCTTTACTTTTACGTTTCTGCATCAATTCGATCTCTTTACCGAAATATGATCCCATACCGAGCCGAAGATTTCAGCGTGACGATTCCCGTCGCCGATTATATCGCCCGTTTCCGCGATGCCGAGCGTTTCGAGGGTTGCTGCCGCACCTGTCCGAACTATGGACGCAGTTGGGGATGTCCTCCCTTCGATTTCGATGTCGAGGAGTACCTGACCCGGTATTCCAGGGCATTGCTTATTGCGACGAAGATCGTTCCGGAACAGGGCGGTCTTCCCATTGCGGAGGCAAAGCGGTTGATCCACCCCGAACGGCAGCGGCTCGAGAGGCGTCTGCTCGAAATGGAGCGGCGGTATGGAGGACGTTCGTTCGCCTACGTCGGCAGTTGCCTCTATTGTCCCGATGGTACCTGTACACGTCCCGAAGGGAACCCGTGCCGCCATCCCGAATTGGTGCGTCCGTCGCTCGAAGCCTGCGGCTTCGACATAGGCCGCACGACTTCCGAGCTGTTCGGAATCGAACTCAAGTGGGGAGCCGACGGAAAAATGCCCGAGTACCTGACCCTCGTGTGCGGTTTTTTCCACGATGGGGACGGTGTCGTGTGGTAATCGCGAGATACAAAAAGGCTCGCTGTACAGCGAGCCTTTTTCATTCCGGAACGATCCTCCTATGCCTGTTCTGCCAGGATGCTTTTACGCGGATGGAAGATGTTGAGGTTGAGCCGTCCGACGATGTCGCTCAAGGCAGCCTGGGCCTTGACCGAGTTGCCGGCGTCATCCAGTGGGGGTGCGAAGGCCGCTACGCCCATCACGCCCGGAACGACGCCCATGATGCCGCCGCCCACGCCGGTCTTGGCCGGAAGGCCCGTGTTGAAGAGCCAGTCGCCCGTATGTTCGTAGAAACCGACGGTGGCCATCATCGAAGTAATGCGTGCGCCCAGATCGGGCTTGAAGACCGTTTGTTTGGTTACGGGGTTCACGCCGTCGAATGCGATGGTCGCAGCCGCGACCGCCAGTTGGCGGGCCGTTACGCCGATCGAACATTGGCGGGTGTAGAGGTCGAGCGCCATATCGGGATCGTCGTAGATGCGCGAATAGTTCTTCAGCAGCCATGCGATCGACTTGTTGTTGAAGTTGGTCGCCGTTTCCGATTTGTAAAGCTCTTCGATGACCTCCACGCTCGAGCCGCAGAGTCCTTCGATGAATCCCTGGATCGCCTCCCATTTCGCGTCCGGCTTCCCGACAGGTTTTACCATCGAGCAGGCGGCGATCGCACCGGCGTTTACCAGCGGTGTCGAGGGGTGATCCTTTTCGAGCAGGATCGCCATGATCGAGTTGAAAGGCAGTCCCGTAGCGTCGGCGCCGATCTTCGCCAGCACCTCTTCGGCGCTGTATTGATTCATCGCTAAAATGGCCGTCGGCACTTTCGACACCGATTCGATGCCGAACTTGTATTCCGTGTCGCCTGCGGCGATAATCTCTCCGTCGGGCAGACAGACGGCGATGCCGAACAGGTCGGAAGGTACGTTGGCCAGATAGGGTATATAGTCGGCGTTTTTACCTCCCGAGACCGCTTTGGTCTGTTCGAAGGCGTGCTGTACGGCGTCCCGAACGTCTTGTTTCGTGATTTTTTGTCCCATGACGATTGCTTTTATTGTTTGTTTTCAGGAGCCGTATTACCCGTATTTTGCGGGTTGTTTTGCGGAATGTTCTGTGTTTCCGGGGCTGCTTTTACTTCCCAATGGAAGGGTGCGAATTCCGCAGCCGCCTGCGGGTCTTTCCACGAGGGCTTGCGCATGGCGTAGATGACGAACGGAGCGCCTACCACTACCACGCAGCCGATAATGAGTACGGAGAACCATACGGTGTTGCTGCCGACCGAGATCTGGCTGGGCGGAACGAAGCTGAGGATGAAGGCGAGCAGTGCGCCGCAGAAGCCGACCGTACCGATCGTCCACATCAGACCGTTACCCTTTTTGCCCAGGCGGAACGGACGCGCGGTGCCTTTCATCTTGTAGCGCAGCACGATCGCCGCCGAGAACA
>ENA-ORSB01003288-ORSB01003288.1-human-gut-metagenome-genome-assembly--contig:-NODE-3288-length-11510-cov-2.424793_pt1 | contig 11510 bp, 7 predicted proteins | sample MGYA00242180_ERZ509144 | MGnify/ENA primary metagenome ERZ509144 (study PRJEB26280, sample SAMEA2338661) | human gut metagenome | biome: human gut; feature: human-associated habitat; material: faeces... | reverse complement strand
CAGCCGCTGCACGGCTACCGTCGATCTTTCGACAAAAAGCGTCCAGGTCGATGCTTCTTCGGCGGAAACGGATATCTATCCCTTTTCAACGGTGACCGCAGGACGGTATGAAGCCATTCTCGTACCGCAACGGGCGGCACTCGAACTCGAAATCCAAACTTCCGACGGTAACCGGCACATCAAAACATTCCAGGCGACCGACCTGCAATCCGGCGCGGAATATGCGATCGAGGCGGTAATCAGCAATACGAACAAAATCCACGCCTCCATCAGCGGCGCCGTCAAAGGCTGGGAGGACGGAGGAGCGATCGCTCCGGTCGAAGACGACCTGCCGGAAGATTCCGACCTGCTGGAGTACGCAGGCGTCAAGTACCGCATCCGGCAACTCAGCAACGGTACGACCTGGATGGCGGAAAACCTGCGCTACATTCCCGAAGGCAAACGCGTTTCCTCGTCCCCGTCCGACGAAAACGGCATCTGGTACCCATGTACGACCTCCTTTACCGCATCCAGCGACACGGAATACATCCAACGGCAGGGTTTGCTCTACGATCTGGCTACGGCCGTAGGGGAACCTGTTACTGCGGATAACTTCCGCAATATCGAGGGCGTGCAAGGCATTTGTCCGGAAGGATGGCACCTTCCGACCCGGGCGGATCTGGAATCGCTTATCGCCGTGAACAGTGAACTCGGCAGCTCCTTCTTCACCTATGCCGGGACACGCGATCCGAGCGGGAAATACATCGGATCGTTGATGTCCGGGAATTTCTCCAAAGGTTACCTGCTCTGTACGAGCACCGAAAGTTCGGTCTATACTCCGGAGGATCTGAACTACCAATACCTGCTTTTCTCGAAAAGCAACCAGGTAAACATAATCGACATCGACTGTCGCTCGGGCATGCCGGTACGTTGCGTGAAGAATGCCACGTCCGGGGAATAAACGGCACAAAAAAGAATTGCGGACCGGCACAGAGCATAAAACGACCGGACGTTTCCGGCAAAGCGGCAACGCCCGGCAACATAGGGTCCCCAGGAAAGACCACCGGCAACACGGAAGGAAGCCGCTTTTTTGAGCGGCTTCCTTCTGCTATTTATCGCTCTGGTAATAAGACCTATCCAACCCGAAGGCATAGCTATTTCTGTACCGCCAGGTGAGCAAGACCGCAACAAAGGCCAATACCGCATTCAAAATAAACGGGAATCGCTCGCCCTGCATGTGCAGAATATTTCGCAACAGATCGATGATAAACGGACAGAGAACGATGGCCAGGTAATTCACCGACATCACGATCGAAAGAGCCAGCGTCGCCGATTGCGGTGGAGCAGCCACAGCCGCCTTGTCGTAAATAATCGGTTGAATAATGCCGTATCCGAGTCCCACGAGAGTACATCCCGCAATCAACCAGAAATGCGCCTTGAAGAGTCCGATAAAGAGCAATCCCGCACAGATCATAATCAACGAAACCAGATTGACGCTGCCGCGCAGACGCCGGATGATCGGGGAAAGGAAAAAGCCGGGCAACATGATAGCCAGGAAAAACAAGGACACCAAAAGCCCCGAGAAGGAATTTTGGTTGCCGTGCGGATCCACCAGGAATGAAATGTAGAAGGTGATAGCCAATGCCAGGAAAGTCGCCAGAAAATAAAATCCCATGACCGCAGCCAGCTTCGGCCAGTCGATCTTCTTGTGCTTCAGCTCATCGCTCCCGACAGGTTCCGGGGCGGCGGGAGTTCGGCGGATGAAGATTGAAAGGATCAGCGGAATCGCCGGCAACGTATATACCAGGAAGGGCAGGTGCCAATCGACATTGGCCAGGTAGCTCGCCAACACAGTGGCCAGCACCAACGTAAGGTTATTGATCGACGAACTGTAGCCCAACTGCCGGACACGATAATCCCCCGTAAAATAGTCCACGATATATCCCGTCGATAAAGGAATGATAATACCGGCACCGATACCCGTAAGACAACTTACCAGAATCAGAAGCCACATTTGGTTAATGAAAAGACAGGCGAAGCCACTCAGGAAAAAGACCGTAAGCCCGACCACAAGCAGCTTGAACTTATTCCCGGTTACAGACAAACGGCCTGCCAGCAGCATAAAAGGAATAATCAACACCGAAGGCAACGAAGTAAGCATCTGTATCTCCAGATCGGTCGCATGCGGAAAGACCTTGTTCAAGTCGCCGAGAATAGGGGAGATGGCAAGTCCGGGCAGCGAAACGACGGCCGATACCGACCAGACCGCCAACACGGTCATCCATGGAATGGTTCCTTTACCGGTTTGTACTCTCATGTTTGCAGATAAATAAAAATTCTTCCGAAAAGAGGAACAACTGTTATACCAAAAAATCGCCGGAGCGAAAACTCCGGCGAAAATAAGGTATATTGATTCGAAAAAAAGATATTATTCCCTTACGCAACGAACCTGCAAACCATTGGCTCGTTGATAGTTCCGTGCCGGAACAAATTCACTCGAAGCAGCATCGTCCGTATCGAGCGAAAAATAGAGGCCCGAAGCGCTCAATTCGTCGGTTCCCAAACCGCTTGTCCAATAACAACCGATCCACGGTTGCGCGTCCGCATTGCTGTTTACATTCTGGATAAGCCCCGTCAGATAAGGGCGACGCCCGCCTCCGAGAAAAAATGAAGTCATCGTTCCGTCGGTCAGGTTCCAGCCGTAAGCCTCGCGCAACGCCTCCGTTTGCTCCTGGTCATGATCGTCGCCGATCATAAAATCGGCATAAACATCCTTGTCCGGAACCTTCCATCCCTTAGGACAGGGATCGTAAACGGTCTTGACCGCCCCCCACAACTCGTTGTCATGGTCGGAATAGAGCCAATCGTAACCGGACTCCTCGACTCCCAGAATAAAACTCATCGGATAGGCTATGGCATACTCCATCGTGCCCGTTTCGGGGGTGGATTCCACATAGTCAAGATAAGTAAGACGCCCGTTGATATTATACATCTTATGATCCTCCGCAAATGCACAGTTATAATACGCCGGCCCGATCATCGGGGTCGGACGTCCCCACTGGTAATAAAGTCCGTAGGAGAGATATATGTCGTCCTCCGTGGCATTGCCGCCGGCTCCGGCACCCAGATTACGGGTCATGAAAACATCTCCGGCAGCCGAAGTAACCGACTCCGCCGAAGGATCGTACTGCGTAACCCACACATGCCAACTCCAAACCACCTTATCCTGGGCATCGAAAGCTGCGATCAATGCGTTTCCTTCGATAAACTCACCTTTCTTATCCGCCGCGACGAAGAACGAAACCCGACCGTCGTCGAGTGTCAGGTTCTCGATCATATGCGACGTGCTTCCCCACATAAGTTCTACCCGAGCCGTAGGAATCTTTTCGCCGTTTCCCTTTACGGTACCGTCGAAAGTATAGTAGGCATTGGCATAGTTGGCGATATAACAGTTAGCCGTCTGCCCCGTCAGATCGACGGTCCGCCCGATTCCGACCCTCAAATCGGCGGAAACGGCCTTTCCGTCGGTATCGTAACCGACCAACGTCAGGACTCCTCCCGTTTCGGCATTGGAGTCATCACTTGCGGGGGCCGTCACGGTCATCCGGCTCGTCTGCAAATCGGCGGTCACCGTCCAGCCTTCAGGCGTATCGGTAATGTTCAGCTTCACGATATTCACAGCCGTAAATTCTACCGAAGCCGTTCCCCCGGGCTTATCGACCATACAAACATCACGAGGGAAATAGAGGGTTCCCACCGGTCCGTCGTCGTCGCTGCAACCGACGAGATTCATCGAAACGGCCAGGACGATTCCCAGGCATAAAAAGCGGCACACAAGTTTTTTCATGTTCAAAATCCAATTTTGCTAAACGTTACAAAGATACGAATAAGCCGAGCGCAAAAGCAAATTTTATTCGCGTTTTGCCGGGGCGAAGTATCTAAGACGAAGTCAAAGATACGAATAAGCCTAATGCAAAAGCAATTTTATTTGCGTTTGACCAAAGCCAAAGCATCCAAAACGAAGCCAAAGACAGGGAAAGCCGAGAGAAAACGGGAACCTGTCCCGGTTTTCCGAAGCGCATCCTATCTAAAGACCATGATGTCAAAGATACGGAAAGGCGAGAGTAATCGTGCAGACTTGTACGCAAAAATCGCCGAACCGCACCCCATCTTCGGCAAAGATAGTACAAACCACATACAGAACAAACAGGTCCTGTCGGAACATGGCCTTATTTTCGCAAAATTAACCTCGACATTTTTACTAAAACAGCTAATTTCCGATTCTTCCGACAACAGAAATTCCGTTAGGAACAATTCTTGCAAAGGTAACGTAACAAATCGACTTAAAAATACGCATCCGATATGGCAAAAAAGACAGCATCGCCCCACGAATCATCTTCCGAAGGGAACCAAATAGCCATTACCGTCACCGAAAAGGGTCCGTACCTCGTCACCGGAAACCCGCCGCTGGCCATGCAATTCATCATGCCCGACTCCGAGGGCGAGAGTTGGTATTTTCAGGAAGGGCGGCATTTTTCGACAGAAAAAGAACCAACGGCATTGTGCCGTTGCGGTTTATCCCGCAGCAAACCCTATTGCGACGGCTCGCACCTCAAGGGGGAATGGGATTCGGCGATCACCTCCGGAGAAGACCGGATTACGGACGAAGTAGAGATCACCGAGGGACAGCGGGTGACATTGAACGACAACGAAAAATACTGTGTTTTCGCCCGTTTCTGCCATCCTTACGGGGGTGTCTGGGACCTGACGGCCGCATCCGGCGATTCGCAGTCCCGCAAGCTGGCCGTCCGCGAAGCTTCGATGTGTCCGAGCGCCCGCCTGACCGCCTGGGACAACCGCACGGGAAAACCCTACGAATTCATCTTCGAACCCAGCCTGGGATTGATCGAAGACCCGGCGATCGGCGCCAGCGGAGGACTCTGGGTACGCGGCGGGATCCACATCCAACGCGAAGACGGCCGAACCTTCGAAGTTCGGAACAGGGTAGTGCTCTGCCGCTGCGGACACTCCCGCAACAAGCCCTATTGCGACGGTGCGCATGCCGCCGTCAAATGGCAAGACGCGCTGGAGGGAACCCCCGACGGAGAAACGCTCCCCCGAAGCGTTGCCAGTGCAAAAATCGAAACCCACTGACCGGCCTGCCGTTCCATTCGAATAAAATAGAGTCCACCGGCACGCTGTACGGCTTGGCCCGTCATACTTCGGCCCCGAAACGGGACGCTCCATTCTACAATACGCTCCGATAGATTCCCGCCCATATCGATAAAAGAAACCCCGTTGAGATTTCAACGGGGTTTTTCATGCGAACAACGATTCGTCGTCCTATTTCTTATCGGGTTTGGCGATCGTTTCGCGCATCGTAGTATCCGCCATGATGTTCTTCATCTTATAGTAATCCATCACGCCCAGATTTCCGCTGCGGAACGCTTCGGCCATAGCCAGCGGCACTTCGGCTTCGGCCAGAATCACCTTGGCGCGGGCATCCTGCGCCTTGGCCTTGTTCTCCTGTTCGAGAGCTACGGCCATAGCACGTCGCTCCTCGGCCTTGGCCTGGGCGATGTTCTTGTCCGCTTCGGCCTGGTCCATCTGCAACTGTGCGCCGATGTTCTTACCTACGTCTATATCGGCGATGTCGATCGAAAGAATTTCGAACGCCGTTCCCGCATCCAATCCCTTCTCCAGCACCACGCGGGAGATCGAATCGGGATTCTCCAGCACGATCTTGTGCGACTGTGCCGAGCCGATCGACGAAACGATACCTTCGCCGACACGTGCCAGAACCGTTTCCTCACCGGCACCGCCGACCAACTGCTTGATATTGGCCCGCACCGTAACGCGCGCCTTGGCGATCAACTGAATACCGTCCTTGGCCACCGCAGCTACCGGCGGAGTATTGATGACTTTGGGATTGACCGACATCTGTACCGCTTCGAATACGTCGCGGCCCGCCAGATCGATCGCCGTAGCCATCTTGAAATCGAGCATAATATTGGCTTTCTGGGCCGACACCAGCGCATGCACCACATTGGTCACGTTGCCTCCGGCCAGATAGTGGGCTTCGAGCTCGTTGGGATTGAGTTCCAGACCGGCCTTCGTACTCTCGATCGACGATACGATCGTCGAGGGCGGCACCTTGCGCCAGCGCATCAGGATCAACTGCAACAAACTGATCCGCACGCCCGACACCAATGCCGAGAACCACAAGCCTACGGGAATGAAGTAAAAAATAAGCCAAATCGCAAAGAGCGAAACGAAGACGATTAATGCAATGATACCGATTTCCATCTTTTATCTATTTAATGTGTTTGCGTACGATTATATTGAAATTTTCGAAGCCGACGACTTCTACCTCCCGACGGGGATCTATATAACTGTCCATGGACTTGGCTTCGTAAATCTTACCGCCGATCTCCACTTTGCCCATCGGGGCCAGGCGCGAAACGGTCATTCCCGTATCTCCGACACGGACACTCTGCTGCACCGGTTCGGGCATCACAGAGGAATCGACCTTCTGTTTCAAAGAGAAACGGCGCCAGGTTTTGGATCGCAGCGAAACGACGGTCGCCGCGAACGAAAGGATCAGAACGACGGCGACGACGATTCCGCCCGCCAGAGGACCGTAATCCCGGAAAGCGATATAAATGGCACCGCCGTAGCTGACCAACGCGAGAATCGCCCCGATCGATACGCCCGGCAGCAGGACGAGCTCCGCCACCAAAAACAGTAACCCGAAAAAGACCAGCAGAACGATAAAAAACATATTCACAGCATTAAAAATTACCGAAAAAGATCGGAGTAACCGGTTCGCAGGCCGAATTTCCACCCGATGCACCGATATACGTCCGAATACGGACCTACATTCTTTCGGGTGAAGATACGCAAAAAATCCGATTATTCAGCAATTTCCGTCACTTTTACCGATAATTGAGGATCGGCGGCGCGAAGCGCGGCAGCCGCCTGATCCGCGACAGCCTTGTTGTCGAACTGTCCGACGACGAAAAGATCCGCACCCACGCGGGACAGGTCGCAGCCGGGAGCGGCCTGCGCGATCGCCTGCTTCACGGCATCCGACAGATTCTGCTCACTGGAGATCTCCACCCGGAAAACGGCCATTTCAGCCTCAGGGGTCCGTGTCAGATTGGTATATTCCCCGTCGTACCACACGACCAGTTCCGGACGGCGGAACCCTTTCGTCCGCAGCAACTCCTGTGCATCGACGGCTTCGGCCTTGGTCGCGAAACCACCCGCGAAATAGCGGTAACGCCCCGCGTCGGTCTTCAATACATAGAGCGGAGAAGCATTACGGAAAATGGAGATATTCTGTTTGTACTTATACTCCCCGAGCAGGATTCGGTAGATCACTCCGTGTTCATAGACAGGACAGTCCGGAATCGGCTTTTTATACGTATAGCGCCCCGCAACAAATTCGACCGGTTCGTAATCGAGGAAATAGCGCTCCGTAATCTCCGGCTTCGGAAGACGAAAATCTATCGTCTGAAGCTGTAAAGCCACCCGCTTCAAGGAATCGGATGCAAGTCCCAACCCCAGCAGCCGGGCGATTTCCCGCTCATAATCCGTCAAATAGCATTTCCGGATATAATAATCGGGGAGCGCATCGACAAGCCCTTCGGCCTGGGCCGCAGACATCTGCCGCCGCACATCGTCCAACGCCTTCTGCTGACGTGCCTGCTGGTCCCTGCAATTCAACTTATCCAGGATATAATCGTAAGCATAGCTCTTGTTATCATACACATATCCCCATACGGCCGTCAGCGAATCCCGCAAAACCCGGCCCAGGTTGGCTACCGTGCGGTAACGACCGAAAAGATCGACAGCCGCCTGCTCCGTACGAACGGTATCGTACTGCTGCTTCAAAAGAGTCTGCTGCCGGTAGTTCTCCAGCAGGCGCCCGGCACATCCGGCCACCTCCGCCTCCATGCGCTGCGCCCGGAGCAGAGCCTCGTAATCACGTGCCGGAAGATTCTCACGGAAATAACCGTTGAACACGAGATTCCGACTCTGCTGCGATTCGGGAGTCTGCGTGATAAGAGATTTTTCCGTTTCGGCCGCCGGAACATAATCGGGATGTTCGGTCAGCCAAGCCTGCTCGATGGCGTTGATCCGGGCCGCGACCTGCGTACGGAGTCCCTGGGCAGAGAGCATTTCGCTTTCGAGCGCAAGAATTTGAGCGCCGTAAGTCTCCTGTGCGGCCGGATTTTCCCGCAGCATCGCACGCAGTCCTGCAATCCGGGTCTGCATCTCGTCGATCCGGACCTGCAACCGACTGTCCTGGTCCCGAAGCGCAACGTATTCCGAATTCGACTGCAGGGCAGGAATACCGGGCCCCGCCGGGTCGGAAGCTCCTCGCACGATAACGACCGAGAAGGTCAAAAACAAACCGATCAATAATTTACGCCACATCATTTCCACCATCTGATTAACAAGAATTGCAACAATCCGAATATCTCCAGACGTCCCAACAACATAAGCGCCGTGAAGATGAATTTCACGATCGCCGGCAAGTCGCCGTAGTTGGCCATCGAATTAACCCCTCCAAATCCCGGGCCTACATTGCCGATAGAAGCCACGCACCCCGAAAAACTGGTCATCAGATCTACGCCGAAAAGCGTACAGAGAATCGTTCCGATGAGAATGAGAAGCAGGTAGGCCACGATGAAAAGTGACACCGTATGCAGCACGCCCGCTTCCTGAATCACACCGTCCATCTTGAGCCGGATGACGGCATTCGGATGCTGCTGCTGCTTCACCCGGATGTAAAGCATCTTCAGAGCCATCAATGCCCGATTGGCCTTCATACCACCCGACGTGGAACCCGCACAGGCACAGATCAACGAACCCAATATCAGCAAAATGATTGCGAACGGAGTCCACAGGTTGGAGTCGGCCGTAGCGAAGCCGGAAGTCGATGTTACGGAAACGAACTGGAACGACGCGAAACGCAGCGATGACCAGAACGTAGGATAAATATCGGCGATATAGAGACTCAGGGCGATCAGCAGGCTTCCCAAAATCAACATTCCGAGATAGAACAAAGTGACTTCGCTGCGGAAGATATTGTTACGCTTACCGGTAACGGTCGCATAGATCAAACCGAAATGGATGCCTGAAATACCCATTGCGAAGATGAGTACCGTGTCGATCATCGCACTGTCGTAAAAGGCGACACTGGTATTTTTGGTTCCGAACCCGCTGGTCGCACAGGCCGACATCGAATGACATACGGCATCGAACCAGTTCATTCCGGCGAATTTCAGCATGAAAGTGAAAAATATCGTAAGTCCGACATAGACGAACAACAGGATCTGAACCACCATCTGAGCCCTGTAACGATAATTGTCCCGGGCCAGGGTGGACATCTCGACACTCGAAAGCATCATTTTGCTGGTACCCAGTGCAGGCAGGATCACCAGCGCGAACATCACCACGCCCATACCTCCGACCCAAGTCGAGGACATCCGCCAGAACTGCAATCCCCGGGGCAGCGCCTCGACATTTTGCAAAATCGAAGATCCTGTGGTCGTAAAGCCCGAAACAGTTTCGAACCAAGCATTTATCACGCTGAACTCACCGCCCCAGATCAGGTAGGGAAACATACCGACGACGCAGGCGAGCAACCATGAACCGACCACGATGCAAAACCCCTCCTTATTGGTGATCCGATCCTGCTTTTCCACGAAAATGAGCGGGAAGCCCCCCAACAGCGCCGTCAGCAGAGCCGAGAGCAGCAACGGGTAAAACGCGGAATCCATGTAGTTGACATAGGAGATCCCTGCCGAAACGAACATAAAGAACGCCAACAACAGCATAATCATTCCCACGTATCGCAATATCACATTGACCCGCATGACTCTCTACGCTTTATTTTGTTTCAGCATGGCGACGAGTGCCTCGATTTTTTCCTTGAGTTCCAGGATTTCGTCCTTACACTCGGCTTTCACGGCAAAGGGTATCCTGAAGGTCAGATACTGTCCGAGCCCCTTGTTCATCGCCACGATCGGATTGACACAGTAGAGCATCGTAAAGTAAAAGAGCATCAACACTGTAGCGATCATCACCACCAGCGATATCAGCACGGGAGTAACGGCCCGGTAAGCGTTTTTCTTGAGCTGCTCGGCCCGCGGAGCCAGCGAACTCTGCGTCGAAGTCATATAGTCCCGAACCGCCGTGACGACCTTTTCGTACTGTTTTTCATAATATTCGTTGTACCACACCTCTCCCGACTCGTCCCCTGCCTTCGGGGATTCGGTCGCGAGAAACATCTTGGTCAGCACCAGCAACTCGGTAGTCGCACCCGTCAGGGAGTCGAGCGCCGAGCGGTCCAACGCCCCCTTCTGGGCCGTAGCCACTGCGTGCTCCAACCGCTGCATTCCCGTACGGCACAGGCTGTCGTAACTCGCATCCTGCAGGATCGCCAGATGGACGATCGCCACGTTTTGGTCATGCACGGCACCGAGCATCTCCTTGGCGAGTTCCATATTCCGCTGGTTGGCTTTCAAAATCTCCTCGGTATCATAACTCAGATGACTCAGCTCCAAAAAAGAGATCATCCCCGAGGCGAACAACAACCCGACGATACTCAGGAAAGCAATGGACATTCTTCTTCGAATTCCCGTCATACGCATTTAACTGTTAAAATCGTCCCAAACCGCCCGTATCGGCAGGGCAGTCCCCCCACCCGAACATATCCGGAGCGATGCAACAAATATAATGCAAGGCAAGGGCAAAAGCAAACTTGTTTGAATCTTACCGAGCTACAAGCCGTATTCCGAAAAACAGTTCAAGGCGTAACCAATACCGAATCCGGCAGACTACACCGCAACTCGTTCTTACAAAAACGACCGGACGGTACGGCAAGCCCAGCCGCCGCCTCCCGCCCGAAATACAGGCCATTTTCGCAAAATACAATGCGGCCCGGAGGCAAGGCCGCATCCGGCCGGAATGCTGAAACGAAATTCACCCGAACCTTCGCCTGATACAAATATACGAAGAAATCGCTAATTATCCACGATTTCGCCTTCGAGATCGTTCGCATCGTCCATACGCCCCAGCCGTACCCGGCAAATCGTGTTGATCCGGCTCCGATCGTAGAGGACCTTGACCCGACGGTAGTTGCCCGTATAGCCGAACATCATCCCGCCCCGCATCGTGCTCTCGAACAACACCTCGTCCGTCGTACCTTCGGCCCGGGCGCAGAATTCGCCGTGCAGCCGGCGGCAGAGCTTTTCCAGCTCCTCCACACGCCGTGTAGCCACCGAAGGCTGTACCTTGTCCGGAAAATCGACGGCCGGCGTGCCGGAACGCTCCGAGAAGGGGAAAATATGCAGATAGGCCGGTGCGAGGCGCTCCAGGAACTCGTAGGTCGTACGGAAATCGGCCTCCGTCTCACCGGGAAAACCGACGATCACGTCGATCCCGATAAAGGCGTCCGGCATCAGGCGCCGCACAGCCTCGATCCGCTCGGCGAATTTTGCGGTCGTATAGCGACGTCG
>ENA-ORSB01003286-ORSB01003286.1-human-gut-metagenome-genome-assembly--contig:-NODE-3286-length-11520-cov-7.529437_pt1 | contig 11520 bp, 15 predicted proteins | sample MGYA00242180_ERZ509144 | MGnify/ENA primary metagenome ERZ509144 (study PRJEB26280, sample SAMEA2338661) | human gut metagenome | biome: human gut; feature: human-associated habitat; material: faeces... | reverse complement strand
GCTTTTTCGATGATGGTCGACGAGGCACTTGAGAGAATGAAAAAGATGCTTGAGAGCAACAAAGCGATGCAGACGCTTGTGAGCGGTGAGGCAGGTGAGGTCAATGAGTAAAATCGTAGACTTTTTCGTGCAGAACGCAAGGACAATCGGGATTGTGTACGTTGTGGGTGCGGTCGTCGTATTTTTAGCGATGACAGCGTTTTACATTTGGGTCGACAGGGCAAGCAAAAAGGAACAGGAGCTTTACTATGACGAATATTATTATCCGGATGACAAATTTGCGGAAAGAATGTCGGTGGTAGTATGGTTCATTCTTTCATTGGGATGTGCGATTTTATGGGTCGGTATTCCGTTACTGATTTGCGGGTTGATTGTGTACACAGAACTTGAGGAACATTGTCCGGAACTTATGGGAGACATGACGGACAGAAACACAGAAGAATTTGACAAGGAGGAAAACAAATGATTTCAAATTGCGGACATGATGAAAATAACAGATACAGCGGAGGAAAGGCAGGAGACCAGACAGGTACAGAGTGGAGGGTTATAAATTGGTATAACAGACCGTGGAAATGCGTCCTCCGTCATCCGGATGCAAAGGTCAGAAAAATGATTGCGAGCATGGCAAAGGCAGCAGCAGTCAACAATAAAATCGGATATGACCAGTCAGAGAGATACACATTTTGGGAGCATCTCAAGGCATCGAATTACGACCCTGCACAAATCACTATTGCGTGTGAGGCAGATTGTTCATCCGGTGTCGCTGCAATCGTAAAGGGTGCAGGTTACAGACTGGGAAATGAGAAAATGAAGAATGTGAGCATTTATCTCTATACCGGAAACATGAGAGCGGGTCTCAAGGCAGCAGGATTCGAGGTGTTGACAGATAGCAAATATCTGACATCGGATGCGTATTTGCTTGAGGGAGACATCACCCTCAATGACAATGCTCACGTTGCAGTGAACCTCACGGACGGAGCAAAGTCATCCGGAACAGGTGCATCCAACACAACAACAGTCAAGAGCAATGCAAAGGTCGACGTTGCACACGGGTTCAACAAGAGCCTTGCAGGAACTTACAAGGTGACTGCATCCGGATTGAATCTCCGTGCGGGAGCAGGAACAGGAAAGTCAATCCTTGCGGTGATGAAAAACGGTGAGAAAGTCCAGTGCTATGGATATTATAACGATTGCAACGGTGTGAAATGGTTGTATGTGGTTTACAAGAACATCGTCGGATATGCGTCAAGCAAGTATTTGAGCAAATAGGAGGGAAAATCATGTTATACTATTTAGGCAAAGGAACAGAGTTCAAGAAAGAGGACTGCAAAGAGTACAAGACCATTGAGGGAGCAATGAAAGCAGCAGCAAAGGACGAGAGTTTTGTTGTGTGGGATGAAAACGGAAACGTCATCGGCTCACTCACGGACAATGTTCCGGAGGGAGCATTGCAGACAAATCCGGACGGCAGCGTCAACACATACGATGCAGACGGAAACAAGGTCGGAACAGTCGATGCGGAAACCGTTGAGAGAATGACAACATTTGAGAGTGACGAGGATGCAGCAGGGCAGCAGGAGGACGCAGAGGACGGGGGAACAGCCTCAAACGATGCAGAGACGACAAATCCTCCGTCTGAACCGGAAACGGGCGAAAATGGGGCAAATACAGAGCCACAGGACACAGAGGACGAGCCGGAGGACAAAGTCATCATCCCGCAGGGAAAAATGAAAGTGACGGTCATTTGCGACGGCTCACTTAATATCAGACGTTCCGCAGCGTGGGGCAATGAGAACATCTGCGGTCGTGCTATCAGAGGACAGTCATATTATGTGAAAGAGATTCATGTTGTGGACGGAAAGAAGATGGTCAGAACAATCGGAGACCTCTATCTCTCCGGAGAATCCGAGCATGTACAGTTTGAACAGTTATAAGAGCATACAGACAAAAAAGAGGACGGCATCCGGAAACGGGTGCCGTCCTTGTGCTATAATGGATTTATGAACGTGCTTGAATTTTGGCAATCAACGCATCCTGCAAAACTTTTGAATAGTTGATACCGTAATTTTCACATGCAGTATTGAGCCATGCAGGAATACTCAAAGTTTTCTTGACCGCTTTGTCATTGTACGCACGGGCGTATTCGTCGAGGTTGACACAAATCAAATTGACAAGTGCTGCATCCTCGTCCTTTTCAACTGCATCAAGAGGGGTCGGAGCGGGAAGAACATCACCATCACGCAAGGATGTGAATAAATACTGACCGCAAGCCTCTTGAGCCATTGCGAAAGCGTCCGCAAGGTTATCTCCGTAAGTTGCTAAATCATTGAGGTCGGGGAAAATAACTGAATATTTCCCGTCGCCCTCCGGATAAAAAACAGCAGGATAAATATAATTCATGATAACGCTCCTTTCTTTAATGGGTGGCAGGTCTCATTTGAGACCCGCCTGTTTGAGTATGGAGTTGACAACCCTTTGAGGAATGTCGCCTCGATGATTTGGGATTGTAACTTTTCCCGTTTTGGTTGGGTGTTTGTATTGGTGATGTGAACCTCTCACATCTACTAACTCCCATCCGTCATTGAGGACTATTTTTTCAATTTCTCGAAATCTCATTTGTATTGTTTCCTCCTTACAAGTATATAATAACACGTATATTACGTAATGTCAATAAAAATATACGTAAAATACGTAAAAATAACAGAGATTTTCATACTACTAAATTGAACCTACCGACTGGGGCATTGGATAGCCATTCATCCCAAATGCTGCTGTCTACTATACAGGAAATGAACGAGCAGATGGACGCCACTATTTTGATGGTAACGCATGACGCTTTTTCGGCCAGCTATGCAAATCGTATTTTGTTTTTGCGGGACGGTGAAATTTATAAAGAAATTATGAAAGGTTCTTCTTCCCGAAAAGAGTTTTTCGAGCAGATTTTAGAGGTACTGAATACGCTGGGAGGTGGGGTGAATGATGTACGCTAAATTGGCTTTACGGAATGTGAAACGGTCTGCAAAGGACTATTTGATCTATGTTATTACCTTGATTTTATCGGTAGGGCTTTTTTATGGCTTCATGTCTATTGCAAGCCCTTATTATAATGAATCATTGCCTGTTAAAATCAATCTGGAAATATTAAATAAAGCCATGCGAATAGCGGTTCCCATAGTCGCTTTATTGGTGATTTTTCTAATTTCCTATGTCAATACTTATATGCTCCGAAGAAAGCAGAAAGAGTTTGCTGTCCAGACAATTATTGGGATGGAACAAAGAGCAGTTGCATTTATCTTTTTCATGGAAACCATGATTATGGGGGCAATATCCATCATTTTGGGAATACTGCTGGGAATCGGATTATCTCAAATTGTTGGCTATATTGTTGTGCAGTCTTTTGAGGTTGAGTGGCAGCTATATTTGTCTTTGTTTCCAGATACGATACTTTTTACTCTATTGTTTTTTGGTGCGATTTTTATTGTAATGGGGATTAGAAACATTCGCACAGTACGGCAATTAAAAATAATTGATATGCTCCATAATAGCCAGCGAGGAAATGAAAAATTCACTTTATACCATCAACTTTCCAGATGGATTGTGATAGCAGTCATAACTTCAATCGCTGTCTTTGGAATGATGTTCGCACTCATAATGAAAGTGTCAATTCAACCGCATATTCTTTGGCAACTTATTACATTGGTAATAGTAGCTACGCTTTCGATAGTGACTGCGATCTGGTTTTTCATAGAATGTAGGCATGGAAAATCTGGCAGCATACCATTACTATTTTTAACAATTCCATGCTTTATTCAAGGAATTATACTTTTGATATTAAATCAAGTTTTTGAAAGCCTTGTCCGACAAAGATTAGCTATTGAAGCCTATTATACAATGCCACCCGTTTTAGCGATTGTACTTCTTGCGTTTTCAATCCTCGCCCTATTTTCAAATATGTCGTGGATATTGACAAAGACCATAAAAAAGCCATCTGACTTTTACTATCAGAACTTGTTTGTCCTTGGACAGATTAAAAGCAAAATGGCAAGCTCCGCAAAGACAATGGGGGTAATTAGCTGTATTTTGATTCTCTCTATTGTGCTGATGGCTTGGCTCCCGGTCAACGCTATTCGTGCCAGTGAGTATCAGAAAATTACCTCTCCTTTTGATGTTCAGGTTCTTACAACTTATTCAGCTTCATCCTTGGAGGAATTGCCAAAAACCACTTTAGACTATGACTATATTACAAAGTATCTGAACGAAAACGGCTATCCACTTTCTAAAGCTGCCACTGGACAACTGTATCTTTTACAAGCTGGTGATATAGATAAAACTGTTAAAAATGCGCCTCTGCTTGCAATCTCTGTTGACAGTTATAATCAAATGCGTGCTTTGTCTGATCTGCCTGCAATTACACTTGATTCAGATGAATATGGAATTGCATGGAGTTTTGATACCTTGCCAGAAACAATTACACAGTTTAATCAAGAAGTGTCCTCTATTCATGCTGGAAATTCAACATTACACAAAAAATCTGGTGCGGATTATCAAGACCCAACAGGAATGGTGTTATTTACAAGCCGTATGCAGGCTGTGTATATCGTACCTGATGAAATATGTAATAATCTTTTGATGGCAACCTCCTTTTATGCGGGCAACACAAAAAAGCCGCTGGCATATGATTTCGCTGAAAGATTCGATCAGGAAATGTGGAAGTATCAATTTGGACTTGGAGTTTTTTCAGAAAACCAGCTTTATGTACGATTAGGAACTCTGCAAGATAATGAGGGAATCTCTAATGCTTTGTTATTGCGGCTGGTAGGGACATATGCTGCGTTGGTGCTTATTATAATCTGCTTCACGATTTTGTCCGTACAGCAACTTACAGATACGATTGAACAGAAAAAGAGATTTCAGATTATATCAAAGCTGGGAGTAAATAAAGCAGATTGTGGGCGGTATATTCGTCAACAAATGATCTTTAAGTTTGGTTTGCCGGTAATGGTATCTTTGATTTTCAGTATTGGAACACTTCTCTTTTTAACGCTTACTGGATATGAGGAATATATCGTCTATATTTCTCTAAATGAAATGCTGGCAATTTTTGCTGTTGTTTATGCAGCCTTTATCGGAATCCTAATCAGTTATTTTGTATCGACTTATTACTTGTTCAAAAAGCACATGGCATTATCCTAAAGAAGATAAGCCATCGAAAGCAAGAATTGAGCTGTAATCATCGGAAGAATTGATGTATAGAAGTAGCAAAATTTGTGATTTGGATTTTCTATTGTCAAAATATTATTGATACTTAATACCGTGGAAAGGAGATTTTTTATGAGTAAATCTGAAAATAATCACGATAATAGTGATTTTCAAATGTTGAAGGAGGAAATTTCCGAAAGCGAATATCAAAATGCCCAATATGAAGCTGAAAAGAAAAAGCATATGTCTTATTGGGTAATGATTATTGCGCCATTCATTATGATACTTGTAATATTTATATTTTATTATTGCTTTTATCGGTAGAATTTATTTTTCACATTATGAAGGAGGTTAATAAATATGTCTATTATGGAAATTTTAATTCGCTCAATAAGTGGGTACATTTTTATCATTCCGGGAATTATATTGTATTTTGGGGCATTAAGAAAATCTGCAAAAAGACAAATACTACTTCATATTACAACAGCATTTATATTTTGCTATTACCTAATTGGTATTCTGACAATGACAGGTATTGGCAAGCTGAAAGCATTTGAACCAACATTAGTACTTGTTCCTTTTCGAGATATGATAAGCGGGCCGATAGATACTATACTAAATATTATTCTATTTGTCCCACTGGGATTTTTCCTACCGTTACTGTATAAGAAATATGGGCATATTGGCAGTGTTGCATTGGTTAGTTTTCTTTTGTCACTATCTATTGAAATTGTCCAGATGTTCGGTAGAGGAGCGACAGATATAAATGATTTAATAACGAATACGGTTGGGGCGTGTTTAGGATTTTTTATTTATCAGTTATTATCTAAATTGGTTTCAAAAGAATTATGTAGAAAATTTCAATCCTATAATATCAATGAGGGAACAGAATTATTATTCTTTATAATCTACTCATTTGTAATTATGGTCACAATCCAGCCTATAATCATTAGCACTTTATTTCATTTAGCTTAATATATATACTGTTTCCCTGAATGCGACCACCGGCGCAGCAGCGTTCCGCATTTACAACAAACAAAGAAAAGGTTGAACAGAAAATAGGTATCATCAATCGAAAATATCATCGGAGGTATAACTTATGGAAAAAGAAACAATGGGAACTGTAATTTCAGTTACAAAACAATGGTGGTTAAAAGTAAATCGTAAACCTGTCCGCGCTCATGCTATGGATGGCGCAGCCTTTCCGCATACTATCAAGGTCAAATATACGATAGACGGAAAAGATTACATCTGCCGAAAATGGATTGGCGCAGGAAACAAAGTCCCTGACAAGGGAACAACGATTAAAGTTACCTATTGTGAAGATAAGCCATCGAAAGCAAGAATTGAACTCTAATTCAAATTGACTGACTAACACGGTATGTTTTGGCCTTTGCGGCATGAAACATACCTACATATTCAAACATCTGCCTCCACAGCGGGGAAAAGAAAAAAACCGCTGACGGGCAGAGGATTTCGTGCGCTTTCCTGTATCACTGACGATACGGCGGTTTTGAGTAGATCAAGGCCGCCGTTTCTTTTTGCTTCGACGACCCCTGCACCGTGTTCTGGCATGGCGGCTTTAGGAGGGAGCCGCTATGCAACGAAAACTACTTCGACAAAATCCGACAGGGGTTAGCCTGTCAAAAAAAGCCGTCCCCCGGCAGCGGGGACAAGCGGCTATGAGTATGTACTATACCATGTAGGAAAAGAACATATTGCTTTTTGTTTCGCCCTGTGGGTCTTTGACCTGCCGGGCGAATTTTGTTATTTCCTGCGGCCTGCTATCCGGCGCAAAAAGAAATTTCAAAAAAATGAAAAAAGGAGGCGTTTAGCGGGCAGCCAGAGAGATTCCATTCGCTCTATTGGCGGAAAGGGAGAGAACCACCACATCCCCCATAGAAAGGGGGTGAGAAGATGGAAGCGATCCCCCGCAAATACGGTGAATGGAGCCAGTTTGACCGCTACTGCAAGCTGGTTCTGTACCATGAGGCGATAGATTATCTGCGGGAAATGAAGTGCCGCCGCGACCGTGAAGTGTCGCTGGACGCTGTTTCCCCGGCTGATTGGGACAAGCTCTCGACCGTAGATCGGTATTCCTGCGACAGCTTTACATTCAGTTCGCATGGCTATGACCTACATATCGACAACGAGCTTGTGGCCGAAGCGTTTGCCAGCCTGCCAAAAGACGAGCAGAGTATTTTGATTCTCCGCTTTGTTCTGGATTTGACTGACGAAGAAATCGGCCGCCTGATGGGAATGTCCCGCAGCGCAGTACAGCGCCACAGGACAAGCACCCTGAAAGACTTGCGTATAAAATTGATGGCGTTCATGCCGGAGGGAGGTTAAACGCGGATGAAGCAATCCAGTTACAAGGGCAAAAGCCCTCTGCCTGATTTTGTGATCGACGCGGCCTGCGCCGGTAACGCCGAAGCCGTGGAGCGTGTCTTGCAGCATTACGACGGCTATATCAATAAGCTGTGTACCCGGACGCTCTATGACGGCAGCGGCCAGCCTCATATCTGCATTGACGAGTATATGAAGCGCCGATTGCAAATCAAGCTGATCCATTCCATCGTTAGTCCCATTGGCGACTGACGGTTAAGGCCCCGGCCATAGACAGGCGGCTTTCCCTTTCCCCGCCTGCCTGTTTTCCCGGCGGCCCCTTTGCTCCTTGACAAATACGCCCGCAGGACAATGGCGGCGCGTCATAGGGCAGACGGATACATTCTGTCTGTGCCGAGCCGGGCGGCAGGTGCGCCAAGAGGCTTTCCCTCATTGGGGTAAGCGGAGCGATTTTACCGTGCCGTAAAGCAGGTGTGGCAGCCTGCGGGCGACGACGCGCAGATAGGACAATGATACTCCCTTGCCGTCGTAGTCCGAGCGTTTGAAGCGTCGCAGGCAACGAGCAGGGCCGCGTGAGAACCACGCGGGGGTGAGATTCCCGTGGAGCTGTGCCAGCAGCCGTCCGTTATTTTCTGCCCACTTTCGCAAAAAACAACCTTTGTTTTGAAAAGAAAGGGGGCCATGTTATGAGTAATAACGATGTGCCTATTTGGGAAAAATACACGCTTACCATTGAGGAAGCGTCCAAATATTTTCGGATCGGGGAAAACAAACTGCGTCGGCTTGCCGAGGAAAACCCCACCGCTGGCTGGGTGATCCTGAACGGCAACCGCATCCAGATCAAGCGGAAGCAGTTTGAAAAAATCATTGATTCCCTTGACACAATATAGTGAAAAAGGGCCTTGCGCGTGTTATAATAGGTTATAAGCGTGTCAAGGCTCTTTCCGTCATGGAAAGGAGCATGACGAAATGCCAAGAAAAGAACGAGATGAAAAAAGACGGGACAACAAAGGCCGCCTTTTGAAGTCTGGAGAGAGCCAGCGATCAGATGGAAGATACGCTTACAAATACATTGACACCTTTGGAGAAACCCAGTTTGTTTACTCATGGAAGTTAGTACCTACCGACAAAGTACCTGCCGGGAAACGGCCCTGTCTTTCCCTGCGCGAGAAGATCAAGCAGATACAGAAAGACCTTGACGACGGGATAGACACCATCGGCAAGAAAATGACCGTGTGCCAGCTTTATGAAAAGTACACCCGGCAGCGCGGGAATGTGCGGAAAGGAACCCAAAAGAGCCGCCAGCAGTTGATGAAACTTCTGTCCGAAGATAAGCTGGGCGCGGCCAGCATTGACAGCGTGAAGCTGTCTGACGCGAAAGAATGGGCCTTGCGTATGCAGGAAAAGGGCGTTGCCTACAACACCATCTGCAACAGCAAGCGTTCCTTAAAAGCCATCTTTTATATGGCCGTACAGGACGATTGCCTCCGCAAGAATCCCTTTGACTTCCAGATCAATGAGGTTATCAACGACGATACCGTACCAAAGGTGCCGCTTACCCCTACACAGGAAAACGAGCTTTTGGACTTCATGCAGAACGATCCCGTCTATGCCAAGTATTATGACGAGGTGGTGATCCTGCTGGAAACCGGGCTTCGTATTTCCGAACTCTGCGGCCTGACGCCAGCCGACCTGAATTTTGAGAAGCGCTTTGTGAATGTAGACCACCAGCTTTTGAGAAGCACCGAGGACGGCTACTATATCGAAGCGCCAAAAACAGAAAGCGGATTCCGTCAAGTGCCTATGAGCGCAGCCGCCTATGAAGCGTTTGAGCGCGTGTTGAAGAAGCGCAGGGACGGCAGGTGCATTGAGGTTGACGGTTATAAGGACTTCCTGTTCCTGAACCGGGACGGCCTGCCCAAAACCGCCGTCAACTATGACGCCATGTTCAAGTGCCTTGCCAAGAAGTACAACAAGTGCCACAAGGAGCCGCTGCCCGATGTGATGACGCCGCACACCATGCGGCATACATTCTGTACCAGAATGGCAAACGCGGGCATGAACCCCAAGGCATTGCAGTACATCATGGGACACGCCAACATTGTAATGACGCTGAACTATTACGCCCACGCTACTTTCCATTCCGCACAGGAGGAAATGGAACGGCTGCAAGCCAAGGCAAAAACCACCGCAGAGGCCAAGCCGGAGCCTGCGGCGGAAAGCGCCGAGGAAACCAAGGCGGCATAAGTAGTACGCAGAATTTACTACTGCTTTTACTACTTTTGAGAGTGAAAACATGAGGGGTAATAAAAAGATTTGTGAGGTTCTTCCGATATGAAAAGTGCCGGAAAAGCCCGGAATAACGGGCTATACCGGCATATAAGAACATCTAAAGAGATAATTAGAAATCTATTAAATGATTATCATAAAAGTATGGTTCTTTCGTTACAAATACAAACATTCCCAAAGAGACACTTGATTTATCATTCCATTCTGTTATTACTGCACCATGATAAAAATAGTGTCTGTCACGAATATGAAGCAAAAAATTTATCAATCCCAACAAAGACTGTAAAATACCCCATGTACACTGCACGATAAGATATAAAAAATTTTTCATAGTATGTTCTCCACCAAATTCCCGATTTATGAATGCAGGGACAGCAAATGTCATCCCCGTGAAATTATTCCCTTTGGATCCGTTTTTCAATGTCTTCAATCGATGGCAGTTGCCGTTGCAGTTCTTCCGGCAAGCTGCTGGTTACTTTATACGCACTGACACCCATGGGCTTGGACATATCCTTGAGTGCATATTCCGCCACCAGGTCATTTTTGCTCTTGCACAGCAGCAGACCGATGGAGGGGTGGTCGTCATCCTTTTTTAGAATCCCATCCACCGCTGAAAGGTAGAAATTCAGCTGCCCGGCATATTCCGGCTTGAATTCACCGGTTTTCAGTTCGATTACCACATAACAGCGAAGATTCAGATTGTAAAACAGCAAATCAATGTAAAAATCATCTCCACCCACATTCAGGTGATATTGATTTCCAAGGAAGGCGAATCCTGTTCCCAATTCCAACAGTAGCTTTGTAACATCTTTCACAAGTGCCTGTTCAATATCCCGCTCCATCATATCTTCTTTAAACGGGATAAAGTCAAACACATAGGGGTCTTTCATTGTCTGTGCGGCAAGCTCACTTTGCGGGGAAGCAAGGTGCGTTTCAAAATTATTAACTTTGTTTGCAATAACCTGTCTTTCGTATAAATTGCTTTCAATTTGATGAACCAATACACTGTGCGACCATCCATTTTCAGCCGTTTTTCGGATATACCACTCCCTCTGCTCCTCTGTTTTTACCTTATCCAGAATTGCTACATTATGAGACCATGGAATTTGTGCAGACACCGTCTGCACAAATTCCCGATCCGGATAGGTCGTCGCAAATTTCGCCATATACTTGAGATTTCGCACCGAATACCCTTTTGCTTCCGGGAATGCCAGCCTAATGTCTGTAGCAAGGTTCTCAATAAATTTATTTCCCCAGGTTTTATGCTCGTTGATGGCTGACCCAATGTCGTAGTACAGGCATATCAGTTCCCTGTTGACATTCAGCGCTGCCCTATATTGCGCACTTTGGATTTCCTGCTTGATACTCTGTACCAAATCCAAGTACTCTCCGCTGTTCATCAGCATTTGCAAATCCTCCATTCTCATGAAACGAAACACACCTTTTTCTTTGGATATTTTACCATACAGCGCAAAAGAAAGCAATCGGCTTTCAACAGTACAAATGAAAAGGCATTACAAACATATCGTGTTGTCCATAATGACAATCACTCGTGAGCGGAAGTCCGATTATTCAGGACGGTAAGCTGGTAGGCGCCGTGACCCATGTGCTGGTGAACGATCCGACTACGGGGTATGGGATTTTTATCGAGAATATGCTGGACGCGGCGGGGTAAAAGAGGGGTAC
>ENA-ORSB01003285-ORSB01003285.1-human-gut-metagenome-genome-assembly--contig:-NODE-3285-length-11521-cov-3.161085_pt1 | contig 11521 bp, 10 predicted proteins | sample MGYA00242180_ERZ509144 | MGnify/ENA primary metagenome ERZ509144 (study PRJEB26280, sample SAMEA2338661) | human gut metagenome | biome: human gut; feature: human-associated habitat; material: faeces... | reverse complement strand
GGAGGAGCTGCTGAACGCCCAGACCAACCACGACGCCGAGTGGAATTTCCTCAAGGGTGCGATCTGTTATCGCCGGGGCTGGCTGGACGAGGCGCGACGGTATTATCAGACTGCCGTTACTATGGCGCCGGACAACCCGGAGTACCAGCGGGCGCTGGATATTCTGGAGGGACGTGGTGCGGCCTACCGGCCCGATGGCTATGGCAGTGTGACCACCGGCACCTGCGGAAACAGCGACTGTCTGCGCCTGTGCGGCGCCACGCTGTGCTGCAATGCGCTGGGCGTGCCCGTTTGCTTCTGCTGAATTTGTACACAACAGGGGAGGGTTTCCCTGTTCTACTAAAATGAAGGAGTTGATCCCGTGGTCAAGAGTATGACCGGTTACGGCCGCGCCCGCGAGATGCGAAGCGGCAGAGATATCACCGTGGAGGTGCGGTCCGTCAACAACCGCTATCTGGACTGCACTGTGAAGCTGCCCCGCGCCTATATTTTTGCGGAGGACGCCATCAAGACACGCGTACAGAAGGCGATCTCCCGCGGCAAGGTGGATGTGTTCGTCACCATTGACACCTCTGCGGCGGATGTGGCGGTGGTGCAGGTGAACGAAGGGCTGGCGAAAGGGTACTATGACGCGCTGATGCATCTGAAGAACAGCTTTGCGCTGCCCGGCGATGTGACGCCGGAGGTGCTGGCCAGGTTCCCAGATGTGCTGACGGTCACCAAGGCGGAGGATGATGTGGAGGCTATCGCCGCCGACATCTGCGCCGTGCTGGATGATGCGCTGGCGGCCTATAACACCATGCGTGCCGTGGAGGGTGAAAAGCTGGCGCTGGATGTGTCCTCCCGGGTGGATACCATTGAGGAGACCGTGAGCAAGGTGGAGGCGCAGTCGCCCCAGACGGTGGCGGCCTATCGCCAGCGGCTGGAAGCCAAGATGCAGGAGGTACTGCAGTCCACCACCATCGATGAGAGTCGTATCCTTACCGAGGCGGCCATTTTCGCTGATAAGGTGGCTGTGGACGAAGAAACGGTGCGCCTGCGAAGCCATATCGCCCAGTTGCGGGACATGCTGCAAAGCGGCGAGCCTGTGGGCCGAAAGCTGGATTTCCTGATCCAGGAGGTCAACCGCGAGTGCAACACCATCGGCTCCAAGTGCAACGACCTGACTGTGGCACGTGATGTGGTGAACATGAAGGCCGAGGTAGAGAAGATCCGCGAGCAGGTACAGAATATGGAGTAAGGAGGCCGGTATGCAGTTTATCAACATCGGCTTCGGCAACCTGGTGTCCGTCCAGCGGCTCATCGCCGTGGTCAGCCCGGACTCTGCCCCGGTAAAGCGCCTGGTGCAGGAATCCCGTGACCGTGGGATGCTTATCGACGCTACCTACGGCCGCAAGACGGCCTCGGTGCTCATTATGGACAGCGACCATGTGGTGCTGTCCGCCCTGGCGGCGGAGCGTCTGGCACCGCGCCTGGGATTGTCGGTGGAAGAATTGACAGAGGAGGATGAATGACCCTTGCATAAGATAGGAAAGACCTTTATTGTCTCCGGGCCCTCCGGTGTGGGTAAAAGCACCGTGCTGCACGCCCTGTTTCAGGGCCGTGATGACCTGTATTTCTCCGTATCCGCCACTACCCGCGCACCCCGCGAGGGTGAGCAGGACGGCGTGGATTATCACTTCATCCAGGCGGATGCCTTCCGTGATATGATCGCCGCCGATGCCTTTCTGGAGTATGCCGAGTATGTGGGCAACTTCTATGGTACGCCCAAGATGTACGTGGACGATGCCATGGCCCGGGGCAAGGACGTGATATTGGATATCGAGCGCCAGGGCGCCGTGCAGGTGTGTGCCAAGCGGCCGGAGACGGTGCGTATTTTCATCGCTCCGCCCAGCTGGGATGAACTGGAGCGCCGCCTGACCGCCCGGGGGACCGATACGCCGGAGAAAATACAGAAGCGTCTGATCCGCGCCCAGGTGGAACTGGAGATGGCCGGCGACTATGACTATTTTGTGGTCAACGATACGGTAGAGAATGCCGTGAATGAGCTGCGGGCCATTATGTGCGCCGAGCACTGTAAACCAGCTGAGCGTATGTGCGCCATCCTCAGCGAAAAGTAAGTGTGTGAACCGACGCGGCCTGTCCGCGTATTTGGGCCGCCCCGCCTGGGCGCAGCCATACAAAACGAAAGGAACTGATCGTTATGTCTATGCTTTATCCCGCTATGAACAAGCTGACCGAGTACATCCCCAACCGCTACATGATGGTGAACGTGGTGGCACGCCGCGCCCGTCAGATCGCCGCCGAGGCCGAGGTCACCGGCGAGCCTCTGCCGGAGAAACCCGTGACGATGGCCATCGGCGAGGTGGCCGAGGGCAAGTACGTCAGCGACCCCGTTATCGAGGAAGACGAGGCCTGAGGTGGCGGTGATCGCCAAGGTGGCCGTACAGGCGGCTACCTACGCTATCGACAAGGCCTATGATTACCTGCTGCCGGAGGAAGTCGGCGGACAGGCGGGCTGCCGGGTGCTGGTGCCCTTCGGCCGCGGCAACCGGCTCACAGAGGCGATGATCCTCTCCCTGCATCAGGCGGTGCCGGACAAGCCGCTGAAGGCGGTCCGATCCCTGCTGGATGAAGAACCGGTCATCACGGAAAGGGAGTTGCGGCTGGCGCTGTGGATGACACGCCGGTACTTCTGCACATTTTATGACGCGCTGCGTACCGTGCTGCCTGCCGCCGTATGGTACCATTACCGGGAGACTTGGTCCCTGGCACAGCCGCCGCTGGTGCCCACACGACAGGAGGCAGCGGTATGCCACCTTTTGCAGGATGGCCCGCTGACCACGGATAAGCTGCGTCAGGCGCTGGGCGACGATGTTGAGCCGCTGCTGCGCCGCATGGCCAAATCGGGTGCACTGCACTGCAAAAAGGAGCAGAGCCGCAAGGTACGCGACAAGGTGGTACTGTTCGCCCGTCTCGCTGTTCCTGCTGAAGAGGCGTTGGCTCTGGCTGGTAAGTCCCAGCGGCGGCGCGAGGCAGTGATGTTTCTGGCTCAAAACGGGGAGACAGCACTGCACGATGTGACGTATTTCACCGGCGTATCCCGCCAGACACTGAACGCTCTGGAGAAGCTGGGGGCGGTGGCGTACCGGGAGCAAGAGGAATACCGAATATCTGAAAAACAGTATACTGTAAAGGCGGAAGAATTGACGCTGAACGACCAGCAGCAGCGCGTCTGTGACACGCTGCTGGCCCAGGTGCGGACGGAGACGCCCGGCGTCACGCTGTTGCGCGGCGTAACCGGCAGCGGCAAGACGGTGGTGTATATCCGGCTGGCGCAGGAGCTGCTGAAAATGGGCAGGTCCGTGATGATCCTGGTGCCGGAGATCGCCCTGACGCCCCAGATGATGGCGCGGTTCACCGCGTATTTCGGCCACGAGGTGGCGCTGCTGCACAGCGGCCTGCGGATGACGGAACGCTATGATCAGTTCAAGCGGCTGCGCCGGGGCGAGGCCCATATCGTGCTGGGTACCCGGTCGGCGGTGTTTGCACCGCTGGAAAATCTGGGCCTCATCATCATGGATGAGGAGCAGGAGGGCTCCTATCAATCGGAAAACGCCCCTTGTTATCATGCACGGGATGTGGCAAAATACCGCTGCGCTGCCGAGGGTGCGCGGCTGCTGCTGGGTTCTGCCACGCCCACGGTGGAGACGTTTTACCACGCGCAGCAGGGTGAGTACGATCTGCTGGAGTTGACGGAGCGCTACAACCGCCGTGCCCTGCCTGAGGTCCGCATCGCCGATCTGCGGCAGGAGCTGCGTGCCGGAAACAGCACCGTTATCAGCCGCCCACTGCAGGAGGAACTGGCAAAAAACATCGCTGCGGGGGAGCAGAGCATCCTATTCCTGAACCGCAGGGGCAGCAGCCGCCAGCTGCTGTGTCCCCAGTGCGGCTATGTGCCGGAGTGCCCGCGGTGCAGTGTATACCTGACATACCACAGCGCCAATGACCGGCTGATGTGCCACTACTGCGGTTATTCACACGCTGCGCCGACGGTGTGCCCGGAGTGCGGCGGCACACTGAAGCATATCGGCTTTGGTACCCAGCGGGTAGAGGAGGAGCTGCATGAGCTGTTCCCGGGAGTCGAGGTGCTGCGGATGGATGCGGACACCGTATCCGTGGGACATGAGGCACTGCTGAAGGAATTTGAGGAGAGGCAGATACCCATTCTGCTGGGCACCCAGATGGTGGCCAAGGGGCTGGATTTTGCCAATGTGACGCTGGTGGGTGTGCTCAGCGCCGACCTGTCCCTATATGTGGATCACTACCGGGCGGCGGAGAGGACCTTCAATCTGTTGACACAGGTGGTTGGCCGTGCGGGCCGAGGCGACAAGGCCGGGCGAGCTGTGATACAGACCTACACACCGGAGAATGATGTGATACAGGCGGCGGCCGCCCAGGACTATCAGAGGTTTTACGACGCCGAGATCACGCTGCGCCGCCTGCGGCAGGACCCGCCCTTTGCAGATCAGTTCACCGTTACGGTGACGGGACCGGAGGAGACGCCGGTACGTCGGGCCATCGAGCTGCTGCGGCAGGGGATCGGGAATGCGGCGAAGAAGCCTCCCTACGACACGCTGGGGATACAGGTCATCGGGCCTGCACCGGCGCCGGTGGTGAAGGTCAACGGCGTATACCGTTACCGCCTGCTGGTGCTGGGGCAGAATATTGCGCCGATTCGGGAGCTGCTGGCGGGGTTCATGCGAGCCTTTGTGCAGCGGCCCGAAAACCGAAGACTGCATATTTATACGGACTGCGATAAAATGGATTAGATCCAGGAAATACGAGGTAAGATTATGGCTTTACGAAAGATCGCGTTGGAGGGTGAGGCGTGCCTGAGCAAGGTGTGCCGCCCGGTTACAGATTTTAACAGCCGGCTGCATACGCTGCTGGACGATCTGGCCGATACGCTGGCCGACTCCGGCGGCGTGGGTCTGGCCGCGCCCCAGGTGGGCGTACTGCGCCGGGTGTGCGTGGTGCTGGACGAGGAGGATCAGCTGATCGAGCTGGTGAACCCGGAGATCATCTACACCGAAGGGGAGCAGACTGGCCTGGAGGGCTGCCTGAGCGTTCCCGGGAAATACGGCGTGGTAACGCGGCCTGAGGTGGTGCGTGTCCGTGCCCAGGACCGGGACGGTCAGTGGTTCGAGGTCGAAGACGAGGGCCTGACGGCCCGATGCTTCTGCCATGAGATCGAGCATCTGGATGGTCATCTGTTCGTGGAGCATACCGACCGGCTCATGGAGGGCGAGGAGTTGCAGAAGTGGCTGGAGGCGCACGCCGACGAGTACGAGATCGAGGAAGAAGAGGACAAGTAATGCGTATTCTGTTTATGGGAACGCCGGATTTTGCCGTGGCTTCCCTCAAACGGCTGGTGGCCGACGGACACGATATCTGCGGCGTGTTCACCCAGCCGGACAAGCCGAAGAACCGCGGCATGAAGCTGATCGCGCCGCCGGTGAAGGAATATGCCCTGACGCAGGGGCTGCACGTATATCAGCCGTTGAAAATGAAGGACGGTACGGCGTTGGAGCTGGTGCGGTCTCTTGCTCCCGAGCTGATCGTGGTGGCAGCCTACGGCCGTATCCTGCCGGAGGACATCCTGAACACGCCAAAGTACGGTGCCATCAACGTACACTCCTCCATCCTGCCGAAGTACCGGGGCGCGGCGCCCATCAACTGGGCAATCCTCAACGGCGACACGGTGACAGGCGTATCCATTATGTATATGGCGCCGGAGCTGGATGCGGGAGATGTGATACTGTGCCGCGAGACGGCCATCGATCCGGACGAGGACGCGGTGGCGCTGACGGCGCGGCTGGCGGAGCTTGGCGCGGAAGCGCTGCATGAGGCCATCGGGCAGATCGAACGCGGCACCGTTACCCGGACGGCGCAGGATCACGCGGCGCACACCTACGCGCCCATGCTGGATAAAAGCCTCTCGCCGATGGATTTCTCCCGGTCGGCGCAGCAGCTGCACGATCAGGTGCGGGGCCTGGTGCCCTGGCCCAGTGCGTCCATGGTGCTGGCAGGCAAGCCGGTCAAGGTCCACCGCACCGCGGTAGGCGGAGAGACCTCCGCCCCGGCGGGCAGCGTGGTGGAGGCGGACAAAAACGGCCTGGCCATTGCCTGCGGCGACGGCAGGCTGCTGCGTGTTCTTGAATTGCAGGGCGAGGGCGGCAAGCGCATGGCAGCGGCAGATTATCTGCGGGGCCATCCGGTCCCGCTGGGCCTGTGACGCCCCGTGACGCGCGGGACGCGGCGCTGGAGGCGCTGCTGCAGATGGAGCGCCGGGGCGCTTGGTCTGACGGCAGCCTGAAGCGTATCGCGGCCCAGTCCGGGCTGGAGGCCCGGGATGCGGCGCTGTGTACCCGGATGACCTACGGCGTGGTGCAGAACCGGACACTGCTGGACTACTATATCGACCATTGGTGTACGCAGAAGGCCGCCCAGCTGGAACCGGTGGTGGCCTGCCTGCTGCGTTTGGGTATATATCAGATACTGTTCATGGACAAGGTGCCCGACCGGGCTGCTGTTCATGAGACAGTAGAGCTGACAAAACGCCGGGGCAAGACCCGTGCCGCGGGCATGATCAATGCGGTGCTGCGGAAATGTGCGTCAAGCAAAAACACTTTACCGCCATTGCCACAGAATAGTTTTATTTCCAAAGCAGCGGTGCAGTACAGCCATCCCAGGTGGTTGGTGGAGCGCTTGACGGCTTTGGTCGGCGAGCAGGAGGCCGAGGCGTTCCTGCGGTTGGATAACGAGCCTGTTCCCACGGTGATACAGGTCAATCCGCTGAAGACCACGCCGGCGGAATTGGAAAATGCGCTGCGATCGGACGGTGTCCGTCTGGTGCCCCATCCCTGGCTGGAGGGCTGCTTTGAAGTCACCGGTACCGGCGATTTGGAGCGCCTGTCCGCCTTTGCGTCGGGACGCTGCACGGTGCAGGATGCCGCGGCGCGTTTGGCGGCCATTGCCGCCGGACCGAAGCCCGGCAATCGGGTGCTGGATGTGTGCGCCGCCCCTGGCGGCAAATCCTTCGCCATGGCCATGCAGATGAAGAACCGGGGCGATATCCTCTCCTGTGACATTCACCCCCACAAGCTGAAGCTCATCGAAAACGGTGCGGCACGGCTGGGGATCACTATCATCCGCACAGCGCTGGCCGATGGGCGGGAACGTCACGCCGGCTGGGTGGAGCAGGCCGATGTGGTGCTGGCCGATGTGCCGTGCTCCGGCCTTGGTATCATCCGCAAGAAACCGGATATCCGCTGGAAGGATCCGGCGCAGCTGGCACAGCTGCCCGCCGTCCAGCTGTCGATATTGAACAACGTGTCTGCCTACGTCCGTCCCGGCGGCGTGCTGGTGTATGCCACCTGCACCGTCCTGCCGGAGGAAAACGGCGGCGTGGTGTCGGCCTTTTTGGACGTACACCCGGACTTTGCGAAAGAGGAATTTACCCTGCCCGGTATCGGAAGCTGTCCCGGTGATGTGACACTGTGGCCCCAGCGGACCGGCACCGATGGATTTTACATCTGCCGTATGCGCCGCAGGGGATAACGTCAAGGAGCGAATTGCATGACCGACATCAAATCCATGACCGAGCGTCAGCTGGCTGACTTTTTTAAGAATATGGGACAGCCGGCTTTCCGTGCCAAGCAGGTATTCACCTGGCTGCACCGTGGCGTGCGCTCCTTTGACGAGATGACCGACTTGTCCAAGCCGCTGCGTGCCCAGCTGGCCGAGACGTGCTTCATTACAGCGCCGACCGTGGCCCGGAAGCAGACCTCGAAGCTGGACGGGACCGTTAAATATTTGTGGGAGCTGGCCGACGGCAACTGCATCGAGACGGTCCTGATGCAATACCACCACGGCAACACCGTATGCATCTCCTCTCAGGTGGGCTGCCGTATGGGCTGCGCCTTCTGCGCCAGCACCATCGCCGGCAAGGTCCGGGACCTGCGACCATCTGAGCTGCTGGACCAGGTGCTGTTTACCCAGCTGGACAGCGGCCTGCCTGTCTCCAACATCGTGCTCATGGGTATCGGCGAGCCGTTGGACAACATGGACAATGTGCTGCGCTTTTTGGAGCTGGTCAACAGCCCCCACGGGATGAACATCGGTATGCGGCATATCAGCCTGTCCACCTGCGGCGTAGTGCCGGGGATCGACGCGCTGGCGGATCGGCAGCTTCAATTAACGCTGTCTGTCTCCCTTCACGCACCGGACAGCGAGACCCGCAGCCGCATTATGCCGGTGAACCGGGCGTATGATGTAGAGACGCTGTTTGCCGCCTGCCACAGATACTTCCAAAAGACCGGGCGGCGCATCAGCTTTGAGTATGCCATGATCGACGGAGTCAACGACCACGACTGGCAGGCGGAGCTGATCGCGAAAAAGCTGAAGGGCATGCCGGGCCACGTGAACCTGATACCCCTGAACGACGTGGTGGAGAGCCCGTATAAGCCCAGCAGACGCATCGGCGCTTTCCAGCAGAAGCTGGAGAGTTTGGGTGTTACCGCCACGGTCCGCAGAAGCCTGGGCGGCGATATCGACGCCTCCTGCGGCCAGCTGCGGCGGAAGGAAATGCAGGAACGCGGCCAACTGTGAGACATGGACTCTTTACGGAATAAAGGATGTGAGCGACTATGAAAATGTGGGGGATCACCAATACCGGGTTGGTGCGGAGCGAGAATCAGGACGCCTACGCCGTGTTCGAGGCCGACGCATTCCACGCGGCCGTGGTGTGCGACGGTATGGGCGGCACCAACGGCGGACAGGTGGCCAGCGCCATCGCCGTAGCCCGGTTCGAAAAGGAGCTGCGCGACAGCCTGCGGGACGATATGGACATCCCGCAGCTGCGGCAGGCAATGCTCAGCGCTATCGCCTGCGCCAATGACGCCATCCGGCAGGAGGCGGCGCGGAACGCGGAGTACCAGCACATGGGCACCACGCTGGTGTGCGCCGTGGCCCGGTCCGACATGGCGATTATCGGTAACATCGGCGACAGCCGTGCCTATCACATCACGCCGGAGGGAATTTTCCAGATCTCCCGCGACCACTCGGTGGTGGAGAATATGGTGGCCAAGGGCGATCTGACGCCGCTGGAGGCCCGAACGCACCCCAACCGCAATCTCATCACCCGGGCGCTTGGCCCGGATATCCACGCCAAGGCGGATACCTTTGAGCTGCCCTGGCACAAGGACGAGTTCCTGCTGCTCTGTTCCGACGGACTGGTGAACACCGTCTCAGATCAGGAGATGCTGTTTGAGGTCCTCCACGACGGGGACGTAAATGAATGTCTTGACCATTTGCTGCAAATATCGCTTCAGCGGGGCGCACCGGACAACATCACGGCAGTGCTGCTGCTGAACGAGGAAGGGAGATGACCACATGGATCAGTATATCGGAAAAATGCTGGACGATCGCTACGAAATACTGGAGCTGATCGGCTCCGGCGGTATGGCCAATGTCTATAAGGCCCGGTGCCACCGGCTGAATCGCCTTGTGGCCATCAAGATACTGAAAAGCGACCTGGCGGACAACGCGGATTTCCGCCGCCGGTTCCACGATGAGTCCCAGGCGGTAGCGCAGCTGAGCCACGCCAACATCGTGTCGGTGTATGACGTGTCCACCAATCCGGACCGGGAATACATCGTCATGGAGCTGATCGACGGCATCACGCTGAAGCAGTATATGGAGCGCCGTGGCCGCATGGACTGGCGGGAGTCGCTGCATTTCATCACCCAGATCATGCGGGGCCTGAGCCACGCCCACAGCCGCGGCATCATCCACCGTGATATCAAGCCCCAGAACATCATGGTCCTGCGGGACGGCAGCGTGAAGGTGGCTGATTTCGGCATTGCCTGCCTTGCCAACCAGGGGCAGACACTGACCCAGGAGGCGCTTGGCTCCGTGCACTACATCTCGCCGGAGCAGGCCCGGGGCGACCGTATCGACGCGCGCTCGGATATCTATTCCGCCGGCGTTGTGCTGTATGAGATGCTCACCGGACGCCTGCCCTTTGAGGGCGACAGCGCCGTATCCGTGGCCATCCAGCACCTGAGCTCCGTGCCCCTGGCGCCCCGGGATATCGATCCCAGTACCCCCGAGCCGCTGGAGCTGATCTGCATGAAGGCTATGAACAGCGACCCCAACAAGCGCTACGCCTCGGCGGATGCTATGATCGAGGACCTGGAGAAGTTCCGCCGGGACCCCTCTGTGGATATGGACTATATCCGGCAGGAGCTGACTGCCCCTGCCGCGGATACCGAGCCTACCATGCCCCTGCCCACAGCCCAGGTGGCTTCCGCCGTAAAAAAGCACACCGGCGAGCTGCGCCGGGAACGCGAGGCGGAAGAGGAGCCGCCCCGCCGGGATAAGAAGTCTATTGCCATCATCGCCGGGATCTTTGCCGCGGCGGTGCTGCTGGTGGTGCTGCTGTTCAAGCTGATACTGGGTGATTTCGGTCCTGCCGGCAGCAACAAGAGCTACCCCGTGCCCGATATCCGCGGCAAGACTGTGGAGGAGGCCCAGGAGATGGAGGGCGTAAAGGATATCTTCCTGATCGAGGTGCAGGGTACCCGCACTACGGAGGAATACCAGCCGGGGCAGATCGTCGAGCAGGATCCCGCCGCCGGACGTACCCGCAAGAGCAATCTGGTCATTCAGGTCTATGTGGCCGCCGAGCCGGAGAAGGTGCCGATGAAGGACCTGGTGGGCATGGAGTACCGCCAGGCGCGCGTGCTTCTGACCGATATGGGTCTGGATCTGAAGATCACCACGGAAACCGTGTCCTCCGACAAATACGGCGCGGACGCCGTGATCGAGACAGTCCCTGTCGCCGACGAGCCGCTGGTGGCCGGACAGACGGTGATCCTGCGGGTCAGCACCGGGCCGGAAACGGTGACGGTGCCTACCTTCACCGGTCAGGATATCGCCAACGCAGTGCAGAATGCTCAGGACCTGGGCCTTACTGTGGGTGAGATCACCTATGACACATTCAGCTTTGCGCCCCAGGGTCAGGTGATCGAGCAGAGCATCAAGCCCACCAACGAGGTTCCCGGCGGTACAAAGATCAGCTTCACTGTCAGCGGTCAGAAGAACAGCGACGACGCCACAGCGGCCCGGGTGGTGGAGTTTACCATGCCCAGCGATATGGAGGGTATGATCAAGGTGGAGTTCGAGCAGGACAGCGTGACTCTGGACAGCCAGTACATCAACGCCTCCATGGGAACGGTGACATATACCTTCACCGGCAAGACTGGGACCAGTTCTAACGTCTGTGCCGTCTTTACCAGCATGAACACCGGGGCCACCAAGGTCTCCGCCATTCAGGAGATACGCTTTTGAGCCGGGGCCGCATCGAGAAGGCCCTCAGTGGTTTCTACTATGTAAATACCGGAGCCGAGACGCTGCAATGCCGCGCCCGCGGGAAATTCCGCCGTGAGGGCATGAG
>ENA-ORSB01003279-ORSB01003279.1-human-gut-metagenome-genome-assembly--contig:-NODE-3279-length-11542-cov-4.110647_pt1 | contig 11542 bp, 3 predicted proteins | sample MGYA00242180_ERZ509144 | MGnify/ENA primary metagenome ERZ509144 (study PRJEB26280, sample SAMEA2338661) | human gut metagenome | biome: human gut; feature: human-associated habitat; material: faeces... | reverse complement strand
TGCCCTTCAGGCAATTAAAATCTTTTTTAAAGATTTTAATTGGAGTTCAGTATGACTCATTTCCGCCATGATGCGGGCGCGGTATTATCGCTCCATAGATCACATCCATCATACCTTCACCCCCGCCGGGGACTGCCAAAGTCTGACAGTTTCCGGCGGGGGTTCCTGTTTTTCGCCCTCTCAAGGCAAAAATGTATCCGTCTGTTTTGCGTTTCTGCGGAAAGGAAACAGCAAAAATCACTCCGTATCATACTTTGGCATGATTTACATTTTCTGGCAGTTATGTATAATAGGGATAAAATGGTGTTGGAATGCGTATGGCATGGGGTATGTCCCTTTGCCGGCGAAAAGGAGGGAGAACGTGACCGGGAATATTATCGTGAAGCCGTCTGTCCGGCAGCGGTTTGACAGCTTTATGGAGCGCGGGCGCGTCCTCTTTTTCAGCGCGCCCTGCGGCTTCGGGAAAAGCACGCTGTCCGATGCCCTGCTCTCCGGACGGGATGTGCTGCGGCGGAATGCTGGTGCGGCGGATTTCGCCCTTCCCGCCCTTTCGGACGGGTGGGATGTCCTGCTCATTGACGATTTTCAGATGATACCGGCGGAGGATGGCGGGCAGGCGCTGTGCGAGCTGATCCGCTCCGACCCGGGCAAACGCTTCCTGCTTCTCTCCCGGGGCGCGCCGCCCGGATATCTGACGGCGTTCCAGTATTCCGGCCTGATGACCACGCTGGAGGCCGACGACCTGCTCTTTGACCGGGAGGATATCTGCAAATACTTTTCCGGCTGCGGCGTTGCCGTGACGGACAGCGAGATCGGCGGTATTCTGAGAGAATCCGTCGGCTACCCTCTGGGCGTCGCCGTCACCGCCCGGTGCATGTCCGGCGGGAGGCCCTTCGGCCCGGAGGTCGTGGCGCGGGCATTCCGGGAGGTGTTCTCCTATTTTGAGGCTGCGATCTACCGGCGGTTCGACCTTCCCGTGCGGCGGTTTCTGCTGGAGCTGGCGCCCTTTGAACGGTTCAATCTGGAAATGGCGCGGATGGTCAGCGGCGACCCCCACGCGGGCGACCGGCTGGACTGGCTCCTGAGCCACACCACCATGCTCCGCTATGACGACGTGCAGCATTTCCGCTTCTGGCCGCAGTTCCGCAGCTTCCTTCTGTGGGAGATGGAGCGGGAATACAGCGAGGAAAAGCGCCGGGCGCTTTTCAGCCGGGGCGCGCTCTACTACGAGCTGAAAGAGGATTACGCCCACGCGCTGGAATGCTACACCAGATGCGGCGACCACGCCAAGGTCTCCGAGCTTCTCATCCGCAACGCGGAGCTGCACCCCGGCATGGGGCATTACAGCGAAATGGAAAAATACTACCGCAGTCTCCCGGAAGCGGAGATCGCAGCTTCCCCCGCGCTGATGCAGGGCATGAGTATGCTGTGCGCTCTGGCCATGGATTACGAAGGCTCTGAGCGCTGGTATCACGAATTGCGGGAATTCGGAAAGCGGTGCGGCAGGGACGACGCCGCAGGCAAGCAGGCCCGCAGCCGTCTGGCGTGGCTGGACATCTCCCTGCCTCAGCGGGGCGTGGAAGGGCTGACGGAGACCATTCCCGCCGTGTTCCGGCTGATGACCAGCAAGGAGGTTTCCCTCCCGTCCTTCTCCGTCACCAGCGCCCTGCCCAGCGTCATGAACGGCGGCAAGGACTTTTCCGTCTGGAGCAAGCGGGACGACCTGCTCTACCAGACGCTCCGCGCCCCGGTGGAGGCCGTGCTGGGGCGGGACGGCGTTGGCCTTGCGGACTGCGCCATCGCCGAAAGCAAATTTGAAAAGGGCGAGAACATCACCGGCCGGGTGCTGACCATCATCCCCCGCGTCAGCGAGATACGCCAGCGCGGCACGCCGGACATGGAATTCGCCATCAACGGTCTGCTGGCGCGGAGCCTGCTGTCCAGCGGCCAGAGCGAGGACGCTTATCGGACGATCGAATCCCTCCGGGAAAAATTCGCCGAGGAAGGGCGGGAGCGGTTCCTGCCCAATATGGACGCCATGCTCGTCCGAATTTCCCTCCATACCGGCGATCTGGACTGCGCCGACACATGGTATCGGGAAAAAGCGCCCAGAGACCCCATGCGGGTAAACGTCATGAAGCGCTACCAGTATCTCACGCAGGCCATGGTGGAGCTGGCGGACGGGAAGCCGGGGGCGTCGATGCTGACCCTCTCCCCGCTGGAAGATTACGTCCGCAGCTGCGGGCGGCACATCGACGGCATCCATCTGAACATCCTCGCCGCCATCGCCCTGTACCGAAGCAGGGACGAAGCATGGCGGCAGCGCCTGATTGGCGCGTTGAACGCCGCGGCGGAATACCACTTCATCCGAACCGTCAGCGTCTACGGCGCGGCGGTGCTGCCCCTGCTGGAACGGCTGGATTGGAGCGGAAGCGCCCGGTGGAAAAAGCAGCTGATGGACGACGTGCGCTTGCAGGCGGCGTATTACCCCCGCTTTCTGGAACCGCGCCTCGCGCCGGGGGAAGCCCTGACGCCCACGGAGCTGCAAATTCTGCACCTGATCTGCGCCGACAAGAGCAACGCGGAGATCGGGCAGATCATGGACATCAAGCTGCCCACGGTAAAGACCCATGTAAGCCACATTCTGGATAAGCTGGACGTCCGGCGGCGAAGCGAAGCGAAAACCGCCGCGAAGCGTCTGCGGCTTATCCCGGAAGAACGGTAAACCCCCGCCCGGATTTTACCGGGCTGACGATAGAAAACCGCACTTTTTTCACACAGGAGGATCCTATGAAAAAACGAATTTTGAGTCTGTTTTTGGCGCTCACGCTCTGCCTGACGCTCCTGCCGACATCGGCTTTTGCCGAGGGTGGGGACGTGAGCATTTTTGACGGTGTCATCGGCGGTGAGACCGGTGGCGAGGGCGGTGGAGTCCTTGTACCACCCGGCGGTTCGACCGGCGAAGGTGGTGGGATCTATACGCCCCCAAGTGGTCCGGCAGAAGGGGGCGGCGGCACGTATATCCCCGAAGAAGACACGCAGACGGAGATCTGGTGCGTGAGCAAGCCCGATTCCATTGGCCGCAGCTATGACGGCACGACGGACGGCGGCACGATTCCAATCGACTTGACGTTTACAGACGGCACAAATGAAATCAAACTCAAAGAAGGAACGGGCTTTACCGCCAAGAAGACGTTCGATTCCGCGGACGCGGGATGGCATACCGTCACTGTGGAAATCGCGCTGATCGGCGAAGCCGCGGTAAAGTACAAGCTCAAGGCGGGCGAAGAAAAATTTGAGATCGGCGGCAACATCAACAAGGCCTATCCCGATTTGACTGTATCTCTTTCCAAGACGACCTGCACGGTGGGCGAAAAGCTTCTTCCGCTTCTGTCTGTCGAGGGTGCTCCGGAAGACGCCGAGGTGACATATTACTATGCGCCGATCAATTCTGGATATTTGGAGTTTGAAGGCAGTGAGGCAGTTCCCAAGATCGACGAGAACACTGCAATCAGCGAACCCGGCACATATTACGTCTATGCCAAGACCGGCGAGACCAAGAACTACAAAGAGGAAAGGTCAGCAACCGTGGAACTCACGGTCAACGAGCCTGTCGTTGAGGCCGCTTCGATAACAAGAGCGGACGGCACGGACGGCGGCACATACGAATCCCTCCCGGCGGCGCTGAACGCGGCGCAGGACGGCGACACCGTCAGGCTGCTGGCCAACCATGTGACGGATGCAGACGCCCTCAATGCGCTCGGTGAAGATTTTACGTTCGAACAGTATGCTTCCATCGTACCCGTTGTCACCAAAACCTTGACGCTCGATCTGAACCACAAGACGGTCGACTACCTCGAGGTTGGATTCTCAGAGACTAACGAGGAAACGCAGAAAAAAGAAACTCTCGCGACAGGCAACCTGACTGTTACAGGCGAGGCCGCTTACGGCAGAATTTCAAATCTCATGTTCATGGCCGGCGCACTGGACATCCGGAGCGGCGAGATCGGCGGTTCAGGATGCGCGGGACTTCTCTGCGACGCGAACAGTGGCTCTGTGACCGTCAGCAACGGCACGGTGTATGGCCTCACCGTATTGGAGGGTGCTTCCGTCACCGTCAACGGCGGTTCCAATCACGCGGGTGAATGGGTTGTCGATTCCGGCGCTACGCTGAAAATTACGGACGGCACGTTTGGCGAGGTGCAGTTCACGCGCAACGGAACCATCGCCATCAGCGGCGGCACGTTCCAAAGCATTAAGAGCTACATCGCAAAAGAGTTGCAGCCGCTCATGTCCCTGTTGGATACGCAGAAGGTGCACGCTTTCTACAAGGGCGACGACGTGCAGGACGGCAATGCAACGGAGCTGGCCGACGTAACCGTCAAGGAACACACTCACACCATGGTGAACAGCAAGTGCGCCTGCGGCTTTTCCTGCACCCACACGAACGCCGAGGGCGCGAGCACCATCGGTAAAGACGGCAAGTGCACGGTCTGCGGGACACAGTTTGCGGCTGGCATCGGCGAAACCTATTATACCGATGTGCCGTCCGCGCTGAATGCGGCAGCTGACGGTCAGACCGTCAAGCTGTTGGCAAACGAGATGCTGCCTGACGGCATATATGTCAGCAAGACCCTCACGCTGGATTTGGACGGACACAGTCTGAGCGGATACAGCTTGAATGTCGGCGGCCGTACGGCGACGAGCCAGGTTCGCACCGGTAAACTGACGGTCATTGACAGCAGCGGCGGCAACGGCGCGGTGGGAGTGACCGTGCGGGACGGCGGTACACTGGTATTCAATCCGGAGAATGACAATACCACTTTGCTCCAGCTGGAGGTTTGGGGCGGCACAGTCGAGCTGTACGGCGGAAAGATTTCGAGAAGCGGTCTGCGGCTGAATAATAACATCACATTGGGCAATCTGCTTCCCGGGCAAGCGGGACTGGCTTACTATCGTGGTGACACGCAGCTCACGCTGGAGGAAGCCGCTTCCCAGACCTGCGACCTGGTGGTAAAGTTGTGCAGCCACGGCGGCAAGAACGGCTTTGATGGCACCAACTGTCCCTACTGCAACGCGCCCGCGGTGGCGCAGACGGCCTTGCGGAATGGCGAGGGCGGCGGTCTGTGGCGGAGATTTGCCGACTTGCAGACTGCCCTTGATGCGGACAGAGACGGCGGCTCGACCCTCAGTCTGCTGACCGACGTGACCGGCGATTATACCATCAACGGCACCCGGGACACCGGCATAGATCTGAACGGCCATTCAATCCACGGTACGGTAACCGTCAAGGCCGCCACAGGCATGGACACTACTACCTTAAGCAACACGAAAAACACGGCCACAGCCAGTATCGATACCGTCGTTGCCAACGAGGGAGCAAACCTCGCCGGTTCGGGATTCCCCGCCGTTATCGGCACGCTGAAGCTGGCAGAGGGTGCCACATGGGCAAACATCCTGTATGAACCTAACCGCCTTGGCTATAAGGTGCTCAATGGGGACGGCACTCACAAGTGGTACGCCCCGGCGGATGTTCCTGCCGGTTCCACGGAGCTGAACAATGTCATCATCAATCGTCTGCCAATCACCTCCAAGACCCTGTCTCTGAAAGTTGATGGGAAGAACCTGACCGGCAGTAACCCGAAGGTGGAGCGCGGCACGACCGTCCGGCTCTGCGCCAACTGCAACGCGAAGGATGCGGATGTGGCCATCTACGTCGGAGAGATAGGGGGAGACGGCATCCCCACATACAGGCAGAAGAAAGCTGAATATAAAAAGATCGGCACCACGTGGTACTATGTTGTAGACTTCGATGCTGACACGATCGGAACATACAGCATTTATTTCACGGCCAGCAAGGACGGCTATTCGGTATCGAGCAACCCCAAAATGCTGACCGTCACCAAGCTGAATCTCAGCAAAGCCGTAATCACGTTCCCCAACGGCAATGAAAGTGTCTATCAGCCTTATAACACCACCACCGGCGTGCCGCCCTATGTTGTAACGTACAACGGCAGCGAGCTGAAAGCGGGAGTTGATTACACCGTCGTCCGCGGCGATTCCCGTTCCACTGTCGGCACCGCCACTCTGACCATCAAGGCGACAGACGACGGCGACTACACCGGCCAGAAAACCGCCAGATGGACGGTCGCAGCTCACAAAGCAACGATCTCGGTCGGCGACATCATAAAGGCATACGATGGCACAACAGGCCTGCCCGCAAACACGTCGATAAAGCTTAAGAGTGCGGATTCCCGCTATGCTCCTTCCGGCGGGCCACTTCCTCTGGTGGCTGGTGAGGATTACCAGATACTCAATGCCAGTTATGATTCCGCCAATGCAAGTGAGGACGAAAAGACCGTCTCCTTCACCATTAAGCTGACGGATAGGAACTATACCTTTGAAGACGGCACGACGCAAAAGGACTTTGTGCTGAACGGCGCGGATGTGTCGCAGACTTTCAAGATCAATCAGGCCACTGTGACCCCGAACGAGATCACGCAGTACGTTTTCAACGATTTGGCAAAGACCTACGAAGTCGATTTGAGAACGCTCCTGCCAGAGCTGCCTGTAGGCTGCGAGTACGGCAAGATCCATAATCGGGGCTGCGATTACCACTTTACGGATAGTACTTACCTCGACAGCAGCAACCATATATTCGTGTCAAACGAAGGCATTCTGACTCTGCCCATCGTGGCCGCGCACAGCGCGAATGTGAACGATCAGATCGGCACTTTGACCGTCCCGATTGTAAGCACGAACTATCAGCCGTTCGAGCTGACCATCAAGGTCGTCATTGGCCAGAGGATCCCCCTCGATCAATCGGGCGTCAGCGTCAGCGCGACGGATATCACCTACGGCCAGACGCTGGCAGAGAGCACACTCACGGCCACGGGTTCGATGATCTGCCCCCGCACACAGGCCGTGATTCCGGGTACGTTCGCGTGGAAGGACGGCACCATCAAGCCCAACGCGGGCAGCTATGATGCCGAATGGACGTTCACCCCGGCGGAAGGCTACGAAGAATACGCCCCCGCGACCGGCACCGTGACCGTCACAGTCGAACCGGCAGAGCTGACGGGAGTTTCCGTGAGGGCATCCAGCACGTATTACACCGGCAAGCCGCAGCACGCATCGACAATCGCGTTTGGGCAAAGTGTAGACGGCACTACCGTGACGTTCACCTACAGCGACAAGGTAGACGGCGACTATACTTCGGACGGACCGACTTTCACCGACGCAGGCACGTACACCGTTTACTACAAAGCGGAAGCAGCAAACCACAAAACGGCTACCGGTACGTTCACCGTAACCATTGCCCCGCTGCCGATCAGCCTTCTCTCCGTCGAAAGAATCTCCAAGTCCTACGACGGCACCGCAAACGTCACGCTTACCGCGAGCAGACTGACGTTCTTCAGCAAGACGGCCAGTCGTTCGGGCATTATACTTCCCGATACGGCGCTCACCTTCTCTGACGCCCAGTTTACCATGAAGCAGGCGGACGGGAGCTACCTGCCCTCGCCGGACGTCGGAAACGGAAAGGCCCTTTCCTTCACCATGACGCTTGCGAACGACAACTATGTGTTTGAGGGCAAGCCGGAAGGCACCAAAACGGTCAGTGACACTTTTGCAACCGACGATACGACCCGTTTCACCATCACCAAGGCCGACGCGCCCGTGCCGACAGACGGTACGCTGACCATCATCAACGGTCTGGAAAGAACCTACGAGGTCGATCTGGCGGCGCTGCTGTCTGCACTGGAAAGTCCCAAGTCCTACGGCGACATCGCCTATGGCGCGCCGACCATCACCGTGGATGCCGGCTACTGCGACGCTGCCGCTGCGAAGATCGAAAACGGCAAGCTGATTCTGCCCATTCTGGCAAACCCGGTCAATACGGAGGGCAATGTCGGCTCGGTGACGGTGATTGTCACAACCAGCAACTACGAGGACATCACCCTGACCGTCAACATCTTCGCAAAGAACAAGATCACGCCCGTTCCGGATGGCGAGGTGACCGCAAGCGAGATCACCTACGGTCAGCCGCTGAATGCAAGCACGATCACGGGCAAGATGAAAGACCCCACCACCGGTGAAGAGGTTCCCGGCACCTTCACATGGACGGACGGCACGCTCATGTTCAACGCGGGCAGCCGTAAGGCCGAATGGACGTTCACCCCGGACGCGCCGGAGTACGCGACGGCCACCGGAAAGGTGCGGGTCACGGTCAATCCCAAGTCCATTGTAGGTGCGGTCGTCACGCTGGAAGACACCTTCGTGTATGACGGGACGGAAAAATGTCCCCAGATAATCAGTGTCGTTCTGGACGGCGTAACACTGACAGGCATTGGCAGAGGCACAGATTATGGCTTTTCCTGCAACAGAACGTCGCAGGTCGGCACATACTACGATGATTTTTCTCTCAGCGGTCTGGGTAACTACACCGGCGAGATGAAGTTCACGTGGTCGATCACGCCAAGAGAAGTGACACCCACGATCACCGTCGCGGACGGCACCTATAACGGCGGAAATCCCGTTCAGCCGACCGTTACCCTCACAGACGACCTCGGCAATACCATTGACCCGAAGGAATACGACGTCTCCTACAGCGATAACACAAACGCCGGTACCGGCACCGTGACCGTCACCGATAAGGAAGGCGGCAACTATGTCCTCGGTACGGCCAGCACGACCTTCACGATCAACAAGGCCGCCGCGCCCGCGCTGACTGCCTATCAGGTCACCCAGAAGTACAGCCTGAAAACAGAGCAGACCATCACCCTCCCCGACCTCAAGAGTCTGGGAATGCCCGATGACGCACAGGTATCCGACACGAACGCGTTCCACAGCGGGTCCTATTCTCCCGCAGGCAGGATTCAGGACGGTTGGGGCATTGACGTGAACACCGGCGCGATCACCTACGCTCTGGCGGACGGTGCCGCCGCTGGCGACGTCATCACCTTCACCCTTCTGGTTCGTTCCAAGAACTACGAGGACGCCACCGTTACGGTCATCCTCACCCTGACGGAGCGGGACGCGCCCATCCTGACCCTGCCGGACATCATCACCGCGGACTACACCGGCGCGGAAATTCCCGTCAGCGCGGTCACCGGCAAGAGCGCCGCCTTTGACGGCAAGGATGTGCCGGGTACATGGAGCTGGAAAGCCGGTCAGGCGATCACCAACGCGACCGACACCGGCAGTAAGACCATTGTCTTTACCCCCGCCGATCTGGTCAATTACCACCCGGTGGAGGGCGAGGTTTATGTCATCATCTCCCGCGTCGCGCCGGACTATACCGCGCCCGCTGCCATTGACGGCCTGACCTACAGTGGCAGCGCGCAGGCGCTGGTCAGGGCAGGCTCCACCGCCCACGGCAAGCTGCTCTACAGCCTGAGCAAAGACGGCACCTACTCCGAGACCATCCCCACCGGCACGGACGCCGGGGAATACACCGTCTGGTACAAGGTCGAGGGCGACAGCAACCATAAGGATTCCCAGCCCGGGTCCGTCACCGCAACCATCGCTCCCAAGACCGTGACCGCCACCGTGACGGTCAGCGGCGGTTCCCTCACCTACACCGGCGACCCGCTGAAGCCCGATGTCATCGTGAAGGACGGCGACACGGTCATCAGCCCGGAGGAATACGACGTTTCCTACAGGGATAACGTGAACGCGGGCACCGCCACCGTGACCGTCAGGAACAAGGCAGGCGGCAACTACACCGTCAGCGGCAGCACCACCTTCGAGATCGGCAAGGCCGCTTCCGAGGTCAGGACCGCCCCCCGGGCGAACGCCGGCCTTGTCTACAACGGCGGTGAGCAGACCCTCATCACAGCCGGAACTGCCCTCGGCGGCAAGCTGAAATACCGTCTGGGCGAGACCGGCGAGTTCACAGAAGCGCTTCCCAAGGCCACGGACGCGGGCACCTACACCGTGTACTGCATGGTCGAGGGCGACGTCAACCACCGCGACTCGGAGGTGCAGAGCCTCACCGTCACCATCGATAAGGCAAAGGTCACGGTCAAGGCGTTGGACAAGCGCATCTACACCGATGACAAGGCCCCCGATCTGAGCAAGCCCGTACTGGACAAGGACTACACCGTCAGCGCCATGTTCGGCGAGGATGCGCTGACCGGCGACATAAAGCTCGCCTACGTGGACGCGAATGGCACTGAGATCACCCCCGACACGACGAAGGTCGGCAAGGTCATTATCCGCGCCGGCGGGCTGACCGCCCCCAACGGCAACTACACCGTCGTTTTCGTGGACGGCACGCTGACCATCGACGATCGCCCGGTCTACACCATCAAGGCCACGGCAGGTATCCACGGCTCCATCACGCCCTCCGGCGACGTTGACGTCCTCCACGGCGGCAGCCAGACCTTCACCATCGCCGCGAACAGAGGCTACGCCATCTCCAACGTCAAGATCGACGGCGTGAGCATCGGCGCGGTGAAGTCCTACACCTTCGAGAACGTCACCGGCAACCACACCATTGAGGTCACCTTCATGAAGGCCAACGGCAACCCCCAGACCGGCGTGATGGTGGACGAAGTCACCGGCGAGTACTATGTGGGGTAACGCCCACCGCGTTTCGCGCGTCCGTTGGGCGCGCGAGGAGACAAGCTTATGAAGAAAAATGTCATGAAAATCTGCTGCGCGGTTCTGGCCATTGCGGTCATTGCCGCTCTGCTGATAGCGGTCAGGGGCTGCCACCGGGAGGAACCAATCGTTCCTCCCACCACCGCCCCGGCCACCCAGACCGTCCCCACCGAAGCCGAGACCCAGCCCCCCACGGTTCCCGTAGGGGAGGTCATCCCCACCGTGGATAAGCAGTCGGAGCTGGCCGCGGCCAGGAAGAAAAACCCCGACACCGTGGCGTGGCTGTACATCCCCGGCGCGGAGGTGGACGACCCCGTGATGCAGGCAGAGGACAACGGCCACTACCTGTGGCTGGGCGAAGACGGCGAGTACAGCACTTGGGGCTGCTACTACGCTCACTGCGAAAATCATTTCGGCGGCCGGGACAAGCTGGACACCAACACCACGATTTTCGGCCACTCCGCCAGCAACTGCGACCCCAACGGCCCCAAGTTCACCAAGCTCTACCGGTACATGGACGCGGACTACGTGAAAGATCATCCCTACATTTACCTCTCCGTGACAGGGGAAGATCTGGTTTTCCAGATCACGGCGCTGTTCATCACGGACATTGAGTTCGACTACATTGTCCCCAATCCCACGGGAAGCGAGCTGACGGAGTTCTTCCGGACGGTCGCACGAAAGAACTGGCTGAACTTTGACGGCGTGACCTTCTCGGAGGACGACACCGTTCTGACCCTCTCCACCTGCTGCCGGAAGTATGACACGGCCAAAACCGGCAACCAGCGTCTGGTGGTCATGGCGAAGCTGCTGCCGGAAGGCGCGACGGCACAGCCCTACACCGTCTCTCTGGCGGAAAATCCGGAGATGCCATAACAAAAACTTCCTGCACCGCTTTTACGGCGCAGGAAATCGAGAAAACGGCGGCTGCCCATAC
>ENA-ORSB01003275-ORSB01003275.1-human-gut-metagenome-genome-assembly--contig:-NODE-3275-length-11546-cov-7.650596_pt1 | contig 11546 bp, 9 predicted proteins | sample MGYA00242180_ERZ509144 | MGnify/ENA primary metagenome ERZ509144 (study PRJEB26280, sample SAMEA2338661) | human gut metagenome | biome: human gut; feature: human-associated habitat; material: faeces... | reverse complement strand
GGTGCGGCAGGTGCAGAGCAGCGTCTACATGGAGGATTCCCTCCGCCGCATGGCCGCCATGGGGCTGGACGCGCTGGTGGAGATCGGCCCGGGCAAGGCCCTCAGCGGCTTTGTGAAGAAAACCGTCCCGGAGCTGCCGGTGTACGCTGTGGAGACTGCGGCGGAGCTGAAACAGCTGACGGAAACTCTGAAAGGAGCATCTCTATGAATTTTTCTGAAAAACCAGCCGTCGTCACCGGCGGCAGCCGGGGGCTGGGCCGGGCGATCTGTCTGGAGCTGGCCCGGGGCGGAGCCAATGTGGTGCTCTGCTACGCGGGCAACGAAGCGGCGGCCAATGAGACCGTTGCCGCCTGCGAGTCCCTTGGAGCCAGGTCCGCGGCCATCCGGTGCGACGTGTCGAAAGAGGACGAGGTGAAGGCCCTGACGGACGCCGCCCTCAAAACCTTCGGCCGCATCGACATTCTGGTGAACAACGCGGGCATCACCAAGGACGGCCTGCTCATGATGATGAAGCCGGAGGACTTTGACGCGGTGATCGCCGCCAACCTCCGGGGCACCTTCCTCTGCATGAAGGCCGTGGCCCGGCAGATGGTAAAACAGCGCTATGGCCGCATCGTGAACCTCTCCAGCGTGGTGGGTCTCCGGGGCAACGCCGGACAGGTGAACTACGCCGCCAGCAAAGCCGGCGTCATCGGTATGACCAAATCCCTCGCCAAGGAGCTGGCGGGACGGAACATCACCGTCAACGCCGTGGCCCCCGGCTTTATCGACACGGATATGACCGCCGCGCTGACGGAGACCGCGAAAAACGCCGCCCTCGGCTCCATTCCCATGGGCCGCATGGGCACGCCGGAAAACGTGGCCAAGGCCGTAGCCTTTTTAGCTGGCGAGGACGCAGGCTACATCACCGGGCAGGTTTTGGCCGTTGACGGCGGCATGAGTATGTAAGGAGGAACGCGACATGGAACGACGCAGAGTTGTTATCACCGGTCTGGGGGCTGTGACCCCCATCGGACTGACGGCGGGAGAAAGCTGGCAGGCCGTGAAAAACGGCGTGTGCGGCATCGGCCCCATCACCCAGTTCGACGCCAGCGAGTTCAAGTGCAAGCTGGCAGGCGAGGTCAAGGGCTTCGACCCCGAGACCGTCGTGGACAAAAAGGAAGCCCGCAAGATGGCCCGCTTCACCCTGCTGGCGCTGGGCGCTGCCGCTGAGGCTATCCAGGACAGCGGCATCGACTGCGAAGCCGAGGCCGAGAACATCGGCGTCATCGTGTCCAGCGGCATCGGCGGTCTGCCCACCATCGAGGAGCAGCACAGCCGCGGCGAGGAAAAGGGCATGGAGAAGGTCAGCCCCTACTTCGTCCCCATGGCTATCGCCAACATGGCGGCAGCACAGATCGCCATCCGCTTCGGCCTCAAGGGAATGTGTACCTGCCCGGTGACGGCCTGCGCAGGCGGCACCAACGCTGTGGGCGATGCTTTCCACCGCATCCGCGACGGCTACGAGCCGGTCATGGTCTGCGGCGGTGCCGAGAGCTGCATCAGCCCGCTGGGCATTGGCGGCTTTACCAGCATGAAGGCTCTCTCCACTGCTACGGACCCTGATGCGGCCAGCCTGCCCTTCGACGCACGGCGCGGCGGCTTTGTGATGGGCGAGGGCAGCGGTGTGCTGGTGCTGGAAGAGCTGGAGCACGCCAAGGCCCGCGGCGCACACATCTATGCCGAAGTCGTGGGCTACGGCGCCAACTGCGACGCCTATCACTTCACGGCTCCCGCACCCGGCGGCGCAGGTGCTATCGGCTGCATGAAGCTGACTCTCAAGGATGGCGGCATTGCCCCCGAGCAGATCGACCACATCAACGCCCATGGCACCGGCACCCACATGAACGACAGCTGCGAGACTGCCGCTATCCACGCCGTCTTCGGCGACCACGCCAAGGACATCGCCGTCGTCAGCACCAAGAGCATGACCGGCCATCTGCTGGGCGGCGCAGGCGGCATCGAGGCCGTGTTCACCGCACTGGCCCTCCGCGACCAGTTCGCGCCGCCCACCATCCACTACGAGCAGCCCGACCCGGAGTGCGATTTGGACTATGTGCCGAATGTGGGCCGTGAGATGAAGATGGAGTACGCTCTGAGCAACAGCCTGGGCTTCGGCGGACACAACGCCTGCCTGGCCTTCAAAAAGTGGGAGGGCTGAGCGATGGCAGAACCCCGCACCGTGCGTGAAAACGCAAACAGCCTGACCAGCGAGGACATCGCGGCCATCCTGCCCCACCGGTATCCCTTCGCCCTCGTGGACCGCATTCTGGACTACGAGCCGGGTCAGTGGGCCATTGGCCGCAAGTGCGTCACCCGCAACGAAGAATTCTTCTGCGGCCACTTCCCAGGCCAGCCGGTCATGCCCGGCGTCCTGATTCTCGAAGCACTGGCCCAGACCGGCGCTGTCGCGGCCCTGAGCCTGCCCGAGAACAAGGGTAAGCTGGCCCTCTTCGGCGGCATCAAGAACGCCCGCTTCCGCAAGCAGGTCACCCCCGGCGATGTGCTCACCCTTCACTGTGAGCTGGTCGAGCAGCGCGGCCCGGTGGGCATCGGCAAAGCGTCCGCCTATGTGGACGGCAAGTGCGCCGCCACCGCAGAGCTGACCTTCGTATTAACGTAAAAAAGCAAAAAACAGAGAGGATAGTCATTCCTGAACTATCCTCTCTGTTTTTGCATGTAAAAACCTCTCCGTCAGCGCTGACGCGCTGCCACTGCCCGGGTTGCGGCACCCAGCATCCGCAGCGCTCCGCTTGCGTCTTGCTGGCCGCGGCCCCAACAGCGACTCCCTGTTTCCGCCACTGGCGGCGGTCGTCGTTGTTGCTCCTAGCGAGGAGAGGCTTTGGCATTCCGTAAAGCTTCACCTCTTCGCCAGAGGCCCCCCTCGGTAGGGGAGCTGTCGAGCGAATGCGAGACTGAGAGGTTATCCCTTCGTCGCATACGTCACATCCAGCACCGGGCCGAAGGGGTCGAAGACGAGACCCTCGATGCCGTTGGCCACCAGCAGCCGCTTCTGCTGGGTGAAGAGCGGTACGGCAACAGCCTGTTCGAGGAGCTGGTGCTCACAGGCGGCCAGCAGAGAGCAGCGGGTGCTGCCGGTGGCTGTGGCGCTGGCCGAGAGCTGGGTGGTGTAAAGGGCGTCGCTGTAGCCGGTCAGCCCGCCGCCGGTGGGGGAGAACTGGGCCAGCGCGGTGTAGACACTGCCGCCCTCGGTCTGCACGGGGGCCAGCGCGATGGTGTAGCTGCCGTTTTCGAGCCGCTTCTGGAACTCTTCCGGCTCCACCTCTTCCACCGAGAAGAAGAGCGAAAACTCCTTCTGCCATGCGCTGTTGATGAGCTCGGCGGTGTCACTGAGGCCGCTGCCGGAGGGCAGCAGCAGGGAGACGCGGCCAAAGTCGGAGGGGGAGACGCCGCCGTCGCGGGCGGCGATGTAAAGTGCGCGGGGGTCGCCGAAGACCGGGCGGACATCGCCCGCCGTCTGCCGGTAGTCGATGCCGTCCACAGTCAGGCCGTCAGGGATGAGGCCCTTTGCCTCCGCGAACAGCCCGCCGCCGGGGACTTCCACTGCCGAAGCGGCTGCACTGCCCAGTGCCTGCCGAAGCTCAGTGGAAGCAAAGATGGAGTCGCAGTTGAAGAGCAGCGCCCATGTGGTGTCGGAGTAGGACACGCTCTGCAGCGAGGTGGGGGTGCCGCTGTCGTCGAGGGCGGCGGTGCATTTTTCGTTATTGATGAGCTCTTCGGCGGACTGGCCGGAACTCGTGGTGTTCTCCACGAGGCGCAGACTGTCGATTTGGCTCCCCGAAGCCGCCCGGCGGAGGAAAAGGCCGCTGGACGTCCAGTTATAAAGGTAAAAGTGTCCGCTGGAAAGGGTGGAGGCGCTGGTCAGACCGTAGGTGCCTCGGGTGCTGTCAAAAAACGCTTCGTCGCAGGGCATCGCGCCGGGCAGCGTCAGCTTGGAGAGGAACGTCTCGTCGGGCGAGGAGAGTCGGAACACCAGTTTCAGCGGCTCCGCAGCGGTGACGCCCAGCGCGCTGGCGGGCTTCTGACCGGCCAGAACGGCGGCGCTGTTCTCGAGGGCAGAGAACTCCACGGCGTAGGGGGAGTTGGTGCCGGGGAGGAACATCCGCTGGAACGCGAAGACGAAGTCCTCAGCGGTGATGGCGTAGTCGGAGGGATCTCCCTTCGAGGCGGTATAGGTCAAGCCGTCCTTCAAATAGAATGTATAGGTGAGCCGGTCGGCAGATACCTCCCACCGCTCACACAATTCCGGCGCGAGGCTGCCGTCCGATGTGCGGCGGACGAGGCCGCTGTAGAGGTTCTCGCAGGCGATGATGTCCGAGGCGCTGGACGCCACCTGCGGGTCGAGGTTCGCAGGGATGGAGTCCACGAACCAGGTAAAGCTGTTGGAGCCGGAGCCGCAGGCGGTCAGGCTCAGAACGAAAAACGCAGCCAGCAGGGCCGCGACAAAGCGAAGCTGTTTCAAGAGATGCATCCTTTCGGGCCGGTGCGGCCCTGTTTGTCTCAGAAAGTGATAAGAAATACGAAAACTGCACCCGGACAGGCGCAGGAAAATTCTGGTGTCGAGCCGGCGCAATGCTGTTGATGCTGCGCCAAAAATCGAAATCGCTATAAGTGTAACAGAAACAGGCAGAAAAGACAATCGACATTTTGTTGATTTGAGTGGACATTTTGAGCCACGGTTTGTGTTTTTCCGTTGCCAATCGGAAACAAATGGTCTATAATGGGGGACAGCAATGCATTTTCTCCTGCGGCTGTGTGCGGCGGGGGTGCTATGGTAATATACATTTATAGAGGAGGTCCTTTTTTATGCAGAAGGAACAGCAGGAGCTTGCAAACCTCATCAAGGGCAAAAAGGTTGCCTTTATCGGCGCGGGCGTCAGCCATAAGACGCTCATCAAGGAGTTCGTGGAGCTGGGTGCGCACGTCACCCTCTGCGACCAGAAAAAGAGCGTGGAAGATTTCGGCGACTACGCCGCCACCATCAAGGAGCTGGGCATCGATCTGAGCCTCGGCGAGAATTACCTCGACGGTTTCAAGGGGCAGGACATCATCATGCGCACCCCGGGCTTCGTGGGCTATTTCGAGAAGCCTTTGCAGGACGCCATGGCCGCCGGCACCATGGTCACCAGCGAGGTGGAGCTGTTCTTCCAGTTCTGCCCCTGCGAGATCGTGGCCGTGACCGGTTCTGACGGAAAGACCACCACCACCACCCTTATCTCCAAGTTCTACGAGGCCGCAGGCCGCAGGGTGCATCTGGGCGGCAACATCGGCGCAGCCTTGCTGCCCATGCTGCCCGAGGTGAGTCCCGACGACGTGGCCGTGGTGGAACTGTCCAGCTTCCAGCTCATCAGTATGCACCAGAGCCCCAACATCGCCGTCGTCACCAACGTGACCCCCAACCACCTCGACCACCACAAGGATATGCAGGAGTACATCGACGCCAAGCGCAACATTCTGCTGTGGCAGACCCCGCCCTGCCGTGCCGTGCTGGGCTTTGAGAACGACATCACCCGCGGTATGGAGAAGGACTGCAAGGGCGAGCAGGTTTGGTTCACCCGCCTGCACGAGACCGACAGGGGCGCGTTCCTGCGCGAGAGCGACGATACGCTCTGCTATGCCGAGAACGGCGTTGTGACGCCGATCCTGCCCCGCAAGGAGATTCAACTGCGCGGCCTCCACAATGTGGAAAACCTGCTGGCCGCCTGCGCCGCCGTCTGGGGCCGCGTGCCCATCGAGGCCATGCGTCAGGTCGGCTCGACCTTCACCGGCGTCGAGCACCGCATTGAGCCTGTCCGCACGCTGGACGGCGTGACCTACTACAATGACTCCATCGCGTCCAGCCCCACGCGCACGATTGCGGGTCTGCGCAGCTTTGACCAGAAGATCATCCTGATCGCGGGCGGCTACGACAAAAAGATCCCCTATGAGCCGCTGGCCCCGGAGGTTCTCGCCCACGTCAAGACGCTGGTGCTGATGGGCGCTACCGGCCCCCGCATCGAGAAGGCCGTCCGCGAGTGCGATGGCTTTGCCGAGAGCGGCCTGACCATCCTGCACGCCGACAGTATGCAGCACGCCGTCGAGCTGGCGCGCGGTGCCGCCAAACCGGGCGATGTCGTCAGTCTCTCGCCCGCCTCCGCGTCGTTTGACTTGTACCCGAATTTTGAGGTCAGGGGACGGGATTATAAGAATATCGTGAACAATTTGAAGTAAGCGGCTGAAGGGCTCTGCCGTCTGCCCGCCACCCGTAACTTGACCTGAAAAAGGACCCCTATGATTCAATCCGCTTCCACCCCCGAGCTTCAAACCGAATTCCTCCGCCGTATCGCCCACAAGCCCTACTTTGAAGCCACCCTCGGCACGCACCTGCACCTGTTCGGCAACCACCCTGCCAGCGGATGGGCGTTCTACCTGCTGCCCGGCTCCGCGGTGCTGGAGCTGCGCGGCGGGTCGGCGGTGCTCTGCGGTGCGCTGCCCGGCGGGGAAGCGGGGGAGGACGCCCGGGAGGAATTGACGGGCTTTCTCCGCTTTCTGCACGCCGACACCCTGCGAACCGAGCACCCGCTGACCCTGCCCGGCTGGCAGCCTGCCGCGCCGCTGACGCTGTGGGAGCTGCCAAAGGGCCGTGCCCTGCCGCTGCCGCCCGCGCCCCCGGCGGAGCTTGTCCCGGACAAAGCGCCGTCGATGCTGCCGGTCAGCCGCCTTGTCTTTGCCGAGAGCGACGCCGAGGCCGACGAGTTCTACTCCGCGGCCTGCACGGCGCTGGCCCACGGGGTGGGCACCTGCCGCGCGCTGCTGCACAACGGCAGACCCGTCTGCACGGTGGGCTGCTACGAGCAGAGCGATACCGAGAGCTACATGGCCGCGGGCGTGACCGACCCCGCGTGGCAGGGCAGGGGGCTGGCGCGGTATTTGATTGTCGGGCTGGCGAATGAGCTGACCGCCGAACGCGCGGTGCGGTTCGCCTGCTTCCCGGCGCTGTGCGGCTTTTATGCACAGCTTGGATTTTTACAAATCGGCAAAATTCAACATTATACTACAGATTGGAATACTACATGATCGAACAATTTTACGACCTGCGCCCCGAAGTGCTGGCGCTGGACCGCAAGGCCCTCGACCTCTGCCGTGCGCAGTTTGCCCATGTGGAGGAGATCCGCGACTACAACCAGCTCAAAATGCTGCGTGCCTTCACCGATTGCGGCGTCGAGGCACGGCATTTCTGGGGGTCCAGCGGCTACGGCGTCTGGGACGACAGCCGCAACAAGCTGGAGGAGGTCTTTGCCCGCTGCATGGGGGCCGAGGCCGCACTGGTGCGCCCGCAATTCATGAGCGGCACCCACACGCTGACCGTCGCGCTGTTCGGTCTGCTGCGCACCGGCGACACCCTGCTGGCCGCCACGGGCCGCCCTTATGACACGCTGGAAGGCGTCATCGGCATCGGAGACGCGGGCAAGGGCTGCGGCACGCTGCGGGAGTTTGGCGTGAACTACGACGAGTGCCCGCTGCTGCCGGACTTCACCCCCGACTATGACCTGATCGCCGAGAAGGCCAGGACCGCCACGGTGGTACACATCCAGCGCAGCCGCGGCTATACCCAGCGCAATGCGTTTGACCTTGCCACGATTCAAAAGGTCGCGGACACCGCCCGCAAAGCCAACCCGAACGCGGTGATTTTCGTGGACAACTGCTACGGCGAGTTCACCCAGACCGCCGAGCCTGTCGCCTTCGGCGCGGACATCATGGCGGGCAGCTTCATCAAGAACCCCGGCGGCGGCATCACCCCTACGGGCGGCTACATTGCGGGCCGTAAGGACCTTGTCGAAAAGTGCAGCCACCGCTTCACTGCGCCCGGCATCGGCGGGGACCTGGGCTGCACGCAGGACAGCCTGCGGGATACCTTCCTTGGCTTCTACTACGCGCCGGGCGTCGTCTGCGAGGCGCTGAAAACCGCCATCTATGCCCAGTGTCTGCTGGAGCTGGCGGGCGTCAATCCCGTGCCGCGCTACACCGCCGACCACAACGACATTGTGACCTGCTTTGACTCGGGCAGTGCCGCCGCGCTGACGGGCTTCTGCGCGGGCATCCAGCACAACAGCCCTGTGGACAGCTTTGCCAGCCCCGAGCCTGCCGATGAGCCGGGTTACACCGACAAGGTCGTCATGGCGTCCGGCAGCTTTACCGAGGGCAGCACGATTGAAATTTCCTGCGACGGCCCGCTGCGTGCGCCCTACACCTGCTATCTGCAGGGCGGCGTGAACTTTACCGCAGGCCGTGCCGCCGTGCTGAACGCCGTGCAGAATGCGTTTTTTGCGGGGTAAACAACAGACTTTGAAGTAAAAAACCTCCCGCGTATCCTAACCGATACACGGGAGATTTTTTACATTCTACTGTTTTAGTGCTTCACAAAATCACGGACCAGCGCTTGCAGCAGGTCGTCGCGGTCAATGCGGCGGATGATGGCGCGGGCGTTCTTGTAGGTCGTGATGTAGGTCGGGTCCTCCGACAGGATGTAGCCGACGAGCTGATTGATGGGGTTGTAGCCCTTCTCCTCCAGCGCGCGGTACACCTGCAGCACCGCTTGCTTGATCTCCATATCACGGTCATCACGGATGGAAAAAACGGCGGTAGGTTCAGAGATCGGCATTTTAATTCTCCCCTTCATTATGATATTACTAGCCTTATTATACTCAACATGCGCCAAATTTGCAAGATGAAAACGCAGAATTTTTATACAGAAATGCAAATTCCGCTTCTTTGCTTTTTGCCCGCCGCTGTGCTATAATACAGACAAAACTGTCCGTAAAGGAGCTACACTATGAAATTTTCGGAAATGCCCTATGCACGCCCCGACCTGGACGCCGTCAAGCAGCAGTTTGCTGACCTGCTGGCCCGCTTCAAGGCGGCTGCCACCTACGCCGAGGCCCACGCCATTTTTCTGGAGGAGGAAAAGCTCAACAAGCATGTGGACACGCTCGCCCAGCTGGCCAGCGTGCGCAATACGATTGACACCCGCGACAAATTCTACGATGAGGAGATGAACTTCTGGAACGAGGCCACTCCCCAGCTGCAGGAGTGCCAGAACGCCTGGAGCCGCGCGATGCTCGACTCGCCGTTCCGCGCTGACTTCACCGCCGAGTACGGCGACCTGATGTTCGTCAACGCCGAAATCGCGGACAAGGCGTTCTCGCCCGATATTCTCGACGAGATGGCACAGGAAAACAAGCTGACCACCGAGTACGGCAAGCTAATCGCGTCGGCGCAGATCCCGTTTGAGGGCGGCGTCTACACGCTGAGCCAGCTGTCCCCCTTCAAGAACGACCCCGACGATGCCCGCCGTCTGGCCGCCTGGAAGGCCGAGGGCGCATGGTACAAAGAGCACGGGGCCGAGTTCGACGGCCTCTACGATCAGCTCGTCCACCTGCGTGACACCATGGGCAAAAAGCTTGGCTATGAGGGCTACACCACGCTGGGCTACTACCGCATGGGCCGCAACTGCTACACGAAGGCCGATGTGGAAAAGTTCCGCGCCGCCGTCGTCAAGTACATCGTGCCGCTGGCCGACAGCATCTACCGCGAGCAGGCCGGGCGGCTGGGCAAGCAGTACCCGATGAACGCAGCCGACAACGCCCTGATGTTCCGCAGCGGCAACCCCCGCCCGGCGGGCGACGCCGACGCCATCCTCAAACAGGGCAAAAAGTTCTATGAGGAGCTTTCCCCCGAGACCGGCGTGTTCTTCAACAACATGCTGGACGACCAGCTCATGGACGTGCTGTCCACCCCCGGCAAGGCGGGCGGTGGCTACTGCACGAGCCTGGGTGATTACGAAATGCCGTTTATTTTTGCCAATTTCAACGGCACCCAGCACGACGTCGAGGTCGTGACCCACGAGGCCGGCCATGCCTTTGCCGCCTACATGAACCGTGACCGCATCCCGTACTCCTACGTCTGGCCCAGCATGGAGGCCTGCGAGGTCCACTCGATGTCGATGGAGTTCTTCGCCTGGCCGTGGGCCGATGGCTTCTTCGGCGCGGATGCCCGCAAGTTCCGCTACAGCCATCTGGCGGGTGCGCTGACCTTCATCCCCTACGGCACAATGGTGGATCATTTCCAGCACATCGTCTACGAGCATCCCGAGCTGACCCCGGCTCAGCGCCACGAGGAATGGAAAAAGCTGGCTGCCATCTATCAGCCCTGGATGCGTCTGGACGGCGAGATCCCGTTCTACGGCGCGGGTGAGTACTGGCAGCGACAGATGCACATTTATCAGAGCCCGTTCTACTACATCGACTACTGTCTGGCCCAGACCGTCAGCCTGCAGTTCTGGGCGATGCTGCAAAAGGACCGCGCCGATGCGTGGAGCCACTACATGGCCTACACGAAGCAGGGCGGCAGCCGCACCTTCACCGAACTGCTGAAAAACGCCGGCCTGTCCACGCCGTTTGAGGAAAGCTGTCTGCGCGGCGTCAGCGAGGCGGCCAAGGCGTGGCTGGACAGCTACGACCTGACGGGGATCGTCTGATGGCGGACCGCGAGCGCGAGAAGAAAAAGAAGCGCGCCTATCTCGACGACTTTGAGAAGGACCTGAACGGTAATTATCAGTATCGCGGCGCGCATTACCGCTATGCGGGCCAGCACCCTCACAGCAGGGTGCTGGCTTTGCTGTGGCTGTTTTGCGGCGGCGGGGCTGCGCTGACCGTCGGCGCGGGCGCACTGCCCGGGGCCACGGCCCACGCACCTGTGTACCTGCTGCTGCCCTACATGGCGGCACTGGTGCTGGCGCTGTATGCGGTGGTGCTGCTGGTGCGGCTGACCCGGGGCGGCGCGCGCGTGCGGGCTTATATCCATGAACAGACCGCACAAAAATTGCCCTCTTTGTGCAGGGTGACAGCGGTACTCTGCGCTGCTGCCTCCGCGGGGCAGGGGGTGGCTGCGTTTGCGGCGGACGCACAGCTGCTTTGGGGAATGCAGGGTGTTTTTATACTTTTTGAACTGCTCTCCTGCGCTGCTTTTGCCGCTGCTGCGTTGTTCCTCAAGCGGATGCCGTGGGAAAAAGAAGAATAATTATACATTATCATAATAGAGCGTGCTCCGCAGAAAAACGCAGGGCACGCTTTTTTGGATGAGCAGGAAAAGTCTTCCCACAGGGGAAAAAAGACTTTGGGGGTTACAAAATTTTCCTCTCAAATTCGGCAAAAGGTACAAAAAGCAACAAAAGTGTGATTTATGGTTGACTTTTTGTCAATTTTAAGGTATCTTATAAGCTAAGTCATTACCGACAAGTGTACACTGTAAAGAGATACAGGGTGCGGAGAGGGGGGTTCCCCCTTTCTCGTGTTGCGCTCTTGGGGAGCACAATATTGATTTGTGGGTGAGGGCAAATTTATAGGAGGTTTTACCACATGAAAAACACAAAGCAAGCCATTGCACTGGCATCTGCTGCCGCTCTCAGCGTCGGCATGCTGGCAGGCTGCGGCGGGGCTGCTTCTTCC
>ENA-ORSB01003267-ORSB01003267.1-human-gut-metagenome-genome-assembly--contig:-NODE-3267-length-11580-cov-3.444338_pt1 | contig 11580 bp, 17 predicted proteins | sample MGYA00242180_ERZ509144 | MGnify/ENA primary metagenome ERZ509144 (study PRJEB26280, sample SAMEA2338661) | human gut metagenome | biome: human gut; feature: human-associated habitat; material: faeces... | reverse complement strand
GTTTTTTCTGCATGTATTGGTGGATTTGTAATTATCATATCATATTTATTTTTTATATTTTCATATACATCACTAATAAATACATTTGCATTATCTATTTTGTTTTTTAGCAATGATTTTTTTACTAAATTAACTGCCTTTTCATTAACATCAATCATATCCACAGTATAATTTTTATTTTGTTTTGAAATATATATTCCAATAGGTCCACATCCACATCCTACATCTAAAAAAGATAATTTATTACTTAAATCTATATTTTCTAGTAAAACTCTTGTCCCATAATCAAGACCTTTTTTATTAAAAACACCGTTATCCGTATAAAAAACGAATTCAGTATCTTTTACTCTTGCATTTATTTCATTAATGTTTTCTTTTAAATTCTTATTATTAGTAAAATAATGTTCCATTTTTCTTCACCAAATATATTCTATCATAAATAAAGAAAAAAACATAGATTTCTCTATGTTTTAAACTTAAGCTATTTCTACTGAAGCTCCAGCTTCTTCTAATTTAGCTTTGATTTCTTCTGCTTCTTCTTTAGAAATTTTTTCTTTTACAGCTCCACCATTATCAGCGATATCTTTAGCTTCTTTTAATCCTAAACCAGTGATATCTCTTATAACTTTGATAACTGGGATTTTAGTAGCACCAGCACTAGTTAATGTAACAGTAACTTCTGTTGGTCCTTCATCTACTGCTGCTGCAGGAGCTGCTGCAACTGCAACTGCACTTGGATCTACTCCAAATTCTTCTTTCATAGCATCTACTAAGTCTTTAATTTCTAAAATTGTCATTTCTTTTAATGAAGCGATAAAATCTTCTCTTGTTAATTTAGCCATTTTAAATTCCTCCTAATTTCTTATTTTTTATTATTCACTTTTTTGTTCGCTAAGTAAATTTAAAGCGATTGATAAATCTTTGACAGTTCCTATTAGGCCACCAGCAAGCATAGTAAGTAGTCCTTCTCTTGATGGAATTGTAGATAATGCTTTGATTTCATCTAGAGATGTTACATTGCCATCAACTATACCACCTTTAATTTCTAAAGCTGGATGATCTTTAGCAAATGTACTTAATGCTTTGATTGGAGCAATAGCATCGCTTGAATAAGCAATTGCACTTGGACCTGCTAGGCAATCGTCAAGATTATAGTTTAGACTATCAAGTGCTCTTTTAGTTAAAGTATTTTTCCAAACTTTGTACTTTGAATCGCTTTCACGAAGTATTTTTCTAAGTTCAGAAGTTTCTTCAGCTGTAAGACCACGATAATCAAATAATATGAATGAAGCATTATTTTTAGCTACTTCTGTTATTTCATCAACAACTGTTGCTTTTGCTTCTACTATTTTTTGACTAGCCATATTCTTCCTCCTATCAAATTTATATCAAAAAAGTCTTTGTACTAAAGACAAAGACTTAAAATAAGTATTAAGTAATTGTCCTCGGTAAGAAATATTAAGCTTTCGCTCTTACTGTCTTAGGTACAGAAAAACTTTTTGATAAACTAATTATATAATTATTTTTATTATTTGTCAAATGAGCTTAAATCGATTTTGATTCCAGGACCCATTGTAGGTGCTACTGAAATATTCTTTAAGTATTGACCTTTAACTGTAGATGGTTTTGATTTAATTATAACATTTACAAAAGCATCTAAGTTTTCAACTAACTTATCAGCATCGAATGATACTTTACCAATAATAGCATGAACGTTACCATATGAATCTGTTCTGTATTCAACACGTCCTTTTTTAATATCATCAATAGCTTTTTTAACATCTGTAGTAACTGTTCCAGTTTTTGGGTTTGGCATAAGACCTCTTGGTCCTAAAACCTTACCTAATTTACCAAGCATTGGCATCATTTCTGGTGTAGCAATGATTACATCAAAATCTAACCAGTTTTCTTTTTCGATTTTTTCAACTAAATCAGCATCTCCAACAAAGTCAGCTCCTGCTTCCTTAGCAATTTGTGCTTGGTTTGTTTTAGATAAAACTAAAATTCTTTTTGTTTTACCTGTTCCATTTGGTAATACGATTGCACCTCTTAATTGTTGATCAGATTTTCTAGTATCTAGATTTAATTTCATAGCTACTTCAACTGAACCATCAAATTTACTTGTGCTAACTTTTTTAACTAGTTCTACAGCTTCTTCTTTTGTATATGCTTTACCTTTTTCTATTTGGTTTAAAGCTTCAATATATTTTTTACTTTTCTTTGCCATTTTACTTTCCTCCTTTGTGGTTTTAGCGGATATTCCTCCCACATAGGTTTAACCTATATGATAAAATTCCTACTCAGTTATTTCGATTCCCATATTACGTGCTGTACCAGCAATTATTTTTTCTGCTTGTTCAACTGTATAAGCATTTAAATCTGGTAATTTAGTTTCAGCTATTTCACGTAATTGAGCTTTAGTAATAGAACCAACGATTTCGTTAGCACCTTTACTTGATGCTGATTTTACTCCTGCTGCTTTCTTAATTAAGAATGCTGCTGGTGGAGTTTTTACTTTGAAATCAAATGATCTATCGTCATAAACGAATACCTCAACTGGTAATACATCTCCCATTTTATCTTTTGTAGCGTCATTAAATCTGTTACAAAAATCTGGTAATGCGATACCTGCAGGTCCTAACGCTGTACCAACTGGTGGTGCTGCTGTTGCTTTACCAGCAGGAATTTGAAGTTTGATCTTTTTTACTATTTCTTTTGCCACGAAAAACACCTCCTATTATTTTTTTTCGTGAGTGGTCAAACGGACTATTTGCCTCCCAACTTAAATCTATATATATAAAAATACATAGCCGGTTATTATATTATCACTTTTCTTTATAAAAATCAAGTGATTAATTATCATGTTCTATTTGAGTTAAGTCTACTTCAACAGCAGTTTCTTGACCAAATAGATCTATATTAACTTTTGCTTTACTATTTTCTTTATCTATTTCAAATACTTTACCAACCATTAATTTGAATGGTCCATCTGTAATTTTAACTCTATCTCCAACTTTTAAGTCAACAATTACTTCTTTAGTACTCATTCCCATACTATTTAGTATTTTCTCTATTTCATGTGGAAATAAAGGGAATGGTTTAGCACCTTTACCAGATGATCCTAAGAAACCTGTAACACCTGGTGTATTACGAACAACATACCAAGCTTCATCAGTCATAATCATTTCTACTAAAACATAACCTGGGAACATCTTTTTTGTTTTTTCTTTTTGTTTTCCATCTTTTATTTCTATTTCTGTAGTTTCTGGAACAATTACTCTAAAAATGTAATTTTGCATTCCCATAGATTGAATTCTCATTTCTAGTTTTTCTTTAACTTTAGTTTCATGTCCAGAATAAGTATTTACTACATACCATTGCTTTTCTTCCATCTTCACACCTCTATATTAAATCATTTATTTTTTCAATTAAGCTACTAAAATCTATCATTTTAATTAATGATACAATATATTCAATTAATACAAAGAATATTGCAAAAAATATAATAAATAATATAGTAACTATTACATTCTTTAATAAATTCTTTCCTTTACACCATCTTATCTTATCCAATTCTTTTTTCATATCAGATATAAATTTCTTAATTTTACTCATATATACCTTCCTCAAATCAAAATAAAAAACACTTTCGTGCATCTATCCCGATATTACCATAAAAAAAAGGATTAGTCAATCCTTTTTATATTATTTATCTTAGTTTTTATCCTACTAAGCGCACCATCTACTGATTTTGTAGTTGTATTTAAAAGACTTGCTATTTCTTGATAAGTAAATCCTTTCGCTCTTAAAGTATAAACTTCATATTCTTTATCAGTAAGTACAGTTTTAATTTCTTTTAAAATTGATTCTGCTTCTTCTATATTAATAAAGGAATTTTCTGGATTTGCAATATCTCCATCAGAGAAAAGTTCAACAAAAGTTCTACCAGAACTATCTATTGCTGAATCAATTGATATAGATTCATTTAATACTCTATGTTTATCTCTTGATACATTCCTTATAAAAGATAATATTTGTCTTTCAATACAAATAGCTGCGAATGTATTAAATTGGACATTTTTTTGCTCTTTAAAGTCATGTATTGCTCTATTTAATCCAAGCATACCCTCTTGATATAAATCATTCATTTCATAGCCTTTATTCTTTATAAAAGGAAAATATTTAAGCACATAACTCTGTACTGTTGGTTTATATTTTTCAAAAAATACTTCTTTCGCTTCTTCATTTGATTCAGAAATTAAATATAATAATTCATAATCATTTTCATCATTATACATATTATCCCTGCTTTCTTTGTCTTACAACCTCATATATTGCAATACCTGCGGCCACTGATGCATTTAAACTATTTATTTTTCCAAACATTGGAATACTTATTATAAAATCACTGTTATCTCCAACTCTTTTACTTACTCCTGTTCCTTCAGCACCAATTACTAATGCAGTTTTTTCAGCATATTCTACTTTTGTATATTCTTCTCCATCCATGTCTGTTGCATATATCCAAAAACCATTATCTTTTAATTTTTCCATTGCAGAAACTAAATTGTTAACTTCTACTATTTTAATATTGTTTAATGCACCTGCACTAACTTTCATAACTGTAGAATTAACTTCAACACTTCTGTTTTTTGGAATAATTATGTAATCAACACCTGCTGCTTCAGAAGTTCTTATAATTGCTCCAAAATTATGAGGATCTTCTAAATGGTCTAAAATAACAACAAAGTTACTATCAAATACTTCATTTAATTCATGGTATTCATAGTCTTCAATATCAAGTACTATACCTTGTGCACCTTTACCATATTTTTCGTCCATTTCTCTTTTATCCATATTAATAATTTTAATATTATTGTTTCTCAAATAATCTAAAATATATTTATTATCAAAATTCTTTGTTACAAAAACTTTTTTAATTTTTGTTTTACTGTTTATAACTTCAGTTGCTACATTCTTACCAAATACTAACATATCTCTTCTCCTATTATTATTTTCATTAATTCATCTATTCTTGTTTTATCTTCCTTTAAATACAAATATCCAAATAAGCACTCAAAAGCAGTTGCCCATTTATAAGTCACTATATCGGTATTTTTTGGATGAGAATACACTTTTGCATTTCTTCCTCTTTTTACTTCTATAAGTTCATCTTCCTTTAAATATTCATTGTCAATTAAATAATTAATTATTTTGGCTTGTCCTTTAGCAGATACATATTTTGTTACCTTACTTTGAAGAGTATTTACTTTACTAATATTTTGTTTAATAAAGTATTCTCTTATTAAAAGTTCATATACACTATCTCCTAAATAAGCTAAAACCAAACTATTTGTGCTCTCTATATTCACTTTTATCCCTCTCATATAGCCATATAATAACACATTTTTAAAAAAAATCAAAATAAAAATACCAATAAACTGGTATTCTTACAATTATTTAGTTTCAATTATTCCATAATTTCCATTTTTTCTTTTATATAATACACAAACCTCATTTGTATTAACATCTTTATATACAAAGAATGAATGACCAAGCATTTCCATTTGAATTATTGCTTCTTCCTCATCTATTGGTTTTAATTCAACATTCTTTCTTTTTACAACTTTTTCATCTTCTGATAATTCATCAACTAAATCATATTCAAAATCATTTATTAAAGTTTTATTAACTTTTTTATTTATTTTCTCTTTATTTTTTCTTATTTGTCTTTCTAATTTATCAACTATTTTATCAATTGCGGCATATAAATCCTCATTTGTTTCTTCATTTCTAAGTGTAAAATGCTTTGTAGGAATTGTAACCTCAATTGTTTGTTTTTTACCATTTACCTTTGTTAAAACATTGGCTTCAATTTCATCTGAGTCTTGAAAATATTTATCAAGTCTTGCTAATTTGTTTTCAATATATTCTTTGATTGCATCTGTATTTTCCATTTTTGCACTTCTAATAATATATTTCATTCATATCATCTCCTTTTAAAAATTATAACATAAATTTTAAAAAAACCACTATAATATAGCAGTTAATTCTTTTTCGTTTACAGTTTTTACGTCTGTAGCCTGTAAACCTTTATCAGTTTTTATTAAATTAAATTCAACAACTTGACCTTCAGACAAAGTTTTGTATCCATCTTGTTTTATAGATGTATAGTGAACAAATATATCTTCGTCTGCTGAACCATTTATAAATCCATATCCTTTCTCATTATTAAACCATTTAATTATTCCTTTTGACATCATATATTCCTCCTTCTTATGTCTATATTTATGATACCGCTATATATACGTGACATTCAAGGAAAAGCGTACCCAAAAATTCGACAAAAATTGCGGTCAACAATTTAATTTTATCACTAATATATATACTAAAAATAAAACTCGACAAAATTTGATTTTTTTCGAGTTTTTTTGTGTTTTTTTGATATTTTTTTATAATTTTTAGGAAAAAAGTTTAATGTTTATTTATTATTTTAAAATTTCATATACAACATAATAATGGCGGTAATATGTTGACAAGGAGTAGTTATGAAAAAATTAATTATAAATAAATGTATGGAACTTGTAACAACATATAATAAAGATTTATCACAAAGAGATATTGATAAAATTAAATATGGGTTAGAAGGTTTATATCTTACAATAACAAAATTAATTTTCATTATAATTGTTTCAATAATATTAGGTATATGGAAAGAAACTTTATTATTAATACTTATATTTAATGGTATTAGACTTACAGCGTTTGGAGTGCATGCAAAAAGAAGTATTGATTGTCTTATATCATCAACATTATTCTTTATATTATTTCCGATATTATGTATTAAACTTACAATACCATTAATTATAAAGGTAATTTTATTTATACCACTTACTGTATTAATTGGAATATTTGCTCCTGCAGATACTGAAAAAAGACCGCTAATAAATAAAAAGAAAAGAAAAATTTATAAAATGTTATCAATAATGATTTCAATAATATATATGACTATAGCTATTGTAATTAAAGATAATACACTTAGTAATTGTTTCATATTTGCAATAGTTATACAAATTATTATAATGCTTCCTATAACATATAAGATATTTGGAGTTAGTTATAATAATTACAAAACTTACGAGGTTAAATAATTGACCATAAATTAAGGAGGAAATTTTATGAAAAAAGCTTTAGCTATTACTTTATCAGTAATTGGTGCAGTTCTTGGCACAGTTGCTACTACTGGATGTTTAGTTGTTTTATTTGATGAACCAGAAATGCCAAAATCTCTTATTGATTAATTATTTTAAAAAAGTTCTCATATTTTTTGAGAACTTTTATTTTTATAATATATCATTGCAGTTTGTATAAATTTATCACTTTCTTTAGAACTAAATGTTTCTATTTCAGAATTTGTTTTAGCAATATCTTTTACTATTGAAAGACCAAATCCATGACCAACACCTTTTGTTGTAAATCCTGATTTACCTACTTTATTTATATCTGTGTTTTTATCATATGTGTTTGAAATAGTTAATAGAAGACAATCATCTTTATCCTTTAGTTCGACCTCTATCTCTTTTTCTTCTGACTTTAGAGCTGCATCAATAGCATTATCTAAAAATACACCTAATAATTTTGTTAAGTCACGATATGTTTTCAAATCAAAACTTTCTATATCTTTGTCTTTTAAATTTTGATCTACATATAAATAATATTTTATATTATTATCTTCCATTTTACTTAATTTATGATAAAGTAAACCCTTTACACCACCATCTGGTAAGAAACCTAATTGTTTAACTGTATAATTTTGACCAGTTTTATGCTCACCAATAACTTCATCTAAATATTCTGAAAGTCTTTCAGGCTTATTTATATAACCCTTTATAACCATTAATTGATTATTATATTCATGATTTTTCTTACCTTGTTCATTTATAATCTTTTCATATCTTAACACATATTCCATTGATTCATTATATTTATCTTCCATTGCTTGTCTTTGAAATTTATTGTATATAACGTAAACAAATGATACTACAACAAATATTATTATTACAATATAAATATAATATTCAATCGAAGAATTCATCTTGTATCTATTAAAGGTCATTAAAAGAACCATTAATATCATTACTAAAATAATATAAATCCAATCTTTATTGTTTTTCTTTATAATATTATTCAACTTTCTTATATTTTTTGATATAAAGTTAACCTTACTAATAAGATATATCAAAATGCTATTTATCAATGACGATATGGATAATGAAAATGGTAGATTTGAATACTCAATAGAATTAAAATTAAATATAATTAATATTGCAACAGATGTAAGAAATTCTGAAATAAAAGCAATCATTTCATATGAGAGAGTATAATATACAGAATTTGATATATCCTTTTTAAATATTGAAAAATATAGTGATATTATTATAAACAATATATTTAAAATTAATCTTGTTATTCCATAAAAAAATTCATATGATATAAGTAATAATGGAACAAATATTATAAAGTAAATTATAAATTCGTGAAAATTCTTTTTGGAATTTGATATATTCAATATAGAAAAATATGACATTGTACCTGAAACAATACCACTTAAAATTAGATTTAATAAATTCATATTACATCACTCCTTCTTTTTTAGTTACATCATCTTTGATTTCGCTATTACATGAATTTAGTGCTCTATTTAATACGGTGGTTAAATTTTTTTCATAATCATCAAATTTTGATACAAAATCAAATAGCATCAATTTTGATTTTAACGTATATGGTAAATAGTCAATATAAGATGTTGAAATAATTATAAAACTATTTAAGTCTTTTTCTCTTATATTAATTGCAATATCTATACCTGATACATCCTCAAGTTCTATATCCAGAATATATATTTTTTTACCTATATCTGATTTAATTAACTTTTTTAAATCATCACAATAATTACTAAAAGAATAAACCCTATAATTGATATTATTCTTAAACATTACCCTATTAATAATATCAATATTTCTTTGTAAAATTATTTTATTATCTTCACATACTACAAAATTTATCATTTTTCCTCCACCACTATATAATTATACCATATTTTACCAATTTTTATAAAAACATAAAAAAATAGGAAAAAATCACTCTTTTTCCCCATTTTTTTCTATTTTTTCTTTTTCTTCTTTATTTTTTTTATTAACTTTATGAATTATATCATCTTTTATCGTCTTTCTATCAAAGACTATATCTGTTGTAAGTACAAACCATAGTACAATAACAACTAGAATAGCATATATTATTTGACCTAGTTTTGCATTTTTTATTACATATATTATTGACGCACATGAGAATAGTATATCTACTAAATATATTATTAACACTGTTTTTACTTGACTAGACGTCATTTGAAGTAATTGATGATGTATATGTTTCTTATCACCTTGAGTTGGTGATTGACCTTTTATAATTCTTCTTATTATTGCGAAGAATGTATCAAGTATTGGTACCGCTAATATAAGTAATGGTATTATAACAGATGTTATTGTTACATTTTTAAATCCAAGTAATGATATTACCGCAATCATATATCCTAAGAACATTGATCCACTATTTCCTAAAAATATTTTTGCTGGATGAAAGTTATGTACTAAAAAACCTAATGTTGCACCTACCATTATTAATGATAATGATGCATCAAGTCCATTATATATTCCTGTATAATTTATAATTATTGAAATAGTTACAAAAAATATTGTTGCAATTCCACCTGCGAGTCCATCTAATCCATCTATAAAGTTTAAGCAATTCATAAGTGCTACTATAAAAATAATAGTTAAATATGGCGCAAATGCACCAAAATTTAAATATATTCCATATGCAGATACATCCTGCATTACTATATTACCATAAAAAACTACTACTACAGCACTTGCTATTTGACCAATAAATTGAACAGATGCAGGGAGTCTTTTTATATCATCAAATAATCCAAATACTAATATTATAAATCCACCTATTAATATTGAAATCATTTGTGGTGTCTGATTACAGAAAAGCATATATCCTAATAAGAATCCTGTGAATATAGCAAGTCCACCAAGTTTTGGCATTATTTTACTGTGGATATGTCTTCCACCAGGGATATCAACAGCACCTATATATAAAGCAAGTTTTTTTATGAATGGTACTAAACACGCAACAAACAAAAAAACTATTGCAATTATTCTTAGGTTATCTAATAAATTACTACTCATTTTATCACCTACTAATAGAATTATAACATATATATAAATGAAAAAAAATAAGTATTTTACTTATTTTTCAAGTAATTTTATATTATCTAACATAACCTTAGTTCCATCTACTACACATGTAAGTGGTGAATCTGCTATTTTAATTGGTACTTTTAATTCTTCTTCTAGTAGTTTTTTAAGTCCATTTAATAATGCTCCTCCACCAGTTACTACTATTCCATTTGTGACAATATCTGCTGATAATTCTGGCATTGTTTCTTCTAATACTGACTTTGTAGCAAGTACTATTTTGTGTATAGATTCATGTAATGCTTCTTCTACTTCTTTTGAGCTTATTGTAATAGAACTTGGTAAACCTGTTATCATATCTCTACCTCTAATAAGCATTTTTTCCTTTTTAGCATCAGGATATACTGTACCTATTTTTATTTTTACATCTTCACTTGTTCTTTCACCAATTAATAATTTATATTTATTTTTTACGTATTTAATTATTTCTGTATCAAATAAATCTCCTGCCACTCTAATTGATTTACTATTTACTATATCTCCTAATGAAAGTATTGCTATATCTGTTGTTCCTCCACCTATATCTATTACCATACTTGCAGATGGAGCACTTATATCAAGGCCTGCACCTACAGCTGCGACTTTTGGTTCTTCTTCTACATATACTTTTTTTGCTCCTGCACTTTCTGCTACTTCTCTTATTGCATTTCTTTCAACCTGCGTAATATTAGATGGACAACAAATAAGTATTCTAGGTCTTGTAAAAACTCCTTTTACTTTTATTTTTTTTATAAAATTATTAAGCATTGCTTCTGTTAATTCAAAGTCTGCAATTACTCCATCTTTTAATGGCCTAATTGAGCGAACTTTTCCGGGAGTTCTACCTAACATTTGATGGGCTTCTTCACCAACACTTAATACTTTTTTACTCTCTGTTTCTATTGCAACTACGCTTGGTTCATTTATGACAATACCTTGTCCTTTTACGTATATTAAAACATTTGCTGTTCCTAAATCTATTCCTACATCTTGTCCCAATCCAAATTTTAACATGAAATTTCTTCCCTTCTTCATAAAATAAGCTCTCTCTTTCTATTTCACTTTTGTTACATTTTCGTTACATTTTTAACAAAGAAAAAGCTACCGCAAAATGCGATAGCTTTTAGACTTATTCTTCACCTTTAAATTCATCACTGTGACCTGCAAGATAATCTTCAAAGTTCTTGTATTCAGCCTTATGCTGTTGAGGCTTGAAGTCAGCTTTGTAAGTTGTTGTGTAACTTCCTGTTTTTTCTGCAACAGGCTTATCCGAATGATT
>ENA-ORSB01003264-ORSB01003264.1-human-gut-metagenome-genome-assembly--contig:-NODE-3264-length-11594-cov-2.673802_pt1 | contig 11594 bp, 7 predicted proteins | sample MGYA00242180_ERZ509144 | MGnify/ENA primary metagenome ERZ509144 (study PRJEB26280, sample SAMEA2338661) | human gut metagenome | biome: human gut; feature: human-associated habitat; material: faeces... | reverse complement strand
CAGCGTAGTCTTTGCCCGGAGTAGCCCAGACGGTTAAGCCTTGAACTTTTGGTTACTTTTCTTTCAAGAGAAAAGTAACACACCGATTATTCTTTTTGGAACTTACGGCTCACTTTCAGCAAATTAGCCGTAAAAGATACCACATTCTGCGCTTCCTGTACCATATTTAGGTAGACCATGCTGACCTTCGTACTACCGCTCTGTCCTTGGATACGTTTCAGTTCCTCCTTCTTCAGAAGCGTCAGTTTAGCCGTCAGATCGACCGATTCGGCAATCAGGTCATCCATACGATGGTAATCATTGCTTTCGATCATAACCGAACTGCGGTTCAGGAAAGAAACGATCTCATCGGTCATCTTTCCGAAATCCTCCTTCTGTACTTCACAAAGCGGGCTAAAATGATTGTCGACATGCTCTTTGCCTGGCTCCGTCAGACGACGGATACTGAACACGATCTCGCTGGCAAAATCATTCCCCTGATAATAGTACAAACCTTTATCGATCGCAATATCATGCTCCAACTGGGTAACGCCCAACGTGCCGACACGTTTGACCTGTTTCAAGTAACTCTTCTTTTCCTCAATCGCGCTCATAACCTTGCGAAGTTCGCGCAGGTTTTCATCCATAAAGCCATGAACAGAGCGGTTGAAAGTGTCGGAAGCGAAGTTCAGCACGTCACAAAGCTCGTCGCGACTATGTTCACGGAACAGCGAAAGAGCTTCACGTTTGTCCTTTGTCTCACGTAGTTTGGAAATCGTGGAATCAACTTCTTCCTGCATGGCTTCCTTCTTCATCTTCTTTTTATACAGAATCTGGTTACGGATCAGCATATAGATCGCCAGCCCCACCATCGCCGCCATTGCCGCAATACCACCGACATGGATCAACAGAGCAACCAGGAAACAGATCGTAAAGGCTGCACCTGCCGTAATAAACCAACCACCGATCACGGAGAGCACACCGGTGATACGGTAAACTGCGCTTTCACGCCCCCAAGCACGGTCGGCCAGAGAACTACCCATCGCCACCATAAAAGCGACATAAGTCGTAGACAACGGCAACTTCAACGAAGTACCCAACGCAATCAACAGACCGGAAAGCACGACATTCACCGAAGCACGCACCAAGTCGAAACTGGCCTTATCTTCAAGTATTATCTCGTTATTATTGAAACGGCTGTCAATCCAGTCCTTCACTCGCAAAGGCACCACGCTCAATATCGTATTGGAGGCATTGTTGCACATACGCACCAGAACACGTGCAACGGGCGATGTTCCGAAATTTTCATTTCCATCCGACTGCCGGGCCAGGTCTACAGACGTTTTGATCACCGCCTGCGCCTTTTTCGAAGTAGCCAAGGCAATCACCATGACCAAGCCGGAACCAACAAGGAAGTACCACGGGGTTTTGGCCGGTTCAAGCAACGACTCCATCAGGAAAGTGTCGGTTGTAGTCGTGCCTCCCTGCGCCATCAAATCCATATAAGAAGAATAGCCAGCCAACGGAACACCGATAAAGTTCACTAAGTCATTACCGGCAAACGCCAAAGCCAAGGCAAACGTTCCTAGCAAGATCACCACTTTAAAAACGTTCACCTTCAACCAGTGAAGAACCTGCATCAATAAAGTGAAAAAGATAAGTGCTCCCCACACGATCGTGTCCGTATTGCTATAAATCATCGTTTTAAGATCACCTTCCATAAAGGAACTTTCTTTCAAACCTTTTATCAACATGAAATACAAGATGGAAGTGGCAGCCAAACCACCGAAAAAAGCCGATAAAATAGTTCATGTGTTTCTTGTAGTTGAAAGTAAAAATCAAGCGAGAAATGTATTGAACAATGGCCCCGAAAAAGAAAGCGATCGCCACTGAAAGAAAAATGGCGAGTATCACCGTAAAAGCCTTATCCGTGTTCAGCAGGTCACCCAACTGGAGTGCACCATTAGAATTGGCTATCTTGATTAATGAAATCGCAACCGTACCACCCAACAATTCGAATACCAGCGAAACGGTAGTCGAAGTGGGCATCCCCAGAGAGTTAAAAATGTCCAGCAACACCACATCGGTGAGCATGACAGCCAGCAAAATACACATAATTTCTGAAAAATAGAAATGTTGCGGCTGGGAAATTCCGTGCCTGGCAATATCCATCATTCCGTTGGATAGCGAAGCACCGACAAAGATGCCGATCGCGGCAATCACCATTATTACTTTAAAAGATGCAGCTTTCGATCCTATTGCCGAATTCATAAAATTGACTGCATCGTTACTAACTCCGACTGACAGGTCAAACACCGCCAGCACAAAGAGGAAAATGATCAGAAAGAGATAGAATGTCTCCATAATTGCTTGTTATGTATTTGGTTGCAAAGGTCTGAAACAAATATTACGCAAAAATGACATAGATATTACAAACATGTTACAAGTCAAACCATACATCCACAGAAACAGTTGAATAAAAAATAATGTTACCGGACTAAGGGATTTTCGCTATATTCGCGACTTTTATTATAAGAACATTGTTAATCTTGCTCACACTTGGGAGAGAATCGAGACGATATCATACAGTGGGCTTGTGAAATGGCCTTATCGGATTCACAAACCGCTCTTAAATCGCTTTACATGACCTATTTCGGGCCACTAATACGATTTACGGGCATGTATGTCTCATCCCCGGCAGAAGCCGAAGAAATTGTTTCCGATACCTTCTTAGCTATCTGGAACAACCGCAAACAGCTACCCGGCATCTCTAATTTCGATTCTTACATATATACGGTAGCCCGCCACAAGGCGATCAGCTATTATCGTAAACAACACATGGAGCAGGTATCGCTGGACGAAATCTCCATCGACCTTTTCACATCGACCGAAACGACTCCCGAAGAAGAGCTTATCAGCCAAGAAGGAATTCACCGCCTGAACTTGGCAATCGACTCGCTACCAGCCAAATGCAAAATGGCTTTCAAACTCGTCCGCGAGGACAAGCTCAAATATAAAGAAGTGGCTGCCATCCTCGACATCTCCGTCAAAACATTGGAAGCACACTTGGCGAATGCCGTCCGCAAACTGCGGGAAACACTTGCCGACGATTGCATCTGAAAAGCAACACTCTGGCATGAAGCAAAAATTTCATGCATAGGATACTTCTGTTTCATGCCCAGGAAACATTTGTTTCCACCTATTGAAAATAAATTTTCCCACAGTAGGAAATTTATTTTCTCCGAATGGGAACAGATGAAAATTTTCTATCTTTTTCTCATTTCGACTAAGGGTATTCTCGCTTCCCAGCGACTATACATATAGAAACACACAGAATGGAAAACAGAATAAACCATATAATCGCACGTGTCCTGAGTGGAGAAAGTTCTTCGGACGATATCCTTTCGTTAAGCGAATGGCTGAACGAAAACGAAAAAAAACGGAATGAATTTCGACGGCTCAAGAATTACTGGGATGCGGATGTCGCTTTCAAACATTCCGTTGCCCCTGCTTTCTCGGCCGACAAACTGCAACAAAAGATCAATGTACAAAGAAGGCAGACTGCCCGGCGGCAATTATGGAGAAACGCCATTCCACTAATTGCCGCAGCCTGTTTGCTTTTCATTTTCTCAACAGCCCTTTTCCTTTATAATACAAATGACCGTACATCCGAACACTACACCTTGCTGACAGACGAACATACCTCCAACTTCACACTGGAAGACGGAACCGTCATCACATTAAACAAGAACAGCCGCCTCAGCTATTCCGATAAATACGGAAAAGACAGCCGCAACGTCAAGTTAGAAGGTGAAGCCTATTTTGAAGTGGCAAAAGATCCAAGCAAGCCCTTCCAAGTAGAGATGAACGGTGCTTCTATCACCGTATTGGGTACGCACTTCAACGTGAAGGCAGATGCAGAGTCAGACGATATCACGGCAACCCTTGTGGAAGGTTCCATCCGTTTCGAAGGCGCAAAGCAAAATATCGTAATGACCCCAAACCAACAACTGACTTTCAACCGGTCGACAAACAAGGTGGATGTCAAAGAAATAGACACCGAAACTTTCACTGCCTGGAAAGACGGTCTGTTGAAATACAAATCGATTCCATTCGTCGAACTTATCAAAGAGCTGCAAAGTGCATATAAAGTGGAAATCCAGATCGACAGCCAGGAACTGAAGAACCCTGCCGTGACTGTTTCCGGGACTTTCAGTCAAGAACAAAGTATCGAGCAGATCCTAAAAGTCATTTCCCGTAGCCTACCCATCCGGTGGCACAACAGCGAGAGAGTTTATTACATACAATATGCAACACTTAAAAGATAATGCCTATGAAGTAGCACCAGCGTTAACCTAAAAAACCGGTCCTACCTAAGGGTACAACCGGTTTAAAATCATTAAATTTAATTTTCCGCTCCGTCCGCTCCGCGACCAAACATTGTGGATGAAGCGAATTATCAATCTTTAAATCAGTACAAAAATATGGAAAATGTTTCGTATTACAAGTCTTTCTTACCCAAAGGCTTAAAAAAACTTTTTACAATTATGAGAATCACGGTTATCTTATTATTCGTGGCTCTGTTTCAAATGGTAGCTGTAGAATCATCTTATTCCCAATCTGCTACCATATCAGTCAAAGCAGAGCAAATATTCCTCACCGACCTATTCTCCCAGATAGAGCATCAAAGTGAATTTCTTTTCTTTTATGTGGATGAAGAAGTAAAAAATATAAAAGTCAACATCCAAATAAAAAACAAACAAATCGATGAAGTCCTTTCACAAGCATTGGTCGGTACCGACCTAACCTATACGATCAACGATCGCAATATCAACATCACTCGGAAAACATATGCAACTCAGCAAAAGCAAACAAAACATATTACCGGTAAAATAACAGATGTAAACGGCGAACCTATTATAGGTGCAAACGTAATTGAAAAAGGAACGACCAACGGTATCATCACTGATATTGAAGGTAATTTCGATCTCAATGTCACATCTTCTTCTATACTACAAATTTCTTATATCGGTTATCTTTCACAAGAAATACAAGTAGGAAACAAAAATTTATTTAACATCAAATTGATTGAAGACACACAAGATATTGACGAAGTTGTAGTTGTTGGTTACGGTACACAGAAAAAAGCAAATCTGACAGGTTCGGTAACATCTGTCTCTATAAAAGATTTGACCAAGCGTCAGGTTGGTCAAACTTCAATGGCCCTGCAGGGCCTCATCCCGGGTGTCGCCATCACACAACGTAGCGGACAACCGGGAGCTGACGGAGGAACAATCAGCATCCGTGGTAAAACGACTTTGAACAATAATGACGCCCTAATTCTGGTGGACGGAGTTGAGATGGGAATCAATGACATCGATCCTTCTCTAATCGAATCTATCTCCGTTTTGAAAGATGCTGCATCCTCCGCTATCTATGGTTCACGTGCAGCCAATGGTGTTATACTTATCACCACAAAACGTGCAGAAGCGGATAAATTTACTGTTTCATACAACGGTTATGTTGGTTGGCAGAGCGCGATCGACCTTCCTGACAAAGTCGGGGCTATCGATCACATGCTGATGACAAATACAGCCTATACCAATATCGGTAAATCTCCTCTCTATTCAGACGAATATATCAAGGAATACCGTCAGGGCATATTGACAGATCCGGATCGTTATCCCGATACTGACTGGTATGACGAATGTTTGACTAACAGTGGTTTGATGCAAAATCATTTTGTCACATTAAGTGGAGGTTCAAAACGAATCCGTACAAATGCCAGTTTCGGCTATATGGACCAGCAAGGTATCATAGAGAATTCCAATTATAAACGTTATACCTTCCGCATGAATACGGATATGGATATTTCATCTACCTTGTCCGCCCGTATCGATGCACACTTGAATATGATCGACCAGAAAGAACCGTCCAGAACAGATGCATTCCATTGGATGAGCCGTCCAAGCCGGTGTCCTTAGCACAGGACAATGGGGTGAAGGCTGGAACGGGGACAACCCCATAGCTTTCACCAATGACGGAGGTTTAAAAAAACAACGGAAACCAACCGCAGTTGTCAATGTTGCATTGAACTACCAACCGTTTGAATGGTTGACTTTCCAGGGTAACTATGCAGCCAATTATTGGGAAAATCATACATCTGATTTCAGAAAAGTAGTTCAGACTTATAAGTACGACGGTTCTCCTTATTATCGTTCTCCACAAAAAAGTACGCTGAACGATCAGACATCGAGGAACTTGAGAAATTTGTTGACAGCTTCTGCAACATTTGACAAACAATTCAATGATCACGGTATAAAAGCAATGGTAGGTTACCAGCAAGAAGACCATCGCTATGATATGCATAAAGGCTATCGTGAAAACTATGCATTCCCCGATTATCCGGTATTGGATGCCGGTGGAGAAGAAAACCAAAAAGCATACGGTAATTCCTACGAATGGTCTTTGCGTTCTATTTTCGGACGTATCAATTATGACTATCAAGGTAAATATCTTTTCGAAGCTAATATGCGTTATGATGGTTCTTCCCGTTTTGCAGAAGGAAATAAATGGGGTATTTTCCCTTCTGTATCTGCAGGATGGCGTATATCAGAAGAAGCTTTTTGGGAACCGATCAGAAATATTATCGACAATCTTAAATTCAGAGCATCATGGGGACAATTGGGTAACCAAAACGTAATGAATGCTGACAATTCTGCAATCGATCCATACCCATTCTCCTCAAATGTTAATTTGGACACAAAATATATATTCGACAAAACGATATCATCCGGTGCAGCAATCACGAATATGGCAAACAGAAAAATCACGTGGGAAACTACGACTTCCACAGATATAGGAATCGATGCAACCTTATTTGGTAAACTGAATATCACCACTGATTATTTCTACAAGGTGACCGACGATATTTTGATGAAACTAAACGTACCACTTATTATCGGTATGGATGCCCCGTCTCAGAATGCAGGTAAGATGGAGAATAGAGGTTGGGAAGTCTCTCTTAGCTATGCAGACCAAGTCGGAGATTTTAACTACCGTGCCTCTTTCAATATTTCTGATGTACGCAATAAAATACTAGATATGAGAGGTGTAAACCAAACAGGTTTAACAGTTAACCGTGAAGGGCACGAAATGTACTCCATCTACGGACTGGAAGCTATTGGTTATATCCAACCGGAAGATTACGATGCCGATGGAAATTATTTAGGAGCTACTCAATACGGAAACTTCGGCCCTGGTGATATCAAATACAAAGACCAGAATGGTGACGGTGTTATCAATACTTCCGATTATAAGATCATTGGTGGAACAATCCCACGTTACACATTTGGTTTGTCACTTTACGGAGATTACAAAGGATTTGATCTAAGTATGTTATTCCAAGGAGTCGGAAAAGCCGACGGCTATATCAATGGTCAAGGTATTCAGACTTTCATCGAAGGCGGTACAGTCCAGGAACAACATAAAGACTACTGGACCCCAGAGAACAGAAACGCTAAGTTCCCACGTTTGGCATTCAACGAAACAAACAATATGCAGAACTCCTCTTTTTGGATGAAGAATGCAGCTTATATTCGTTTAAAAAATGTACAGTTGGGTTATGCACTGCCTAAAAATGTATTAAGAAAAACTCCAATATCTTATTTACGTTTCTATGTAAGTGGCGACAACTTGTTGACAATAGACAGTTTCTGGGATGGATTCGATGTTGAAGCTCCTATCGGTAATGGTGGATATTATCCACAATTAAAAACGATAAGCTTTGGTGTAGATCTTAAGTTCTAATGTTCAACTTTAAATTAAATCTGAAAATGAAAAAAGTAATTTTATATGTAGCTACCGTATGTTCTGCCTTATGTATGAATTCGTGTAGTGACTATTTGGATAAGAATCCACTGAACTCTCCTTCGGATCAAACTTTTTTAGCGACCGAAACAGAAATGCAAATGGCTTTGGCTTCCTGTTATACAGCTTTATGGACAGACTTCGAAACCATGACATTCTTCCTATCGTTCGATGAGGCCTCCGATATAGGATATGATCGTAATACGAGCGCCTTACAAACTATGGCACAAGGAGCTGCCGATGCCAATAGTGACCTCGCAAAAAATTATTGGAAAGCTTTTTATGCAGGCATCGCAAAATGTAATTATCTTCTACAAAACATGTCTAGAGGTGAAGATAACGTAGCCCCAGCAACCTACGCACAGATCAAGGCTGAAGCCCAATTCCTTCGTGCCCTTTATTATTCGTACTTAATCGAATTATATGGGGATGTACCTTTGATTACAGATGTATTGACATTGGAAACAGGGCAACAACCCAGAACTCCCAAAAGCGAAGTAGTAGACTTCATCTTAAAGGAATATACAGAAGCAGCTGAAAATCTTCCTGAGACAAATAACCCAACTTCCGGCCGTGCAACAAAAGGCGCAGCTTTAGCTCTAAAAGCTAGAACAGCTCTTTACAATGAACGCTGGCAAGATGCTATTTCCGCATCACAAGCAGTTATAGCAATGGAGGGAACAGAATATATCATAGAAGATGACTATTCTAAACTTTTTAAATATGAAGGGCAGACATCGAAAGAAGTTATCTTCTCCGTACAATATCTATTAGGAACAAAAGTACATGCCCTTTATCGTTTGTTTGGTTCTCGTAATGCGTTAGCACATACGAATAAGAAACCAGCTTACCAACTGGCCGATACCTGGGAATGTATAGATGGAAAACAAATTGATAAATCTCCGATGTTTGATCCCAAACATCCGTATGAAAACAGAGATCCACGTCTGGGATATACGTTAGCCGTCTCCGGTTCGGAGTTTTTAGGTTTCCAATTCGAAACTCATGGCGACAGTACAAAATGTTGGAATTATATGACTAACCAGCGTGTAGACAATCTGGAAGCGACTCATGCTTATGCGACATTTACCGGTATTTGCTGGCGTAAATATGCTAATATAGAAGATAAAGATGCATTGAACGACTGTGATATGAATACAATTTTGATCCGTTATCCGGAAGTTTTGTTAACATATGCCGAAGCTAAAATAAAAGCTGGAGAAATCGATGCATCCGTTTTGGAAGCGATCAACAAAGTTCGCCAACGTCCTTCTGTTAAGATGCCACCGATCACAACAACCGATCCAAACGAATTATTCTACGCGGTTGCTCGCGAACGTAAATATGAATTTTCAGGCGAAGGCTTACGTCTGTTCGATATTCGCCGTTGGAAAATTGCCGAAACCGTAATGAATCAACCTCTTTTAGGTAGAATGAAGAAGTCTTATCCAGATAAGGCACCGCGTATCGACGAATGGGGTACAGCTTTTTATGAAGGTATTCCCATTGCTGAAAGCGGAGAATCAGCAGATTTTAAAATGCGTGTTGTCGATATCCGTAAATTCGACAAGAATAGAGATTATTTATGGCCGATCCCATATATCGAAAGACAAACCAACCCAAATCTGACTCAGAATCCTAATTACGAATAAATTCGCACCTCTAATATTTACCCCGGATGGCGCTTGGATACCTTTATCAAATTACATCCGGGGTAATTTCCCTATTCCGGGATTATTCACTCATTCCTTTTTGAACTCATCAATAAAAATAATCACATGAAATATCAAATAATCTTTCTTATTTTCTGTGTCTCCCTATTTTCTTGCCAATCCGGCAAAGAGGACAGCCTAACTTCTATCAGAGAAGTTGACATTTGTATTTACGGAGGGACATCCGCAGGCGTTGTAGCTGCTTACTCTGCAAAAAAAATGGGTAAATCCGTTCTTTTGGTAGAGCCTGGTAAATATTTAGGAGGTATGACTACTGGTGGATTAGGTGCAACAGATATCGGAAACAAATATGCAGTTACCGGATTGGCACGCCTTTTCTATCGTCGCATTGGAGAGCATTATAATAAATTCGAGCAATGGACCTTTCCGCCGAGTGTCGCAACAGCAACCATGAACCGCTTTGTGAAAGATGCAGATTTAGATGTCCTGTATTATCGCCGGATAACAAATGCTAAAGTTCAGAATAAGAGAATACAAAGTATCACTTTGGAAGACTCCCAGAAACCAGACAAAAAGACCTTGATACAAGTTAAAGCCAAACAATTCATCGATTGTTCGTATGAAGGAGATTTAATGGCAAAAGCCGGTGTTTCCTACTTTGTCGGACGTGAAGGAAACGAAGAATACGACGAGACTCTTAATGGAGTCCAGATGTCTTTCTGGCATCAATTTCCGGACGGAGTAGACCCATATCTAAAAGAAGGCGATCCGAATAGTGGCTTATGTTGGGGAATCCAACCTAATACACTGAAAGAAAAAGGAAGTGGAGATAAACTCGTACAAGCATACAATTTCCGCTTATGCCTTACCGACAATAAAGAAAATCAACGTCCGTTCGAAAAACCTGAAAACTATGATCCGGCCAAATATGAACTATTGGCACGTGCTATCCGTAAAATGGATTTACACATAGATAATTATCTCTTATTTAACTGGGGTATGATGCCAGATAATAAGTATGACGTGAATAATCGCGGACCACTATCAACTGATATGATCGGTATGAATTACGAATATCCGGATGGCAACTATGCAACCCGCGAACGGATCTGGCAAGAACATGTAGACTATACAAAAGGACTGCTCTATTTCCTCACACACGATGAAAGAGTCCCTTCCAAACTTCGCGACCAGGTTTCCAGATTTGGATGGGCGAAAGATGAATTTGTTGACAATGATAACTTTCCGACCCAACTATATGTGCGCGAAGCCCGACGTCTAAACGGGGAATATATCATGACACAAAAAAATTGCCAAGGGGAAGAAACAGTGGGAGATGCAATCGGAATGGCCGCCTACGGAATGGACTCTCATAATTGCCAACGTATCGTTACAAACGGTATGGTAAAAAATGAAGGGGATGTCCAATATCATGGCTTCCCACCCTATCCGATCTCGTACAAGAGCATTACGCCTAAACGCGAAGAATGTACTAATCTACTGGTCCCCGTATGTATTTCTTCCACCCATATCGCTTTCGGATCAATCCGGATGGAACCGGTCTTTATGGTATTGGGGCAATCGGCAGCCGTAGCATCGACATTAGCGATCAACGATAATACTGACGTCCAGACAATAGATGTAACCAAGCTAAGGAAAATATTGAAAGACAATCCTTATTTGGACGGTTCTACTCCCGAAATATTAGTCGATGACAGCGATATCGACAAAATAGAAAGATCCGGACATTGGCAAAAAAGCTTTGGAGCGCATTATAAAAACAGCTATTTAAAGTCGGCGAACCAAAAGAACAATTGCTCTTTCACCTTTATGCCTGTTATTAAAAAGGCGGATACATACGAAGTGTTCTTTTACTGCACAGCTCTTCCCGACCAGGAAATGCCCGAAGTTATGGCTTTTGACATTACGGGTAAAGAGGGGACCAAGCAAGTAGAAATATCTCCCAGATCTCACAAAGGTGCATGGGTAAGTTTAGGCACATACGCGTTTGAGAAAGGCAACTGGACATCTTCTATCAAGATTGACGGCTGCCGTTCGCAGGGGGCCCTTTTT
>ENA-ORSB01003257-ORSB01003257.1-human-gut-metagenome-genome-assembly--contig:-NODE-3257-length-11616-cov-53.004065_pt1 | contig 11616 bp, 10 predicted proteins | sample MGYA00242180_ERZ509144 | MGnify/ENA primary metagenome ERZ509144 (study PRJEB26280, sample SAMEA2338661) | human gut metagenome | biome: human gut; feature: human-associated habitat; material: faeces... | reverse complement strand
ATACCCTTTTGTTTTAGGTAGTTACGTTATATTTTATTAACTTGCGAAACTTGAAAATAGGTAATTTTTTTAGCCACGCATTGTCTTTACAGTCTTATCCCCATATTTACGGACGCCTTCATTCATCATCTGTGATGGCATATTTACCTTCCTTTTCCAGAATCTCTTCCAGAAATTCAGAAGCGTCAGCCACGCAAAGAGGGCATTCGCGAAGCACCTTTCCCGTACCCACACCTTTGAGCAATTTGCATTGTGTTGCACCGTTGCGCTGCTTGAATTTATCCATAATCCGTCTCATGCCCTTGACAGACTTCGCCTTGTCTTGAGTGGCAAGACCGAGTATGATGCCTGCGCCTACGATGGCTCCGCAAGTTCCCTCCATATTACCCATACCTGCAGCAAAGGCATTGCCAGCATTCTTAATGGTTTCTTCTTCCATGCCGGCGAAGTCGTGATAGGTGCAGAGCACAGCCTGTGTGCAATTATGCGAACCACAACGCTTCTTCTCAGCTGCTATTTCTTTTCTTGTTTCCATATTATTATCTCCTTGTTATTTTAATATTCGTTTTGATTTCGACTACAAAGATAATGCTTTTATTATAGATACATAAAAGATATCAGCTATACATCAATAGATAATTTCTATCGTTAGAATATTTGGCGTGGTGAAAAATAATATATATCTTTGAGAAGTGAAACTTACACAAGATAAGATATGGAAGAAAAAATGTATTCATATAAGTATCCGCACCCCGCTGTGACAACCGACTGTGTTATCTTCGGATTTGACGGCGCAAATCTTAAGGTTCTGCTGATTGAACGAGGAAACGAACCATATAAAGGACTATGGGCGTTTCCTGGTGGCTTCCTGAATATGGACGAAAGCGCCGAGCAAGGTGCAAGGCGTGAACTGATGGAAGAAACGGGAATGGTGGCTGGATACATGGAGCAGTTTCATGCCTTCACTGATCCTGACCGCGATCCTCGCGAACGAGTAATCACAATAGCCTACTACGCCCTGTGCAATATTCAGGAAGTAAAGGGTGGCGATGATGCTGCAAAGGCTCAGTGGTTCAGCATCGACGAGATACCGCAGCTGGCGTTCGACCACGACTGCATGCTGCATCTTGCTCTTTCGGCGCTGCGCGAGAGACTTCATTTCCGACCCATCAGCCAACTGCTGCCCCGAGAAATTCACAAAGGAAGAACAGCAACTGCTCTACGAGGCAATAATGGACGTAAAGCTCGACAGCCCCAACTTTGCCAAGAGATAGATCTGATACAAAAATGAGACATGAGACTATAGACGGATTCAGATAGTTCGTGAACAAGTTCAGTAAGTTCAGAGAAACAACTACCGATACTACAGAAACTATTTTCAAAATAACATGTTGTTCAGAAACAATATAAGGTCAAACAGAGACTGTCCACATGCAAAATCCTGCCATTTTATTTTGTGGTTTCAGTCATTTGTACTAACTTTGCAAAGTTAATATACAATATCTCGAGGTTGACTGGATTTGACAAGAAGCTACGCCTACTATTATTCAATGAAATTGAAAAGATAGAGATCGCTGTGCGTTGCGCTATCGTCAACTTTGGAACTGAAATGACAGGTAACTCTTTTTGGATGACTGATGCCAACAATTTCTCAAATCCGTCCAAGTTCAATCGCTCTATACGTCTTATAGAAGATGAACTGAACCATACAAAAGATGATTTCATCAACCATTTCAAAGAGACATATACCAATCAGTACCCACCTTCATGGATGCTGACCGAGATATTGCCATTTGGGGTAATCACCAATGTTTATTCTAACATCAAGAATAAGAAGATAAAGAAGCGTATTGCACAGTCATTTGGCTTGCAAGTTGCACCTTTTGAATCTTGGCTTACCATTATCACTGTAACAAGAAACTCATGTTGTCATCATGCACGTGTATGGAATAGGGTATTCTCTATTCGTGCTACCATGCCAATTAGAATGTCACGTTCTTGGATTACCTTGCCGACAGATCCATTGAAAGTGTACTTTGATATGTGCATCATCAAGTACATTCTTGACATCATATCTCCAAATAACGATATGCTTGATAAGATGAACAGACTTTTTGCTACGTTTTCAGCAGGATTATCAGAAAAATCCTCTAAATGCGTGTGTTTCTCGATTTTTATTTGTATTTTTGCCATGCCGTTCAGAGTTCTGCTATGCCTGTTGTCGCGACACGAAGGTTAGTGAAAAATCTGGCAAGGCAAAAGCACCCGAGCAGCAAACAATTGCTTAGGCGCTTATAAACAACAAACATATTGTGTTGCGGAAACGAGGAACAATATTAGCCTATGCAATACCCGCTTATATCAGAATATCTCACTGCCATTCAAGATGCTCACGACAATCTTGATAAGCTGAACCATTTAGTGCCCGTGCTGGACAAACATGGCGAGCCGTATCGTAGTAGCGGTGCGTTTGCCGTCGTGTTCAAGATGAAGGACGAGCAGACAGGAAAGTGCTACGCCCTGAAGTGCTTCACCGAAGAACAAGAAGGACGCGCGGAGGCATACCGCCAGATAGCAGAGGAGTTGGAATTTGTCGATTCATCTTATATTACTTCCGTGAAATACCTGGAGAAGGAACTGTTTGTTGACAGCAATTGCGAAGACGACGAGTTCCCCGTGCTGCTGATGGATTGGATTGAGGGCGAAACAATGGAGACGTACATTGCCGAAAACTATACTGACAGCTATGAAATGTCGATGCTCTGTTACCGTTTCTGCAAGATGGCTGCTTGGCTTCGATCGCAGTCTTTTGCCCATGGCGACATCAAGCCTGACAATATCATGGTGCGTCCGGATGGGACGCTCACCCTCGTTGATTACGACGGCATGTTTGTGCCAGCGATGAAAGGTCAGAAGTCGCCGACTATCGGCACCAAGGACTTCTCGCATCCCCTTCGCACCATTGACGACTTCGACGAAACCATCGACGATTTTTCCTTGGCCTCCATTGCCCTCTCGCTCAAAGCCATCTCTCTTGATTCGTCCCTGCTTCAGAGCTACGGAGCATCCGACCGTCTCCTTTTCTCTGCCACCGATTATCTCGATTTGAGCAAGAGTAAGATCTTCACTGCCCTGCAAAGTTTATTGGCAGACGTGGAGGCAAGAACCCTTCTGTCGATGTTCCTATTAGCCAGCGCCCAAAAAGACTTGTCTATGTGTTCCTTCCGATTGTTTGGTTTGCAGAAGCCAAAGGAAAAGGAAGTGTGGAGTACAGAGGTTACCGAAGAGGACCTTAAAAATGCAGTAGAAGATGAGTATGGCGTAAAATATAGCAAGGATTGGAAAAGGTTGCTTAAAGCGCCGAGAAATTTAGATGGTGTGTATTCTATCAGAATAGGAGTGAAGGTTATTGCAAATAAAGCTTTTTGCTTTTGCGAATCTCTTGTCAACATCAACATTCCAAAAGGTATTACAAGTATTGGGAATGGGGCTTTTTCTGACTGTAAATCCCTCACTAATATCAACATCCCTAATACTGTGAAAAGTATTGGGGATGACGCTTTTTCTGAGTGTAAATTTCTCACAAGCATCACCATTCCAGACAATGTGACAAGCATTGGGGAATTCGCTTTTTCAGACTGTGAATCCCTCACGAATATTAATATTTCAAAAAGCTTGACAACTATTAAAGATTGGACTTTTTTACGGTGTTATTCTCTAGGAAACATCAATATTCCAGATAGACTGACAAGTATTGGAAATGGGGCTTTTTCTGACTGTAAATCCCTGACAAACATCAAAATCCCTAACACTGTGGCAAGTATTGGGGATAGCGCTTTTTCTGCCTGTGAATCCCTCACGAATATCAACATTCCAGACAGTATAACAAGTATTGAGGATTACGTTTTTTATGAGTGCGTATCTCTAAAAAGCATCAACATTCCTGACAGTGTGACAAGTATTGGGGATTCCGCTTTTGAAAATTGTCATTCCCTTACAAGTATCAACATTCCAGACAGTGTGACAAGTATTGGGGATTGCGCTTTTGAAAATTGTCATTCCCTTACAAGTATCAACATTCCAGACAGTGTAACAAGTATTGGGGATTGGGATTTTTCTAGTTGCTATTCCCTTACAAGTATCAACATTCCAGACAGTGTGACAAGTATTGGGGATTACGCTTTTTCTGGTTGTAAATCCCTCACGAGCATCAATATTCCAAATGGTGTGAGAACTTTCGGAATAGGTGCTTTTGAGGGATGTGATAGTCTTCCCTCCCAAGTCAAATCCAACATCTTCCAACGTGTTGACATATATGTTTTTTAATCATGATACTAATAGATTCCAAGCGCAGAAAGCGCGAAAATATATTGAAGAAATATCCTGACGCGGTAATTGCCGATGTCACCAGCCAAGCCACTGACAGTTTGGTGAAACTAAGTCCGTTCTATCCCCACGGAGGAATCCCAGTACCCTTCAGCGAGGGCTACACCGCAATGTGCGTTGAAGCGATATGGCAGGGACTGAAAGTGTTTGAATCGGCGGATGTGGACGTGAATATGTTTGCAAACGACACGATGAAGAACATTAAGCGTACCGTCAGGCGCTTTGGGAAACCACTCGGTCATCGTAAGGGCGTAAACGGTACCGAGCTGTTAGGGTATATAGAGGCTCGCAAACAAATCTATCTGCCAGCATATCAGTGGGTGCTTGAGAACAAGGTGGCGAGCATCATCGAGCGGTTGAAGGAAGCCAGCAAGACGAAGACGATTGTGCTACTCGACTATACCACAAACTGCGACATTGACAATCCGAAGGCGCCATTATCGCACGCCTTCTTGGTCAAGGCATACGTTGAGGGGCTATATCCTTTCGGCGACAAGAAGCCGCAGGCGGAGACACCGCAAGAACCGTCGCTATTCTAACCATATAAACAAGAAAACATTATGAGCAAAAGAAACAATTGGGAGGAGTTCAAGAAACTTCTCGAACAGAACAACATAACCAAGCTGTATCACTTCACAGATCGCGACAACTTGGAGAATATCATCAAGAATAGCGGTCTCTACTCATGGAAAGACTGCGAGGATCGTGGCATCAACATCCCCAAGCCGGGTGGTGGCGGTCCAGGCTCGCTGTCATGGTCGCTCGACAAGCAGGCAGGCCTGGAGCATTACGTTCGTGTCAGCTTCACTGCCAACCACCCTATGATGTATGTGGCCATGAACGAAGGGAGGATATCAAATCCCGTATTGTTAGAAATCGACCCCGAGGTGATTTACGATGAGAACGCGCGCTATGCCGACCGCAACGCCACACGAAATGGGGCAAAAATTGGCGGCACACTGAACGACTTCAAGCAGATACACTTCCAAACCGTCAAGGCTAAGAAGCATTTCGACCTCGACGCCGACGAACAACCTTTCTATCAAGCAGAGATATTGGTAAAAAACTTTATACCATTGAAGTATATCACCAATATCGGCAACTTTGGCATACCGATTCCGAGTGAGCCTCAGCAGATGCAGAGCAAGAACGCCTACACCGCACGCGTTGACCGTGAGCATCCTACTGCATTCATCTTCCTTGTTGACCAAAGTGCGTCTATGAGGCGCTTGACAACATTCAACGGAGAGGAGATGACGCTCTCTGAGGCGGTGGCACGAATCGTGAACTCGCAAATCATCGAGCTTGTGGAACGGTGTATAAAGAACAACGAGACACGCCATTATTTCGATATCGCCGTGATAGGATATGGTCAGGAGGCTTACAGCGCATGGAACGGTGCACTTGAAGGCAGCGACTTCGTTACGCCAGAAGAAATACGAAACAATCCGTTTATGAAAAAGATGGTCAAGGAGGAAGTGCGCACACGAAAAGGCATCACAATCAAGGAGGTAGAAAAGAAGCAATGGATGACAGCGCGTCACGACGGCAGTTGGACACACATGGACAAAGCGTTTAAGCGTGCTGAGGGATTGTTAGAGAACTGGATGAAACAACACCATGACAAGGACTGCTATCCACCAACCATTATCAATATCACTGACGGAGAGTATAATGGTGTGTCTCATGACGAGATGCAGCAGTTGGCCAACCAGTTGAAGTCGATGTTTACGAACGATGGCAACGTGCTGCTTTTCAATATTCACGTAGTGCCCGAACAAACAGAGTCAGTGGTCTTCCCTGCTTCTCTTGGCGAATTGAATGGCAACGGCTATGGGGAAAAGCTATACAATATGGCAAGTCTCCTGCCGCTTAACTACAATGAGCAGATGAGAACTATTTTCGGCGACAAGCAAACCGACATACGCTATCACGCTATGGGCGTGAACACCGGCATGGAACGCCTCGTAAAGATGATGAAGATAGGTACGCTGTCAAGTATGTTTGTCAACAACCTGTAAGACAAGATGAGTGAAAGTGTAAGCATAGCAAAACCTAACGACCACGCACCCAACGAGGATGCCGTATTCTGCTCGCCACAGTGTATAGCTATATCGGATGGAGCGGGAGGCTGCGGCCTCTATGCCGACAAATGGTCGAGATACCTTATAGAGCAACTGCCAAAGGACGCGCCACTCTGTTCGTTCACAGAGCTGGACGAATGGCTGGACGGTATATGGGAGACGTTCTATGACGAGCATGAAGAATTGGCCAAAATGGGCGACGGCATCTTGCTTAACAAGTTCTACAACGAAGGATCATGCGCAACCATCGCAGCGGCTTGGGCTACAAAGCCAGGGCAATGCCAATGGATGGCGTATGGGGATAGTGTCGTTTTCCATTATAGCCATCAGACCGGATTGCTGGAACATAGTTTTACACGACTGGCAGACTTTAGCAATCCCCCTCGCCTCATCAGCTGCAAGGATCCGCTGGAGGAAGAAGGTTTTCGATCTGGCATCTTCCACCTTGACAAAACCTCTATGGTGTTTGCCGCCAGTGATGCGTTGTCGCATTATGTGCTGATGATGTACGAACTTTCGAAAAGATCGGAGTTTGAAAAAGAACTGATGGAGTTGCGGACGAAACCGACAAGCAATTCGCAGCTGCTTCAAATGGCGGAGAAGGAAGAGTTTAACTTTTACGACGATGTGCTCATACCTCTTATAAGAAGGGCAGATTCAGAATCTGCCTTTAAGGAATTGATGGAAACATTGTATGCCAAAAGGTTGATAGACATCGACGATTACACGTTGGCAATACTATAAACCGTGTGTTCCGGAAATAAACAACCATCCAAACAAGACGACATTTAGACCTATGCAATACCCGCTTATATCAGAATATCTCGCTGCCATTCAAGATGCTCACGACAATCTTGATAAGCTGAACCATTTAGTGCCCGTGCTGGACAAACATGGCGAGCCGTATCGTAGCAGCGGTGCGTTTGCCGTCGTGTTCAAGATGAAGGACGAGCAGACTGGGAAGTGCTACGCCCTGAAATGTTTCACCGAGGAGCAGGAAGGGCGCGCGGAGGCATACCGTCAAATAGCGGAGGAGTTGGAATTTGTCGATTCGCCTTATATTACTTCCGTGAAATACCTGGAGAAGGAACTGTTTGTTGACAGCAATTGTGAAGACGACGAGTTCCCCGTGCTGCTGATGGACTGGATTGAGGGCGAAACGATGGAAACGTACATTGCCGAAAACTATACCGACAGCTATGAAATGTCGATGCTCTGCTACCGTTTCTGCAAGATGGCGGCTTGGCTTCGCTCGCAGTCTTTTGCGCATGGCGACATCAAGCCCGACAATATCATTGTGCGTCCGGATGGAACGCTCACCCTCGTTGACTACGACGGCATGTTTGTGCCGGCAATGAAAGGTCAGAAGTCGCCGACTATCGGCACCAAGGACTTTTCGCACCCCCTTCGCACCATTGACAACTTCGACGAAACCATTGACGATTTTGCCTTGGCTTCCATTGCCCTCTCGCTCAAAGCCATCTCCCTTGATTCGTCCCTGCTTCAGAGCCACGGAGCATCCGACCGTCTCCTTTTCTCTGCCACCGATTATCTCGATTTGAGTAAGGGTAAGATTTTCGCTGCCCTGCTAAGTTTATTGGCTGACGTGGAGGCCAGAACCCTTCTATCGATGTTCCTATTAGCCAGCGCCCAAAAAGACTTGTCCATGTGCTCCTTCCGATTGTTTGGGTTGCAGAAACCGAAGGAAAAGGAAGTGTGGAGTACAGAGGTTACCAAAGAGGATCTTAAAAATGCTGTAGAGGATGAGTTTGGCGTAAAATATAGTAAGGATTGGAAGATATTGCTTAAAGCTCCAATTGGATTAAAAGGTAAATATTCAATTAGAGAAGGAGTAAAGGTTGTTGGAAACGATGCTTTTCAAGGGTGCGGTTTTCTAACTAACATTGATTTACCCGAAAGTTTGACAAGCATTGGAAGAAACGCTTTTTGGGGTTGTGATTCACTCACAAGCATCATCATTCCGAATGGTGTGACAAGCATTGGTGATTATGCTTTTTTCTATTGTGATTCACTCACAAGCATCATCATTCCAAATGGTGTGACAAGCATTGGTGACCATGCTTTTTCTAAGTGCAATTCTCTTAAAAGCATCATCATTCCAGACAGTGTGACAAGTATTGGGAATTACGCTTTTTTATGCTGTGATTCCCTCACGAGCATCAATATTCCAAATGGTGTGACAAGTATTGGGGAAGGTGCTTTTTATGACTGTGATTCCCTCACGAGTATCAACATACCAGACAGTGTGACAAGTATTGGGTATTACGCTTTTTCTGACTGTGATTCCCTCACGAGCATCAATATTCCAATTGGCGTGACAAGTATTGGGGATTGCGCTTTTGAAAATTGTCATTCCCTTACAAGTATCAACATTCCAGACGGCGTGACAAGTATTGGGGATTGCGCTTTTTCTAGTTGCTATTCCCTTACAAGTATCAACATTCCAAACAGTGTGACAAGTATTGGGTATTACGCTTTTAAATGGTGCAAATCTCTTATGAGCATCAACATTCCAGATTCTGTGACATCTATTGGTAATGGAGCTTTTTCCGATTGCAAATCCCTCTTAAACATCAACATTCCAAATGGTGTAACGAGTATTGGGGATAGCGTTTTCGTCGATTGTAATTCTCTTATAAGTATTACAATTCCAAGCAGTGTAATTGCTATTGGTATGAATCCTTTTCGTGGATGCCATGCTGATTTGAAGAACGAGTCAAAAGCGTTCATATATGAACACAATGTCTTATTTGACAGAGATAAGACAGCCATTATTTCGTATAGAGCTAAAGAAGCAAACTATGTCATTCCTGACAGCGTGATAAGTATTGGAGATTTCGCTTTTTCAGAGTGCAATTCTCTCACAAGCATCATTATTCCAGACAGTGTAACAAGTATTGGGTATAGCACTTTTTCTGAGTGCAAATCTCTTACAAACATCAACATTCCAGACAGTGTGACAAGTATTGGGGATTTCGCTTTTTCTGGCTGTGACTCCCTCACGAGCATCAATATTCCAAATGGTGTGACAAATATTGGGCATAGCACTTTTTCTGAGTGCAAATCTCTTACAAACATCAACATTCCAGACAGTGTGACAAGTATTGGGGATTTCGCTTTTTCTGGCTGTGACTCCCTCACGAGCATCAATATTCCAAATGGTGTGACAAATATTGGGCAAGGCGCTTTTAAGAATTGTGGTTCCCTTTCTCCTCAAGTCAAATCCGACATCATTCAACGTTTTGGGGGGAGAAGTCTTTTATGAGGAAGATATCTGGTCCATCTGAAATATTGAAGTGACGCATGAGGTTATGTAAGACTTTTACCTATAATAAAAGTCTTACATAACAACGTTTACGCCCAAAATCCTTTGACATTGGAAAACAACAAATACCCCAATTCGGGATAAAATAGCGATTAGTTGCATGTGAAGACAGATACGCGAATTCTCTTCCCATGCCATCAGGCAAGGGCAATATATAAAGAATCGAAAGAGATTATTACTGCGTCAAAACCAAAGCGTACAGTTACGCCTTATATGTATATATGTCTGCCCAACCTCTGCCCATCGGGGCTTCCGGTATGGGTATAGACGTTACAAAGGTAACACTTTTACCTTGAAAACCGCTTTGTTTGGCTGGCAAAGTATGATTTTAAGGTCTGATTTAACATTATTAAATATAAATATATCAAAGAATTCCACTTTTGCTTGATTTGTCTCGCAAAAAGTTTGTATTATCAATGATTATTCGTATTTTTGCAGCATGAGAACCCGCCAAGCCTCTCAACGATGCTCAAATGTGCGGGTCGTTTTTGTTTTTATGGGCATATGGCAACAAGAATTCCGTTCATAAAAACATACTCCACACCCCAAGGGTTAGTACAACTACTCAAAACAAGAGGTATGGAGATAACCGATGAAGAAAAGGCTCAGCATTATCTTTCCCACATCGGTTACTATCGTGTGTCTGCCTATATGTACCCATTGCTTTCCATTCCCAAGGAACAACATCTATTCAAGCAAGGAGTAACTTTCAGTAAGGTTATGATGTTGTATCGCACAGAAACCCACAGAAATGACTATTTTTGCAACGCCATTAGACTAAAGAGCCAGAAAAGTGAACGGATATCCCCGTTTTGGGTGGGTGGATATCCTCCGTTTTCAGCAGATAAGATGATGCTTGCGACAAGCAACTCGGATGGTAAAGCCACTAAAGAGAAAGGGGCTAAGCCGATGAAAATCGCCTATTTCTTTTGTTCGCTCAAAAGAAATAGGCAAATCTTTATAAGTCGCAATTTAATTCCAAAAAACTTTTAATAGAGTTACCTATAGAAAATAGTAACTCATTATTTATTGGCCCGCTTAATTGTCTTGTATGGATGACTAACTTATTTGATTTGTCGTAATCAAGACCATCATAATGAATCCAATAATTTTGAGTCGAATCAGGTAAACCAACTTTGTGAAAAGACACTCCAAAAGTATTGTCAATTTGTCTATTGCTTCCTTGATTGACAATATAGCTTCCACAAGCAAGCACCACTACAGGAAAAGATTGTATGAACTTAGATTCTTTGAACAACTCAAGTTTTGTCCCTATCGTGTCTTTTTTTGCATAGGCAGAATGGCGAGCACAAACATTATTGAGCTCCGTACAAAATGCCATTTCTTCAAAATCTAATTTTCCTGCTATATGTTTTCTTTTAGGATAAACAGCATCTATTATCTTTTGATACTTGCTCCATGTACATCCCTCGCCTTTTTTCGAGCGGATTTGCCAAAGGTCCTTATAACTCTTGCCATTTAGTTCATTCAAGCACTCAAAGGTGTGTCTGTTGTTTCTCACCTTCAGCTCCGGCTCATTTGCATCGTTGGGTTCACAGCCGACAAACAAAATCATTGAGTTAGGATTTCCTTGTCCTATATAGAAGTCGCTGTTGCTGCATTCTTGCGCAAATTCTTTAAATAGTAAATATCTGTCTGTCATATTTTTTTGATATACCTAATTTCCGCAGCACTATGAGTTAGTATTTTTTATATGTACCTGAGCAACAAAAAGTTGCTCAGGTTTTTGCCATGTCAGATTTTTCACCTACCTTAGTGCTGCAAAAAGAAGTATAGCAA
>ENA-ORSB01003249-ORSB01003249.1-human-gut-metagenome-genome-assembly--contig:-NODE-3249-length-11627-cov-3.764950_pt1 | contig 11627 bp, 8 predicted proteins | sample MGYA00242180_ERZ509144 | MGnify/ENA primary metagenome ERZ509144 (study PRJEB26280, sample SAMEA2338661) | human gut metagenome | biome: human gut; feature: human-associated habitat; material: faeces... | reverse complement strand
GCACTGCACACGGCGGCGCAGGAACTGGGCTGCAACAAGGTGGCGCTGGGGCATCATCTGGACGATGCCGTGGAGACCTTTTATATGAACCTCTGGCGGGAGGGACGCATCGGCTGCTTCTCGCCGGTGACCTACCTCTCCCAGCGGGACCTCACCCTCATTCGCCCCATGCTGCTGGCAACCGAGTACGAGGTGCAGTGCGCCGTGCGGGAGGCGGGCTTGCCCATCGTGAAGAGCCGCTGCCCCGCAGACGGCGTTACCGTGCGGGAACAGACCAAAGAATTTGTGCAGGAGCGCTGCCGTACCGACCACGCCTTCCGCCAAAAGACTCTCCATGCTTTGCAGGAGAGCGGCATTGACGGCTGGCGTCCCGTCCACACGGGCCGGGGCAGCTTTATCGTACCAAAAAAGGAAACAGATCATGCAGAAACAACCGTTTGAAAAACACGTCTGGGCCGAGATCGACCTCGAAGCCCTTCGGTATAATTTCCGGGAGGTAAAGGCCCGGGCAGGGGCGCTGCCCCTGTGCGCAGTGGTCAAGGCCGACAGCTACGGCCACGGCGCCGTGCAGTGCGCCCGCGTTTTTGCGGAAGAGGGTGCCGCCTGGCTGGCCGTGAGCTGCCTGACTGAGGCCGTGCAGCTGCGCAAGGGCGGGCTGACCCTGCCCATTCTGGTGCTGGGCCATGTGCAGCCCGGCTACGCGGCGGCCCTGATCCAGAACCATATCACGGTGGCCTGCTACTCGGCAGCGCAGGCCAAGGCCCTGAGCGATGCTGCCGTGGCCGCAGGCGGCCGGGTGCAGATCCATCTGAAGGCCGACACCGGCATGGGCCGCATCGGCTTTGCCCTGCGCACCGATTTTGACGCCGCCATCCGGGACATGCTCACCGCCTGTGCCCTGCCCGGGCTGGAGATGACCGGCCTGTTCCAGCACTTCTCAGTGGCCGATGACGTCAGCGAGGACAACATTGCTTACACCGCCGAGCAGCACCGCCTGTTCGTGCAGGCCTTCCACGCCTTGAAAGCCGCCGGGCAGGAACCGCAGCTGGTGCACTGCGACAACTCCGCCGGAGTTATGCTGCACCCGGACTGGCCGGAGGGCCTGCCCCGGGAGCGCTGCATGGCGCGCCCCGGCATCATCCTGTACGGCTACGACCCCAGCGATGAGGTGCGCTTTGGCTGCTTCAAGCCGGTAATGACCCTTAAGACCGTGGTGAGCATGATCAAGGAGATGCAGCCCGGCCAGTGCGCCAGCTACGGCCGCCGCTTCACCGCCGAAAAGCCCACCAAGGTAGCCACCCTCTGCACCGGCTACGCCGACGGCTACCCGCGCCAGCTGAGCTGCGGCAAGGGCATCGTGGAGATCCACGGCACCCCCTGCCCCGTGCTGGGCCGGGTCTGCATGGATCAGATGATGGTGGACGTTACCGATATCCCCGGCGTTCAGGCTGGTGACACCGTCACCCTGATCGGGACGGACGGCGATGAGACCATCTCCATGGAGGAGATTGCCGCCGCGGCCGGAAGCTTCAACTACGAATTTGCCTGCGGTATCAGCCGCCGGGTGCCCCGTGTGTACCTGCGCGGAGGACAGGCCGTCCATACCGTACATTACCTGACCGATATCTTTCAGGAGGAACCCCATGGCACATAAACCGAAATACGCAAAACAGGAACCCCGCCGGAATACCGCACTGAAGCTGCTGCCGCTGGTGCTGGTGGCGGTCGTCGCGGTAGTCCTCATTGTCCGTTCCGTGGGCAAGGGGAAGCCCGACGACGCCCCCACCACCCCGCCAACGACGGAAGAGGCTCCGCCTCTGGAGCCGGTTGCCTCCGCCACCGTAGGCGTTCAGGGCGATCTGCTGATGCACAAGCCCGTGATCACCGCCTGCACCACAGAGGATGGCGGCTACGATTTTGAATCGATTTTCCGCTACGTGGCAGAATATACTGCAAGCTATGACTACTCCGTGGCCAATCTGGAAACCACCCTGGGCGGCGATAATTACCCCTACCAGGGCTACCCCGACTTCAACTGCCCCGACGAGATCGTGGAGGCGGCGAAGGACGCGGGGATCGACATGCTGCTCACCGCCAACAACCACTGCTCCGACACCACCACCGAGGGCGTTCTGCGCACGGTGAATCGGGTGCGGGAAATGGGTCTGACCCCTCTGGGGACCCAGCTCAGCGACGAGGAACCCAAGTACGCCGTAGTGGACGTGGGCGGCATCAAGGTGGGCATGGCGGCCTACACCTACGCCACCAGCGAGGTGAACGGGCGTCCCTCCCTGAATTATGAGCCGGAGGTCGCCCAGGTGGGTCTGGTGAATTACTTTGTGGAAACCAATCTGGACGCCTTCTATTCCGAGGTACAGTCTCTCCTGTCCCAAATGCAGGAAGACGGCGCGGAAGCTACCATGCTGTACATTCACTGGGGCACGGAGTACTCCCTCCAAGCGGATTCCGCCCAGCGGATGATCGCCCAGAAACTGTGCGATATGGGTGTGGATGTCATTGTCGGCGGACACCCCCACGTGGTGGAGCCGATGGAGCTGCTGACCAGCAGCTCTGATTCCCGGCACAAAACGGCGGTCATCTACTCTCTGGGCAACGCCGTATCCAACCAGCGCCGGGACCTGATGACCCTGAACACCGGCCACACCGAGGACGGCGCGGTGTTCACCGTCACCTTTGAAAAATACGCCGACGGCGGAGTATACGTTGCCGATGTGAACGTGATGCCCACATGGGTCAACCTGCACAGCGTTGACGAAAAGCAGGAATACAACATCGTCCCGCTGGAAGACGCCCGGCGGACGGAGTGGCAGAATCTGTATGGTCTGGACGCCGCCGCTCTGGCGAACGCCGTGGCATCCTACGACCGCACCATGAACATCGTCGGCCCGGGGCTTGAGCAATGCCGGAGCTATTACGCGCAGGAAAAGCAGGCGCGGGAAACTCCCGTTGTTCCGACCGAAGAGGCAGCCTGACAAGGAGGAGTACCCATGTCCAAAAAGCCGAAGGGAAACAACACAGCAGTCGTTGTGCTGCTGACCATATTGATTTTCGTCATGATCGCGCTGACAGGTCTTGTGATCTGGATGTGTGTTAATCTGGTGAACAAAACGCCCCAGACTACCGTCCGGACGGAGACACAGATTTATACCCTTCCCACCGTCCCCCGGACAGAGCCGGCGCAAACCGAGACCCAGCCCCCGGAGACCACCCTGCCGGAACCGGAGCATGTGGTGGCTACCGCTTCCATCGGCACCATGGGCGATCTGCTGATGCACAAGCCGGTGTTTGACACCTGCCTGCAAAGCAACGGCACCTACGATTTCAGTTCCATTTTCCGCTATGTCAAGGATATCGTGTCCGGTCTGGACTACGCCATTGCCAATCTGGAGACCACCTTCGGCGGCGACGATTACCCCTATCAGGGCAATCCCGCTTTCAACTGTCCCGACGCGCTGATCGACAGCGTAGTGGACACGGGCTATGACATGCTGCTCACCGCCAACAACCACGCGGGCGACACCATGGCGTCGGGCATCACCCGCACCGTGGAGATCATCCGCGGCAAGGGACTGACCGCCCTCGGCTCCCAGCTGAACGCCGACGAGCCGAAATACGCCGTGGTGGACGTAAACGGCATTAAAATCGGCATGGTGTGCTACACATGGGCATACAGCAGCAACGGCACCTCCTTCTCCCTCAATGGTCTTACCCCCATCAAGGACGAGGGGCAGATGAACTACTTCCTCAACAACGACCCCGGCAAGCTGTACACCGCGTCGGAACAGATTCTGGAACAGATGAAAGCGGACGGTGCGGAAGCCACCATGATGTTCATTCACTGGGGCGTGGAATATAACATCAAGGAAAATTCCCTTCAGGACACCATGGCGCAGAAGCTGTGCGATCTTGGCTTTGACGTGATCGTGGGCGGGCATCCGCATGTTGTTCAGCCGGTGGACCTGCTTACCAGCACCGTTGACCCTGACCACAAGACCGTGGTCATCTACTCTCTGGGCAACGCCGTATCCAACCAGAGAAACGGCTATATTCAAGCCGCGCCTCCCTACTATACGGAGGATGGCATTCTGTTCACCGTCACCTTTGAAAAGTATTCCGACGGAGCCGTGTATCTGCAAAGCGTGGACGCGCTGCCCACATGGGTGAACATGCGCACCGACGGGGCGAAGCAATATAACATCCTGCCGCTGGACGAAGACAATCAGGATCAGTGGGCGGAGTTATTCAACCTGAACGACGCCATGCTGTCCTCCGCGAAAAAGTCCATGGAGCGCACGGACTCCATCGTCGGTGCGGGCATGGAAAAATGCCGGACGTATCTGGAACAGCAAAAGGCCGACCGGGAAGCCTACTATCAGGACCTGGCCAGCCATCCGGAAACCTACGTTCCAAGCACCGTTCCGGAGGAAACCGCCGGGGAAACCATCCCGGAAACCACCACCGTCACCGCCCCTGCGGCATAACAAGCCCTACCCAAATACCGTGCCGCGGCAAACGTCAGTTCTGCCGCGGCACGGTTTTCGTCTGCCGGAACGGAAAACGAAACTTTCCCGGGAAAAAACGGATATAATCCATTGACATTGCAAAAATTTACGGTATAGTAGTATCTGTCGTATTTCGGCGTAAACACAAAAAACAGAAACGGGGGAGGATAATGTCCAAGGAACTCATCAGACTCCAGGACCTGACCATGGAGTTCGACGGGGAGCGTATTCTCGACGGCATCAATCTTTATTTCAACGATCACGAATTCCTCACACTGCTCGGCCCCTCCGGCTGCGGCAAGACCACAACGCTTCGGATCATCGGCGGCTTTCTGACGCCTACTTCCGGCACGGTGACGTTTGACGGGAAGGTCATCAACGACGTTCCGCCCTACAAGCGGCAGATCAACACCGTGTTCCAGCGTTATGCCCTTTTTCCGCATCTGGATGTGTACGACAACGTCGCTTTCGGCCTGAAGGTAGCAAAGCTGCCCAAGGACGAAGTTGACCGCAGGGTCAATGAAATGCTGGAAATCGTCAGCCTGAAGGGCTACGAAAACCGCAGCGTGGACAGTCTGTCCGGCGGCCAGCAGCAGCGTGTTGCCATCGCCCGGGCATTGGTCAACCAGCCGAAGGTGCTGCTGCTGGACGAACCCCTGGCAGCGCTGGATCTGCGCTTGCGCAAGGACATGCAGATCGAGCTGAAACGCATCCAGCAGACCACCGGCATCACGTTCATCTATGTCACCCACGATCAGGAGGAAGCTCTTTCCATGTCCGACACCGTGGTGGTCATGGACAAGGGACGGATACAGCAGATCGGCAGACCTGAGGATATCTATAATGAGCCGAAGAACGCCTTCGTGGCGGACTTTATCGGCGAAAGCAACATCCTGGACGGCGTCATGCTGGAAGACTTCAAGGTTCGGTTCTTCGGCCGGGTCTTTGAGTGCGTGGACAAGGGCTTCGCCCCCAACGAGCCGGTGGACGTTGTCATCCGCCCGGAGGACATTGACATCGTGAAGCCCGCGGAGAGTCATCTCGTCGGCACCGTCACGGGCATTACCTTCAAGGGTCTTAACTACGACATCATCGTGGAGTTCAAGGGCTTCAAGTGGCTCATTCAGACCACGGACTACCACGGCGTGGGCGAGACCATCGGCATCCGCCTGAACCCGGAAGACATTCACATCATGCACAAGAGCGAATATTCAGGTCTCTTTGGCGACTACAGCTCCTACTCCGCCGAGTATGACGAGCTGACGGAGGATGCCGAAGATGAAGAAGAATAAGTCTATCTTGCTCAGCACCCCGTATTTGATATGGATGGTGGTATTCACGCTGATCCCTCTGGGTGTGGTGTGCTACTATGCCCTTACTGACCCGTCTACGGGGGAATTCAGCCTTGTGAACCTGCGAGGGCTGAACCTGTACTGGGGCGTTCTGTGGCAGTCCATCTTCTACGCGGTGGCGTCGGCTTTCATCTGCCTGCTGCTGGGCTACCCCATGGCCTACTACATCGCCCACCGAAGCCAGACCGCTCAGAAGTTCCTGTATATGCTGGTGATGCTGCCCATGTGCATGAGCTTCCTGCTCCGTACCCTCGCATGGGTCGGATTGTTACAGGACACCGGCATCATCAACAATATTCTCGACGCCATCGGCATCGGCCGGCTGCGGCTCATCCGTACCCCCGGGGCGGTCATTCTGGGCATGGTGTATAACTATCTGCCCTATATGATCCTGCCTCTGTACGGCGTCATCGTCAAGATCGACCCCCGGCTCATTGAAGCGGCAGAGGACTTGGGCTGCAACAGCACGCAGGTGTTTTCCCGGGTGGTGCTGCCCCTCAGCGTTCCCGGCATTCTCTCCGGCATGACCATGGTGTTCGTCCCGGCGGTGTCCACCTTCTATATCTCCCAGAAGCTGGGCGGTACGGACACGGTGCTCATCGGCGACGTGATCGAGCGCCAGTTCAAGCAGGGCAACAACCCCAATCTGGGTGCGGCGCTGAGTCTGGTGCTGATGATTCTGGTATTCATCTGCACCGGCATCATGAACCGCTTCGGCGGCGACAATGAGGAAGGCGGTGTCATCGTATGAAAAAAGCCAACCGCATTCTCACCGTTCTGATTTTCATTTTCCTGTACGTCCCCATGGCAGTGCTGATCGTAGCGTCCTTCAATACGGGCAAGGACATCACCCAGTTTGAAGGGTTTACCCTGCGGCAGTACGCCCGTCTGTTTCAGGACAGGACGCTGTTAAAGCTGCTGGGCAACTCCCTGCTCGTCTCGGTTCTCGCCAGCTTCATCGCCACGGTCTTCGGCACGGTGGCGTCACTGGGCATCTACAACCTGAACCCCAGACTGCGCAAGGCTGCCATGACGCTGACCAACATCCCCATGACGAATCCGGATATCGTCACCGGCGTGTCCCTTTCCCTGCTGTTCGTCTTCGTGGGGACCCGGATGCTGGGGCAGCGGAACAGTCTGACCTTCTGGACGCTGCTCATTGCCCACATCACCTTCAACCTCCCCTACGTGATCCTGAACGTCATGCCGAAACTCAAGCAGACGGACAGCTCCCTCCGGGACGCGGCCATGGACTTGGGCTGCACGCCCCTGCAGGCGTTTTTCAAGGTGACGCTCCATGAGATTGCCCCCGGCATCGTGTCCGGCGCTATTATGGCGTTCACCATGAGTCTGGACGATTTTGTCATCAGCTATTTTGTCAGCGGGCTGGATTTTGTGACCCTTCCCGTGGAAATCTATTCCTACACGAAAAAGCCCCTCCATCCGAAAATCTACGCCCTGTTCACCCTGCTATTCCTGCTGATTCTGGTGCTGATGGTCACCATGAACCTCATTCAGCTCCGCGGGGACAAAAAACGAGCCGCTGCCCACAGCGGGGTATAAAGGAGAATTGTCATGAAAAAAGGGATTTCCGTTATTCTTGCCGTCTTGCTTGCCGTGAGCTGCCTGACCGGTCTTTCCGGCTGCGGCAGCAGTAAAAAGACCACCCTGTACGTCTACAACTGGGGTCAGTACATCTCCGAGGGCGACGACGGCTCTCTGGATGTAATCGCCGCCTTTGAGGAAGCCTACCCCAACATCCGCGTGCAGTATTCCACCTATGACTCCAACGAGATCATGTACTCCAAGCTGTCCAACGGCGGCATCACCGTGGACGTGATCATCCCCTCCGACTACATGATCGGCCGGATGGTGCAGGAGGGTATGCTGGAGGAACTGAACTTCAGCAACATCCCCAACTACCAGTATATCGACGACTCCTTCAAAAACACCTCCTACGACCCGGAGAACAAGTATTCCGTCCCCTACACCTGGGGCACCGTGGGTATCATCTACAACACCAAGTACGTGGACGAAGCCGATGTCACCGGCTGGGAACTGCTGTGGAACGAGAAGTACGCCGGAAAGATCCTGATGTTCGACAACTCCCGGGACGCCTTCGGCATTGCCGAGTACCTGCTGGGCTACGACGTGAACACCACCGACGAGGCCGAGCTTCAGGCCTGTTCCGCCAAGCTGGCGGAGCAGAAGCCCGTGGTGCAGCAGTACGTCATGGATCAGATTTTTGACGCCATGGAAAACGAGGAAGCGTGGATCGCCCCCTACTACGCCGGCGACTATCTGACCATGGTGGAAGAGAACCCCGATCTGGCCTTCTACCGTCCCACGACCCAGGGCTACAACATGTTCATCGACGCCATGTGCATCCCCACCTGCTGCCAGGAGAAGGAGGCGGCGGAAGCCTTCATCAACTTCCTGTGCAGCCCGGAGATTTCCTCCGCCAACATGGAGTTTTTGGGATACAGCGTCCCTTCCACCGCGGCGAAGGAGCTGATGGATCCGGAGGTCGCGGGCAGCGAGGTCGCCTACCCCGACGCGGACACCCTCACCACCGGCACCAGCTTCAACTTCCTGCCGGAGGAAACCTCCCGGTATATGGAAAGCCTGTTCATGGAAGTCCGCAACGGCTGATGGGCTTTTGACCTGCCGAAAAAAGTTCGTATAAACAGAAAGATTCCCGTCCGCAGATTGCGGACGGGATTTTTCTACGCAGATTTAAATCGCATTTCCCGGCTTCGCGGGCTGTCCAAGCTCGCTTTGAATCGGGCGCACCATGCAGAACTGTTTCAGATGAAAATGCTTTTCCAGAACCTCGTAAATCTCAAACCCGAACTGCTGGTAAAGCGTCACGTTGTTGGGGTTGTGGGTCTCCAGCGACATCATCATGTGATGCTTGTCCGCGTAATCCACCGCCGCCTTCAGCAGCTTCACCGCAATGCCGTGGTGCTGCATCTGGGGGTCTACCGCCAGATAGATCACATGGAGACGGTTGTCCTCGTGGAGCTGGGTCGTCCAGTGGGAGTTCAGGTAATCCCGTGCGGCAAAAAAGTGGAACAGGGTTCTGAGCGACGGGTCTTCCTTGATCAGCCATGCGTCCGTCTGCAATTCCGCTTCCAGCTCCGTAAAGTAGTATTGGAGGAAATGGTACGGCTCGGTCTCGTCGGAAACGACCAGAAGGCCGTTCAAATCCGGGCTGTCGGCAAAAATGTCGCAGTTTTTGTAGAATTCCTCCATGTCGCAGGCAAAGAGCTTCGGCAAAAGCTTCTTGCGGATATCCTCGTTGGGAATCAGGGTCTCGTACAGCGGGTCGGAGGCAAAGCACTTGTTCAGCAGTGCCTGAAGCTTTGGCAGGTCTTTTTTTGTAACTTTGTATAATTCGCTTTCCATATATTCGTTCCTTTATCTTGGGAGGCAGTCGCGGAGCATCCGCTTCATTTCCTCCACACTGATGTTCAGACTGCCCACCAGATCCCGGTAGGCGCCCTCCTGCGCGGCGGCCGCGCCTTGCAGGAAGGCCGCTTCCGCGGTGTAGTCCGTAATGCCCTTGGCTTTCTTTTCCAGCAGACTCTTGACCGTTGCGTATAGGTTGATATACCCCACGATCCGGCGGTAGCCCCATTTCAGGCGCTCCTTGGGCTGGGAAAATACGTACTGGGTGAAGTGGCGGTACACCCGCTGCTCAAACAGGAAGGCATACCGGTTGTTGTCGATCTCGTAGAGCTTTCGCAGTGCCGCGGAGAGATTTCCCTCCGCTAAGCTGCCCGCCGCGCCGTGGAGCAGTTCAAGGCTTTGCTGCAGGCTTTCCTGGGGGAACTGGACGTTGCCGTACCAGTCGATGCGGACAAAGGTGTCCTGGGTCTGCTGGAACAGATTCAAAAGCTGCCGCTCCAATCGACCGGCGTCCTCGCCGGGTGCCTGCCCCCGGTTGATGGCCGCCGCACGGTCATAGACCTGCTGGGCAAGCGCCGCCGCTTCGTCCAGCGCCTGGGCAAGGCTCTCGCCGTCGGCCTCCGTCCGGGCGCACCAGTCCAAATCCAGCGCTTCCTTGGCCTTTTGGAAGGTTCCGGCAAAGTTCAGCGGCACGACCCTGGTTCTGTCAATGGCCATCAGCAGCAGACCGAACAGCTCATGGTGGAGACGGTACACGTCCTCGTCGTAGTAGGTGTCGTTGTCGAACTGGGAATGGTAGTGGGTCTCCATAAAGCTGCCGCCGGTGAAATCGTTGACCATGGAGGGAATGCCCGCAATGGCGATGGAAAAGTCGTCCGACCATGTTTCAATGGGGGCGGTGATCCGGGTTTCCTCCGGGTAGCCCTGCGTCAGCTCCGGGAGATTTTCCAGAAATTCCTCCAGAAAATCCACATATTCGTAGGTGCTGCGGATCCGCGCCCGGGTGCCGTGGGCAAGGGCGGGCAGCTCAAAGTTCAGGTCGGCAATGACCTGCCCCCGCCATTCGGGATGTACGGTGAACACCTGCTCATAAGCGCCGGTGGACCAGTCGAACTGAGAATCTGCCACGCCCCATTCCTCCGACGCCATGGCGCAGAAAAGGATGGTGTTCTCCGGCTGCCAGCCGGTCTCTACCAGTGCTTTGCCCATGCCCAGCATCATGGAAATGGCGGTGTTATCGTCCTGAAAGCCGTCAAAATAGGAGTCGTAGTGAGCAGAGAGCATGATCTTCCGGTCAGGGTTCCGGCCGGTCAGCTCGCCGATGATGTTGTAGGTGGTGCGGTCGCGCTCCACCCGGGTGCAGGCGTCCAGCGTAACGGCCACCGTCGCACTGTCCGCAAGCAGCTCCTTCAGCACCCCGGCGTCCTTCCGGGAAATGGAAAAGGCGGCGGCTTCGGGAGGGCCTGCGATATCCTGCGCGTTCAGCGCGGCATCGTCCACCTCGCCGTAGCCCCCGGTCTGCACGGCGATCAGCGCTGCCGCACCCTTGAGGTGGGACTGATACACGGGGTAGTTGATCCACCATTCGTTCCGCTGATTGATCTCCACCAGCACCAGCTTCCCGTTAACGTCCAGCCCCTCATAATCCGCTTCCGTGCCCTTGCCCGCATAGACAAGCTCGTAGGCGGTAGGGCCGTCCGTGACGAAATTCGTCTGATACGCGCCCAGCTGGACATGGCGCTCCCGTCCCTCGGCGTCGGTAAAAGACAGCTCCGCTTTCTCAAACTCCCACGCGTCCACGGTGATGGCGTCCTTCCATACTTTGGAAAAGCCGATTTTCTTCATCTCCGCCGCCAGCATGTCTCCCGTGGCGATCTCCGCCGGGGAGCCTGCGGTGCGGTAGCCCAGCACGGGGTTGGTGCAGTGCTCCTCCATCCGCTTTGCAAGGCGGTAGGAATAGCCGATATCCAGCTTTTCCAGATACCGCTGCGCCTGACTTGTCAAGGTCATCATCTCCTGTTTTCCCGCTTTTGGGAATTGTAGCATACTTAAAAGGCGTTGTACAGTGCCAATTTGTCTAAAAAACGCGACCATATGGCCGCGTTTTTTCATTAGTTCTCCAGCGCCTGCAAGCGTCCCTGAATGATCTTACCCACGGTCTGGGCAAACCAGCCCACGGAGGGCAGCCTTACCACATCCCGGCCGTAAATGGTGCGGGCGCTGCTTAAATCGCCCTCCCGGCCGGAGAACAGGCACAGCGGCGGATTGCCATGCCTGCGCAATGCCGTCGCTTCTTCGGCAGCGTCGGCTCGGCCTCTTGCGGCCCGGAGCTGGCGGAGAA
>ENA-ORSB01003243-ORSB01003243.1-human-gut-metagenome-genome-assembly--contig:-NODE-3243-length-11640-cov-3.659819_pt1 | contig 11640 bp, 32 predicted proteins | sample MGYA00242180_ERZ509144 | MGnify/ENA primary metagenome ERZ509144 (study PRJEB26280, sample SAMEA2338661) | human gut metagenome | biome: human gut; feature: human-associated habitat; material: faeces... | reverse complement strand
CGATTGTTCATCTGCGCCTTCAGCTCATTGATGGTAGGGTCTAACATACTTCCATTGCGTTTCATATAAAAAACTCCTTTCGCGAAAATATGTTCTCTTGAAAGAAGTTAAAAATAAATATATAATATATAAAACTCTTTCAAGAGTGATTTTGAGATAACTAACTACAAACTTTGGTCGGGGAGTAGTTAGTTATTTTTTCTTTTCGATAGTAATTTTAAAGTTTTTTCTAATAATATTTACTATTAAACATATTATAATAACTGCTATAATAATTGATAAAGCAATTATTATGTTATTTTGACTATTATTTTTTTCTTCTAATTCTTTATTTTCTACAAGCATATTAAATTTTTCATTTGCTTCTTTTTGTTCTTGCTCAGCTTTTTTCTGTAATTCTTCATTTCTTCTTTTATAATTTTCTTCGATTCTATTCCATTCTTCGGGACTGACATCATCTTTATAAACCCATTTAGCATATGATATATTATAGGAAAGTATAGTTATAATAATTAATAGAAATGTAAGTATAGATTTTTTCATTTATTTCTCCTTTTTTATTCAAATATTTTACTTATTCTTGCTTCTACAACTTTACCTATTATTTTAAAGTTATCATCTTTACTTAACTTTCTAGGTGGATAATAAGAATTAAAAGCAACCAATTCAATATAATTATCATATTTTATAATTTTTTTAACTGTACCTTCTTCCCCATCTACAAGAACTATAGCAATTTGACCACTTTCAACATCAGATTGACGATGTACAATTATAATGTCATCTTCATACATAACTGGTTGCATACTATCTCCTACTATTTTTAATGCAAAATAATTTTCTGGGTCAGATAATTTTTTATCAATAGTCACATATCCAATAATATTTTCTGATGCAAGATAATCATATCCAGCTTTTACAGTACCTAATAAAGGAAAAGCTTGTTTATTATTATAATTTTCATATTTTTGATCAGTAAAACCGGCAAGCCAAGCAGGAGAAACGTTAAAGAAATTAGCTAATTTAACTATGGTGCTTCTTTTTACTCCTGTAATTTCTCCTGAAGCATATCTAGAGATAGTAGCATTAGTTTTTCCAACATTTTCTTCAATTGTATCTAACGTATAACTGCTATTATTTATTAATTCACTTAATCTTTTAGAGAAAAGTTCATCCATTGTCATCAGACTCCTTTACTGGGATTTTACTACATTTTTTCGCATTACGCAATATTTTTGCAAAAAAATAATAAAAAATTTCGTAAAAAGTATTGACAAAAAAATAAAGATAATATATATTACGTATAACGTAATTACGCAACACGTAAAACAAAGAGAGGTGAAAAAAATTGGAGCAAGCAGTTAAATATACTTTAAGTAGACTTGAAGGCTTTCTAAAGTTTAAAAATATTACTAAGCCAGAATTAGCTAAAAGATGGAGAAAGACAGAAGCATATGTATACAGAAGATTTAATGGTGATGTAGAATTAAGCCTTACTGACATTTTAGAACTAACAAAAATATTAGAAATTCCAAAAGACGAAGCGAAAGATATTTTTTTTGGATACGAATTACGTAATACGTAAAAAGAGGTGAGAAGATGGAAGAAGAAACAGAAAAAACTTATATAGATGAAGCTATAAAAGAAGGAAAAGTAAATTATCAAAGGGAGTATGAACCGAAAGAAGACACTAAAAGCTAGTATCTTCATCATTAATTAAATTTAATTGAGTAGGCTTTACTTTTTTTATACAACCACGATTTGAATATACTTTAAAAACTATATTATCAAAATGGATTTCTTTATTAGAAGTAAATTCAATATAACCAGAAGTTGATTCAAGGCTATTTAGATTTATAGGAAATTCAAAGGTAAAAGTATCTTCTTGAACCATAGTATAGTTTCCTTGAGTATATCGTTCTCTTTTTAGATATTTCTTATTATGAACGCAAAATAAATTATTAACACATAAAGAAGTTATAGAAATAGGTAATTGCGAACAATTGCTTATATTAATACAGAAATTATATTTAAAATTCTCTTTTCCTTTTACTACTCTATAAGTAATTAAATCAATTTTTATTTTCTTATGATGAGTGTAAAGAGAATAAAAGAAATTGTATAAAGAAAGAATTAAGGAAATTGAAGAAATGATTAAAGTAAAATTATTTTTTATAAAATCAAACATTGTAATTACACCTCACTTTCGAGGTAATTATAACAAAACATTAATAAATAGAGAAGAGGTGAGAAGATGGAAATAGAAATTTTAGCAATTATTATTCTTGGAATAGCTTGGATATTTTCTACAGTAATGGCAGGGAAGATTGCAGGGGAAATAGGGGTGATTGTTTATTTAGTATATGGAATGTTAATAATTAGTCCTTTTGTATTTGGTTTGATAAATAAGCTACTAGAACAGTAAGACAATGATTAGCTTGCGAAGAATTATTTTCTTTTAAAAAATTATTTAATTCTTTAAAAGTATCTAATTTCAAATCGTCAAAATAAATAAAAAGTTTATTAACAGATGAAAAATAATCATTTAAATCATTGTTATCATGAGAAAGTATAACTGCTTCAGTTACTTCTATAAATTCATTTAAGGCAGTTATTCTAGAAGCATTAAATATTTCTAATTTTTTTATTTTAGTTTGATGACAATTATTTATTATTGCGGTAACTATTGGAGATACAATAGCAGAAACTCCTAAAATGAAAGCCATTACCCAAGACCAAAACTCCATAAAATTCACCACCTTTCAACAGAATTATAGCATAGGTGGAGTAAGAACGAAAGAGGTGAGAAGATGGAAGAAAGAAAAGCTGAGGAAAAGATGGCTATAGATAATAATGAGACTTTAATTAGTATTTTAGTTGCAATGACTATTGGAACTTTGGGAGGAATAATTAATGCACTTATATCTTTATTATTTTAAGAAATATAAATGCAATTACAATACAAAAATAAAAGAGAGAGGAGTTAGAGAATGGAAGACGAATTTGAAGAATTAAAAAAAATAGAACAAATAGCAAAACCGTTAATTGATTTTATAAAACAAAATTACAACCCTCATACAAGCATTGTGATAAATGAAGATAGTATAAAGGTTGTAACGGATGAAATAAATATTCCTTTAATTAACTAATTTTAATTGCAGGGTAGAATGGTTTAATAAAGTGATGAAAATTTGATAGAAAGGAAGGAGGAGGCATGGATTATGAAAAAGTAAATAAAGCAATTATAGAAATACTAGAAGAAAAATATGGAGTAAAAATAGAAAGTAAAATTGAAAGGAAATGAGAATTATGAGTGATCAATATAAGACATATTATTTATTAGGAAAAGCTATGACATATATATTACCAATTTTAGGATTAGTAGCAACAGAAATAGTATGTTTAGCACATATATTTTTAAGATAGAAAGGGGTGAAAAAAGAATGGAATATTTTATATTGCTAGCAATAATAGGTATCTTAATAGCTTACATAGTTGTAAGAGAATCAATAGTTCAAAATCAAATAAAAGAATTAGAAGAAGAGCGTAATAATTCAGAATTAAGAGCAGTAACACATTTTAGAAAAATAAATGAAGTTGAGAACTTAATAAAAGAAGAACAAAAGAAACCAATCTATAATAGAAATAATTTTACATTAGTAAGCAAAATAAAAGAAGTAATTACAAGCGACCAAACTAGATAATTACTTCTTAAAATAAAAAAATTTCATAAATGAACCTAAAACTATTTTAGCATAGTTTGGGTAGAAAATCAAGGAGGAATAGAAATGGCTAATAAAAATGAAGTAACAATAAGTTTAGAAGAATATAAGGAATTATTATTAAAAGAAAGACCTAATGATAATGATAAATGGATATTAGGTAAAATAAGAGAATTTATAGCAGATAATTGTAAATTAAGTGGAGAAAAAATAGAGGCAAAAGACAGTTGGGATTTTGCAAGAGATTTTTTAAATTACTTAAAAATTATAGATAAAGAATTTTATAAAGAACTTATTAAAAAAGTTTATGATGCAGAAATAGAAAAAAAGAACAATGAATTAAAAATGGAAAAAGCAAGAGCTATAAAACAAGTTGATGAGGAGAGAGAAGCTGATGATTAGTAATAATTTAGATGATAAATATTATGAATTAGAAGAAGCAATATCTACACTAGAAATGCAAATAAAAGAAAGTAAAGACAAAGATGTAGTTAGTATATTAGAAAATTGCAAAGATAAATTACAAGAAGAATTTGACGAAATGAAAGATGATACAGAAAGTATTTGGGAAAACGAAAAAAGAGAATTAGAGAATGAGTATATAAGGAGTGTGTTATAGATGTTAAAAGATTATGACGAATTGAGAAAAGTAGATGTTAGTAAATGGGTTGAAAAAAGAGATAATGCAGATTATTTAAATTGGGCAAAGGTAGTGGATTTATTACATGAGAATGGAGCTAAAAAGGTTTATTTTGAACCAGTAGTGAATGAAGAAACAGGAAGCAGTCTATATATGACTGACCAAGTGTTTTCTGATAGTAAAGGAAATACAAATAGAGTATATGAAACAGCAGTAAGAATTGTAATAGATGATATGTCATTTATACAAAGAGGTCCAGTTATGAATGGAAGTAATCCTGTAAAAGACAATAGCATGAGCCAACAAAGATTATGGAATTGCCAAACTAGATTATTTGTAAAAGGTGTAGCAATTAGAACTGGCCTAGGTTTTGATTTATGGCTAAAAGATGAATTAAAAAGTGACAAAGATAATTGGGAAGATGATTTATCAAAACACGACATATTTAAAATAAAAGAAAGAGTGCAAGAACTTTATACCAAAATACACAAATCTGGTTTATCTGCAAAAGATATAGCAGAAAGACTTCATAAAACAGAAGATGAAGTAAAAGCAATATTTAGTTATTTTGATACTTTAAGTAATTTTGAGAAAGATTTAAGCAATATTGATACAAAGTCAAGATAGAAGTTACTACATAGGTGCTAGTGATACAAGTATGGTTGTAGGAAATTGGAATACTAAAACATTCGAAAAATGGTGGCTTGAAAAATTAGGATTGAATAAAAATAATTTATCTACAGAGGCAATGAAAGCAGGAAATAACTATGAACATAAAATATTAGATGCATTAGAAATAGAAGGGCTAGAGAAAGATAAACAAATAATTATTGATAGATTAAGAGTTAATTTAGATGGTAATACAGATAGTTGCATCTATGAGGTAAAAACACACAACGTAAATAAAGAATTTAAAGTATCAAAACAATATTGGAGGCAAGCACAAGTAGAAATGTATGCAAGTAATATTCATAAATTATTTATTGTAGCTTATGGTTTAACAGAGAATGACTATATTAATTATTTTAATGAAATAGATAAAACAAGAATAGAAAAAATAGAAGTGAAATATGACAAAACATTTATTGAAAAAGAATATTTACCAAAATTACAAATCTTAAGTGCTTGCTTGAAAGAAGGTGTTTTCCCTGCAAACTACAGGAAATATAACAGATATCAACATAGATTTTAATACACATAAACCTAAAATAACCTTGTTGTTAAATATGCAACAGCCAGAAGTAATAGAACAACTAAAAAATGAGGACAAGCTAGATATAGACATAAAGAAATATAGAAAAAAACGTAGTTTAGATGCAAACGCTTACTGCTGGGTTTTGTGTGACAAGATAGCGAAAGAAATTAGTAAAGATGGAACTATAACAACAAAAGAAGAAATATATAAAGATGCAATAAAAAATATTGGAACATTTGAGCCGATGATAGTAGAAGAAAAAGCATTTGAAAATTTTAAGAGAATATGGGAGAAACAAGGCTTAGGCTTTCTAATACAAGAAGTAACTAGGCAAAACAAATGTGTAAAAGTACATTGTTATTATGGCTCTAGTACTTACGACAGCAAAGAAATGAGTTTATTAATAGAACTACTAGTAGAAGAAGCAAAACAACTAAATATAGAAGTAAAAACAGAACAAGAAATAGAAAGTTTATTATCAACGTGGCACTAATTGGTGACGAAAAAATAGGGAGAAGAGCACTCTTTTCAGCTAGTGCCACGAAGGATCCCCCATAGAGGAGAAATAAATGAGTAAAAGAAGTAGAGCTTGTGAAATACCTAAGAAGGTAAAAGAAAAAGTATGGAAAAGAGATAACGAGCATTGCATAATTTGTGGAAAATGGGTTCCAGTAAGTTGTGCAAATGCACATTATATAAAACGAAGCCAAGGAGGACTTGGCATAGAACAAAACATAGTTACAATGTGTCCAGAATGTCATTATCAAGAAGATTTTGGACAAGATACACAATTATACGAAGATAAGATAAAAACTTATTTAAAAGGAAAATATAAAGACTGGAAAGAAGAAAATTTATATTTCAGAAAATACAACTAGGGGAGCAGACATAAACAACTGCTCCTTTAACACTACAAAAGGAGGAAGCAAATGGACAAGAATAGCTTTCTAATATACATAGATTATCAAGAACAATTTGAATTATTAACTGATGAACAAGCAGGGAAGTTAATAAAAGCAATAATTGAATATGAAAAAACAGGTAAGATTTTAGAACTAGATGGAATGACTAAAATGGCTTTCTCTTTTATTAAGACACAACTTGATAGAGATAGAGAAAAATGGCAAGAAGAAAAACAAAAACGCAGTGAAGCTGGAAAAAGAGGAATGTCAAAAAGATGGGGAAAGACTAAACAAGATAACAATGTTACAAATGTTATAACAGAAGATAACAAAAATAACAGTGTTAAAAATGAAATAACAAATATAACTGATAATGTAGATGTAGATGAAGATGTAAATGTAGAAGTAGATGTTAATAAAAAAGAAAAGAAAAAAAGAAAAATATTCAAAAAGCCGACTGTTAAAGAAATACAAGAATATTGCAATGAAAGGCATAATTTTATTAATGCACAACATTTCTTTGATTATTACGAAAGTAATGGTTGGAAAGTTGGCAAAAACTCAATGAGAGATTGGCAAGCAACAATTAGAAATTGGGAACGAAGGAATAAATCGAATCAAACGGCAGAGGAGGAGTTCTTAAATGAATAAAAATGAGTTTATGGAAGGAATACGAATATTGCAACGTAATTACAATCAAACTTTGGATAAGGAAAAATTAAGATTATTCTATGAAAATTTAAAAGACATGAGCAGAGAAGTATTTTTAGCAAATGTTAATAAACAAGTTAGAACAAATTCATTTATGCCTAATATAGCTCAATTAAGAGGAGAGAGCAGTAAAGAGTTATCTAATTTTGAACAAAGAAGTTATACAGATATGGATTTTGAAAGTTTGTATTCAAATAAGGAGTAGTTTATGAGCAGTAATAAGAGAGCCAAAGAAAAGCTAATAAAATTATACGGAGCTGAATGTTTTATAGACAAATTAAAGTTGAGAGTAGATGCAGAACCACGAAAATACAAAAGTAAAGGGCAATACAAACGTATGAAACAACTTACATTTCACCATATAAAGGAACGTCGAAATGGAGGAAAAGCTACAGTAGAAAATGGTGCTTTGTTAAGTGTAGAAAATCACGAATGGTTTAATAAACAGAGTAGTGAATTACAAAAACAAATAAATAAAGCATTTCAAGAGTATAAAAAGTCTGTAGAATGTTCTGTAGTGTTTGGAGAAATAGAAACAGATGTAGAAGTTAAAGGAATAATAATATCTACAGAAAATTTACAGAAAAGTTACAACAGAGCGAAGGCAAAAGAAAAATTAAGAAAGGAAATTAATGATTATGATAATAGTAAGTCAAGATAAAAATTCTTTAGTGAATTTAAAAAATATAACACAGATATTCATAACTGAATGTGAAGAAGAGGAAAATTCTTATTTTATTCGATATGAAAATTTAGACGGAGCATATGAAGATTTAGGAGTATATGTAACAGAAGAAAGAGCAGAAGGGGTATTAGAAGAAATAGCTGAACAATATGAGTATATAGAAACAATTAAATATGACAGGACAAGTTTGCGAACAAAAGATAATTTTATTTATAGAATGCCAGAGGAGTGATAATAAATGAAAGTAATGAAATATACACCAAATTCAGTAAGAATACTATTGGATAAAGGTAATTATAAAGGATTTAATTATTATATTCTAAATTTAAGAAATATAACGACAAAAAAACTAAAACAATTAAGAGTAAGTCAATATGGAAATCAAGTTGTATTATGGAAAAATTCAAAAGGATATATATTTACGATATCTAGGTTAGTTGGAAATTTATTTATAAGAGAAATAAATAAAGATGAAAGAGTATCACATATAGATGGAAATATAAGAAATAATTATTATAAAAATCTAAGGATAACATCAAAAAATACAATTTAGAAAGCTAGGTGATTAAATGTTAAGAATAGTTGAATATAACAAAATAACAGGAAAGAAAGTAGATTTAAAAGAATTAGAGCAGTTTGGTTTTATAAACTATAGAAATATAGATGATGGTAAATATTATTATTGTTTTTGTGATTTATTCATTGGAGAAGATAGAAAAATATTGCAAGATGATGGAATAAATGAATGTAAATCAATAGAATATCAATTAAGTGAAAATGAAATAGAAATTATCTTTGATTTAACAATTGCAGGCTATGTAGAAAAGTTTGAGGAGAAATAAATGAAAAAATATAAAAAAGTAACAGAAAATCAGGTTGTAAAAAAATATTATGAAATACAATGTAATTTTAATAAAGTAGGTTGGTGGTGTGATTATTTATCAGTGGAATTTTTAGCATCAGAATTAGGAACATCAAAATATCAAGTAAGAAAAGCTTATAAAAGTTTATTAGAAAAAGGATATATGAAATTAGAAAAATATCCAAGTTATTGTGAAGAATATGATAATGGATTATATACACAAGATATACCTGTACTTTATACAAAAGTATATGTGTTAACTGATAAGGCAAGAGAACTATTAAAGAAGGAGGACAAGTAATGACAGAAGAAGAGATTATAAATGTAATAAAAGACTTATTTAAAGAGTTTGATATAGGAAGATTACATAAATTTGAATATAAAGGTAAAGACAAGAATGGAAAAAATAAATATAAAATTAGATATACACCCATGTTTATGGTAAATTGCTATGTCGATGAAACAATAGTTGAAAATTAAAGGAGAGAAGAGGCAATGACGGAAGATAAAAAGATAGAACAGCTTATAGCACATAATGTAAAGTCAATAACTGTAAGCAAAGAAAAGTATGAGAAATTAAAACCAGAAACAAAGAATCTGATTAAATTAAACGATATTATTTTAAATTTTGAGGAGGAAAAATAAAGATGGGAGAAGAATTTAAACTTACAAAAAGTGAAAAGTACATAAATGAAATGATAAAAAGAGAAGAAGAGTTAGGAACTGTAGATACCAATAATATATCAGACGGTTGTCATACATTCGGAGAATTATACGACCATAGAGCTAAATTATTTAGCATTATATGTAATCAAGATCCTATATGTGAAAAAGCCTGGAAAAGCAAACTACATAATGATGGAACTATGTTTGACGGATATTTTATTGTAGGGATAAATACTCCAAAAGGACAAGCAACATATCACTATGAAATGAAATATTTCGATTATTTTCATGTCAAAGAATTAGATAAAGCTCCAAAGTATGACGGACATACAGCAAATGAGGCAATAGAAAGATTATTAAGTTTAAGTTAGAAGAAGGTGAGTAGATGAAAAGAATATTAAAAGCATTATTAAAGACGATATTAATTTTAATATTGATAATTGGAACAATAGCAGCATTAGCTATATTTCCATATATTACAGCAGGAATATATTCAACACTAGTTATAATAATTATTTTTATTAGTTTTTACGAAAGTGAGGATGAGTAGATGATTAAAGAGCAAGATAAAGCTATAGAAAGATGTAATAAGTTAATAGAAACAGAACATTCTAATTGGATAGGAATAACTAATCAAAAAGCAATAGAAACAGTCTTAAATATGCTAAAAGAAAACTCTGCAGAGATACATCAGAAAAACACAGAGCTTGCAGAGAAGAATACAGAGATAGAGAAACTAAGAAAACATAATAAAGAGTTATTACGAAAACTAAGAAATAGAGTAAAAGAAGTTAAGAAGTTACAAAAAAATCCAAACTATAAAGCTATTGTAACAAAGCAAGGAAAAACATTAGAGGAGAGAGCAGAACAAATTAAGAAATACAAACAACTATATAATAAAGCATTAGATGATGCAGTAATAACAGCACACGACAATATGAAGAAAGACAAGATGATAGACTTAATGGCAGAAGAAATGAAAAAAAGAGCAACTTGTCCGTTAGATGACTACAATTATGATTTAGATTGCGAAAATAAATGTAACAACAATACTAAAGAGTGTTGGAAACAATATTTTGAAAGGAAAGCAGAACAAAGTTCTAATAAAACACAAAAAAAATTAGAAAATTTGGAGGTATTATGAGAGAGATTAAATTTAGAGGAAAAGATTATAACAATAAATGGAGATATGGAGATTTAGTTCAAGAAAAATGGGGAAAAGGTATAGCAATTATGATAAAGAAAGATAAAACTGCTTGGAGCGTTTTAGAAGAAACAGTAGGACAATACACAGGACTAAAAGATAAAAACGGAAAAGAAATATATGAGGGAGACATAGTAAAAATAAATGATGAAATAATTGCAAAAGTAATATGGGATAATGATTATTTAGGATATTTCCTTTATGCAAATGAAGAAAATAGCATTGACAGTTTTGAAAATGGAGAACAACCATTATATGACTATTGGGGAAGTACAGAAGTAATAAGCAACATATATGACAATCCAGAACTATTAGGAGGTAATAATGGAGATTAAAATAGGAGAATATGTTAGAACTAAAGATGGAATTATAGATAAGATATTTAAATTTGATGAAATGTTGAATGAGTATTGGTGTGAAAAAGGTTTGGTAATTGATCCGGAAAATAAAATTGAAACACATTTAAAAGACATAGTAAAACATAGCTTTAACATAATAGATTTAATAGAAGTAGGAGATTTTGTAAATGAAAATGAAGTAATTGATAAATATTTATTTAATGGAGAAATGCCTGTGTTAGAAACAACAGGAGATGAAACAAATGCTAAATGTATGTGTGAAAGTGATATTAGAACAATATTAACACACGAACAATACGAAAGAAACTGCTATAAAATAAATTAATAATAATTAAGGAGGCACAAATGATAGAACAAGATGCCAAGAAAGAATTATATTCTTATTTACATAGTAAAAAACTTGAAGAAAGAAAGTTAGAACAAATAGAAGAGCAAAAAGCAAAACTCACAAAAATCACTTCTATTTTATCAGATATGCCAAAAGGAACAACGGATCATGACAAAATGAGTAAGAACATAGCAATATTGTTAGATTTAATAAGTGAGCATATAAAGATAATGACAGAAGAAGAAGAAAATCTAATTAGAATAACTAAAAAAATAAATCAAGTAGAACAACCTTATAGAAATATCTTAGAATTAAGATTTGTAAAAGGAATGAAAGTTGAAGAAATTTCTGTAGAATTAGATAGAG
>ENA-ORSB01003241-ORSB01003241.1-human-gut-metagenome-genome-assembly--contig:-NODE-3241-length-11642-cov-2.509191_pt1 | contig 11642 bp, 5 predicted proteins | sample MGYA00242180_ERZ509144 | MGnify/ENA primary metagenome ERZ509144 (study PRJEB26280, sample SAMEA2338661) | human gut metagenome | biome: human gut; feature: human-associated habitat; material: faeces... | reverse complement strand
TCCCGGTGCATTTTCCCAAGGTGATAGATCAGTATCGCCATACCATAGAGGATCAGAAGTCCGATGGTGATGCCATACGTATACAGTTCCCGTTCGCCAAGTCCGGTCACTGCAGAATAGATGGCAAACGCAAGCGGTGCTGCCATCGCCAGAAGAATCTGCCATACCTTAAACTTATGCATATGCCTCCAGGCATCAAACGCCATCGTGAGCATCAGGAAAATATAGATAAATGCAAAACGGTTCGGCAGTCCGTTCTGTACATGGAAACCATGCCAGATATAGTTGAGCACATTGACATCAAAGCTTGCATAGAGCAGTACAAGCAGTGCCGTCTTTGCGATCCGTTCACGCAGCTTGATATTTTTATCCAGCAGATACAGAACAGCCAGGATCAGCGTCACCGTTCCGCAGAATGCATTGACACCGATTTGGTCGTCCGCAATGTTGATCGGTTCGCAGAATGCAAACTGGCTCGTCAACTGCGATAAATTATTGACAAACAGCTTGATCGGGCTTGGAAAACTGTTCTCCGCAGACTCCGTAACGCCAAGTGCAACATAGGCCGGCAGCAGTACCACGGCAGCCATACCTCCTGCAAGCAGGGCATGCCAGCCGAAATTGACTGCTGAAGTAATGATGTTTTTGATCTTGATCTCTCTTGCACTGATCCACAGAACCACAAAATAAAGGCAGGAAAACAGGCAGAGCATAAAGCCGATGTAATAGTTGCAGTATAATGCATAAAACAGGGAAATGCAGAACAGACTGCCCCTCTCTCCTTTTAAAATCCGCTCGATCCCCATCATCACAAGCGGCAGCATGGCAATGCTGTCCAGCCACATCAGGTTGAAATAGTATCCGATGATAAAGCTGCCAAGAGAGAACATCAGCGAGAACACAAGCGGCATGTAAGTCTGGCCTTTGCTCTTCGTACTGAAATACCATGCAGAGGTAAGACCACAAAGTCCGATCTTGAGCACGATCAGAAGTGCCATCGCATCCATCATATTTCTCTTCGGGAAAAGCACAATCAGGAAATTCAGCGGGCTCGCCAGATAATAGGCATACGTTGCCCAGAAATTAAAGCCCAGTCCTCCTCCAAAAGAATAGCGAAGGGAACTTCCCTGTTCCAGTTTTTCATGGAATTCCGTAAAAAACGGAAGATACTGGTGGAGTGAATCGATGATCAGCACACCATGATCTCCAAACGGAAATACCTGATTGACTGCAAACGCCAGTGCGATCGTCAGTGCCGGAATGGCAAAGCCGAGGATGCAGCAGTTGCGTTTTACCGGATTTACCGGTGCCTTCTCTTTTTCCGAGAATACAAACACTTTGCTGAAAATATAGTTCAGCACCAGCACAACCACCTGAAGTGCCAGCTTGGAACCCACTTCCGGAATGCCAAACAGACAGCTCAGAAAAACAACGCCGAACACTTCGATAAACATCGTGGAGAGACGCATTCCGATAAAACTGCCCATTTCCACGGCCAGTTCCCGCACTCCATGCGTGCGGCTTTCAAAAACAAACTGTTTGTTGACTGCGTATGCAAACAGGATAGAGAGAAAGATCGCCAGCACATTTGCAAGCGTCATATCAACCCCAAGTACAGTTCGCAGCAGGGCATAACTTCCAAGATTTACAAATGTCGTACACCCGCCAAAGAAAATATAGCGGATGCCCTGATTACGGTACAATTTTTTTATAAATTCTGCCATATTACCTTCCTTACTTTTTCTGTAAAGCGGATTCTTATGATCCGCCGCACTACGTTTTTTGGATGCTTTGATCTTTACACAGAACAAGAACAAAGTCCACACCCTGATCTTTGCATCCATATCTTTTCCAGTATATATCGACCGGCAGCAAAATGCAAGGTTTAAAGAGCGATGCCCTCCTGCAAAGAAAACGCATAAATGATTTTTTCCTTTACTTCATGCCCGGTCGTCTGTTTCAGTGCCTTTGCATAGTAATCAAGCTGTGCCTGATAGCGTTCTTTTAACTTCTGTTCCTGTCCTTTTAAAACCCGGTCCGTCTTATAGTCCAGCAGAACGATCTGGTCTCCTTCATAAAACCATGCATCAATGATTCCCTGTACCAAAACCATTTCTTCTTTATCCCACTGCGGTCGGATATCCGATGCCGGCACACCGATCACAAACTGTTTTTCGCGATAAAGCTGACCTCTTCTGGCCGCATCTGCCGCCCGTTTCCCGATATCGGTTCGGAAAAAGTGCACGATCGCCGGAATGTTCAAAAGCGATATCTCTTCTTCGCTTATCTGCTTTTTCTTTTGAAGTTCCAAAAGCTGTGCTTCCACCTGTCGGACCGTATCCGCTGCCGTAAAATCAAGCCGCTGCATCACATGATGCATGGCAGTTCCTTTTAGTGCCCCGCTCTTTTCTTCTTTTGCCTCCAGAAATTTTGGTACTGTTGCCGTATCTTCCGGTTCTTTTATCAGTACGATCCCCTGATTTTCCGGTTCTTCTTTCTGCTCCTGTATCTGACTTTGACGCTTGATCTCTGAAACCGAACATTTTCCCTGGATCTCCAGCCTTCCTTCATATGGATAGATTTTCGCACTCTCCTGCGTCATCCAGGCAAGAAAAGCGGCATATCCTTCCTCCTTTTCAAAAAGGTGATCTCTAAACTGCTGTAAGATCGTATCGCCGTAGTTTTCCTCATCCAGTTTTTCCCGGTACAGGTCATCCACGCTATATTTGCGGATTGGAATTTCTGACTGTATCCCTTCTTCATAGAGCACAGAACGCAGAATCCATTCGAGCATCGATGCGGCATTTTTGATCTCCAGATAAGGCAGCTGCTTTTTTCCTGCCCCGCCGCTCCATTTTGAGAGCGTATCTTCCATTTTTTTGAGACTTCCGCTCAAATAGAGCTTTTCTTTTGCACGTGTCACCGCCACATAGAGGACTCGCAGTTCTTCCCCGAGACTTTCCGTCAGCAGAATCTGCTGGATCGCTTTCTTTAAGATTGTCGGTGCCTTGGTCCGAAGCAGCGGATCAACGACATCACAGCCCACGCCATAATTCTGGTGGATGGCGATCGTACTTCTGGCATCCTGCCGGTTAAATGCTTTTCCGAGGCCTGCCACAAAGACGACCGGAAACTCCAGTCCCTTGGACTTATGCACGCTCATCAAGCGCACACCGCCCGCCGCACCTGCAGCGGTAATGGCCGGCGCATCGCCGCTTTCCAGCAGCTGCCGTACCTGCCGCACACAGTCGAACAGGCTCGTTCTGCCGCCCTGCACAAGCCGCCGTATATAGTCATACAGTGCCCTCAGACGCGCCTGGCGGGCTGTACCGTCCTCCATGGCACCGAAGATCGCCTGCACCCGGCAGCGGTCATAGATATACCACAGCAGCTTATCGGCGGACAGTTCCCGCGCCACCTGCCGCAGCTCATGCAGCAGCGACAGGAACGCCTGCGCGTCCTCACCCTCATCCTGCCGCAGCGCCTCGTAATAATCCCCCTCACGCTGTACGGCCCGTATCTCCGCCAACCGGTCGGCGCTCATGCCTACCAGTGGCGAACGCAGCACCGCGATCAGCGGCACATCCTGCCGCGGGTTATCCACCACCTCCAGCAGTGACAATACCACTGCGACCTCCATCGCCGAGAAGAAATCCTCACTTTCCCCGCCGTCGCAGGGGATCCCCTCCCGTGCCAAGGCGGCGGCGAATACCGTCTGCCGGGCGCTGGGTGAGCGCATCAGTATCACGATATCCTCCGGTGCTGCCGGACGCATGGTGCCGTCCTCACCCCGGACAGTGAACCCTTCGTCCAGCATACGGCGAATACGCTTTGCCACGAACCGCGCCTCGGCCTCCGCCCGGTCGAACCGCTGCTCCGGTGTGTCCTCCACAGCCAGATAGTGGAACTCCGTCTCCCGCGGCACCTCCGGATAGTATTCCGCCCCAAAGTGAAGATGCTGCTCCTCTGTATAATCAAGCTCGCCCATTTCCCGGGACATCAGCGCCGCGAACACAAAGTTCGCAGCCGCCAGCACCTCCCGGCGTGACCGGAAGTTCCGGCTCAGTACCCGCCGCCGCGGCGCACCCGGCGCAGCGTGGTCCGCATCGGCATAGGTCCTGTATTTTTCCAGGAATATCCCCGGTTCCGCCAGCCGGAACCGGTAGATGCTCTGCTTCACATCGCCCACGGCAAAGATATTCTCTCCCTGCCGCGATACCGCCCGGAAGATACAGTTCTGCACTTCATTAGTGTCCTGATACTCGTCCACCATGATCTCCCGGTACCGCCGGGACACCTGCTCGCCAAGCTCCGTGGGCGTTCCGTCCTGGCGGCACAGCATCTGCACGGCGTAGTGTTCCTGGTCAGAGAAATCCATAGCGTTCCGCCGCACCTTCTCTGCCCGGAACCGCTTGTCGAAGTCCCCTGTCAGTGCCAGCAGCGCCCGCATAGCGGGCGCGATGACCTGCAGATCGCCCAGCAACTCCGTCTCCGCCGTCTGATACGGCGCGGACAGCTTCTTCAATGCGTCACGGCACTTTTCCAGCACCGCCCGCGCCGCGTCCTTCGCCCCGGCGCACTCGTCCCCCTTCACCACGCCCATCCGCCGGAAGGCCGGCTGCACACGGCCCATGGCATCCCAGCCTTCCCGGGCCGCGGCCGCGTATTCCCGCAGCTGCGCCGCCGTTTCCAAAAACCGATCTCCATAGGCGTTATACACGCTCTCGCAGTCTTCCATATCCTTCACGGCGCGTTCCAGCCGTCCCGCCCAGTAACTGGCGCGGCGCACCGTGTCCTCCATGATCGTCCGGCCGTACACGCTGTCGCCCAGCCGTTCCGGCAGGTTCGCCCAGCTCTCCGCGGCTCTTTCCAGCCACTTGTCCGGGTAGGGATGGCTCTGCAATTTTCCGTGCAGCTCCGGCACCAGCGCCGCCAACGCCCGGTCATCCCGGCCGAAGCCCAGCGTCTCTGCCAACGCCCGGCAGCCTTCGTCCCCCTGCTCGATCCGCTGATAGAACGCCTCCAGTGCATCCTCCAGTGCCCGCTGCTTCAGCACGCCGGCCTCCGTCTCATCCAGGATACGGAAGTCCGGCGTCAGACTCCGCCCATCCACCGGCTCCAGCAGATGGATATGCTCCCGCAGCAGCCCTGCACAGAAGCCGTCCACCGTCTTGATGTCCGCCTGATACACCCGGAACATCTGCTGCCGCAGGTGACTGTTCTCCGGGTCCTGTGCCACCCGCTTCGCCAGCTCTGCGGCCAGCTTTGTCCGCAGTTCGGCGGCAGCGGCGCGGGTAAATGTGATAATAAGGAAATCGTCTATGTGGCAGTGTTCCTCCGTTAGATAAGCGAACACACGCTCTACCAGCACCTTCGTCTTGCCGGATCCGGCGGCGGCGGACACCAGCAGGCTGCCGCCCCGGTCCTCCACTGCCCCACGCTGCTGTGCCGTCAGTTGGATGTCAGCCACGGCGCGTCACCTCCTCGTCCACCAGCTGCCAGAATTCTTCCGGCGTGGTCTTTTGCAGATAATGGGGCTTGTCCCGTTTCTCGTCAAACCAGCAGGCCGACGCGAAGGGACACCAGTCGCAGGCACTTTCCTGAGGCCCCCTGCGGCATGGATCTGCGTCAATATTGCCATCGCCCAGCTCCCGGGCTACCTTCCGCAGCAGCTCGTCCACATACCGGCCCATTTTGCCCATCTGGGCTGCATCCGCCAACACACTGGCCGCCAAACCGCTGACCGAACCGTCCTTTTTCACTGCAATAGGCAAATAGCAGGGTGACTCCAGCGCGCTGTGCTCCATGGCTGTCAGCACCTCTGGGTCGGACAGCACCATGCCCGTCCGACGCAGCTCGCCCCGCAGCAGCGTGGCCAGCTTGTCCGGCGCGATGGCCCGATCCGCCTTTTTAACGACGTCCCTCGCCGGCAGGTACAGCACTCCCGCCGGCTCCACCGCCGCCCCAAAATAGTCCCCGCCGTACCGCTGCAGTGCGAAAAGATACAGCAGCATCTGAATACCCAGGCCGTAGCGCACATCCGCCAGATCAAAAGCCTTTTTCCCGGTTTTGTAGTCCACTACTCGCAGATATAGCTTCCCGTTCTTCAGCCAGCCGTCCACCCGATCCACCTTACCGGTGACGGACAGCGTGGTATCTCCCGCCGTCACCGTGACGGCAGGCAGCTGTCCGTTTTTGCCGCCGAAGCCCAATTCAAAGGCCACAGGCCGGAAATCCGAATGCTCCAGCTCATCCAGCACGTTCTCAACAATGACCAACGCCGTCTCCCGCAGCCGGGAAAACAGATACCGGAACCGTGCGCTCTTCTCGCCGTAACCGTCGATGACCGTCCGGACATACTCATCCGTATACCGCCGCACCAACGCCGCCAGCGCCGGTCTTTCCGACCGCTTCCCCTGCTGCTCCACCTCCCGCAGAACATTCTCCAGCAGATAGTGGATAAACGTCCCCACCTCCGGCGCCTGGAAATCCGCCTTTGTCCGTTCCCTGGCCCGCAGGCCGTACTCCATGAAATAGCCAAAGTGACAGCTCTTCACCTGGTCCAGCCGCGAGGCGGACATGGCCAGCGTACTGCCGTACAGGCTGCGTACCGCCCCGGGTGACAGCCTTCCCCGGCCCATAGCCCGGGCCGCTGCCATCTTCTCCAGCGTACCGCCCTGTCCATGCATCTCAAAATAACGCCACAGCGCACCGCCGGGCCGCTGTCCCGCCAGTGCCAGCGCTGCCGCAGGCAGTCCGCAGCGGTACGCGCCGTCTTCCCGTTGTATTTCCACTTGCGGAAACAACTTGCGGATACGCTCTACCACAAAGGACGGCAGCAGCTTCGCCCCCGACTCATCGCCGGCGCACCAGGACACGGTCAGTGTCTCCGTTGGCTGGGCCAGGGCGGCATAGATATTCTGCAGCTCATTGCTCAGCGGGTCGAACGTGGCGTCGGACAGCAAGATTCCCTGCTGCTGCAAAAGCTCACGCTCCTGTTCGTCCAATATACCGCCGCCCTTCTCCACCGTGGGCAGCACATGGTCATTGGCGCCCAGCAGGAAAAGATGACGCACTGTATGGCGGTCATTGCGCGTCAGGGGGCTTACCTTTACCTGGTCCAGCGCAGCGGGTATGGTGGCCACGGCATACTGGCTCAGCGTCAGCCGCAGCAGCCGCGCAAACTCATCGCCGTCCACCTCCGTGTCACCCAAAAGCGCCACGAACTGATCCAGCACATCACAGAATATCCGCCACAGCTGGGCATACTCCTCTGCCGCCTGCATCTGCCCCTGCTCCAGCAATTCTTTCTCCCGCTGTTCCAACACGGCCGGTGTACCGGCGTCCTCCGCAAATTTGTAAAGCGTTTCAGCTTTACCGCTTACCGTTTTATTGGATTTTATCCCATCACTCAGGGTAAGAAACAGTTTTCTGACTTTTCTTCTGACCGCGTTTATCTCGGCCAGCTGTTCCCGGCGATAATCAGTTATCTCTCCGCTGTATCCATCCGGGTCTGCCGTCCAGTCGGCGTCCCGCAGCCACATATTACCCCGAATTTCCCAACGGATCACGTAGTTTTCCAAAAGATCGCATTCCGCCGCTGTCAGGTCTGTCATGCCGGTCTTCAGGCAGCGAAACACATCCTCATACTCGAAGCCGCCTGTCACTGCGTCGACGGCGGACAGCAGCAGCGTCAGGACCGGCTGCTCCAAAATGTCGCTCCGGCGGCTGATATAGGCGGGAACATCGTCCCGGCGGAACACGGCCTCCAGCAACGGGCCATATACCTCCATATTCCGCGCCGCCACGGCCATCTCACGCCAGCGAACGCCATTTTGTGCCAGCGCCCGCAGCTGCGCGGACACATACTCCACCTCGGAATAGGCGGTGTTGGCCTGATACAAGGTGATGGGCGGCGTGCTGCCCGTCCAAGCTTTTTCCGCGCCGAGGAAGTATCGCTCCAGGTGCGAAAACGCTGTATCACTTTTACTGACAAGGTTTTTTACTTCACATATACAGCAGGCATCTTTTGCCAGTCTGCGCAGGCGTTCCCGCTGCTGTATGCCGTTGCGGAAGAGCTGCGGGTCACTGTCATCGCCCAGCAGAGTCACTGTAACAGAGTTGGCCTGTTTCAGCGCGGCGGCAATGATATCCTCCTCCGTTCGGTTGAAATAGGAAAACCCATCAATGTAGATATCTTTTCCGCATAAATAGTCCGAATTCGGCAGTTTATCGCAGAGTTTCTGCACTTTTGACCGGGCATCAAAGTCACCGCCGTGGAGTCGCGCGTCATAAGCGCCGAACAGCAGCGCCGTAGAACGCAGCTTATCTCCGGCGGCGCCCGGAATATCCTGAACCTGTTGCAGCAGAAGGGACGGCGCGATTTTATAGGCGTACAACTCATCGGCCAGGGCCACCAGCTCCCGCAGAAAGGCCGGGCGCTGTGACGGCTTGGAAAACACCGTCAAATATGATGAAACTTCCTGCAAGGCGCGGCGCATTATCAGTATTTTACCACCATTATCTAACGTTATATCGGATATGCCTCCGGTTTGTGACAGTACGCGGGTGGCAAGGCTCTGGAAGCTCAGCACCTCCCCGTCACGGCTGGCGGTATCCCCCAGCGCGCGGCAGAGATCCAGCTCCGCCTCGTGGGTGGCGTGCTCCGGTACCAGCAAAATCTGCGGGCGCTCAAACCGTTGTGCCGCAATGGTTTCGAGCACCAGCTTACTTTTTCCCGCACCGGCGCGGCCGGTGATGATACGCAGCTTCACCGCGTCACCTCCCCTGTTTTCTCCCCCATAGTATACCGCAAACCGTCCCTTATGGGAAGTAAAAGTCGAAAAAAGGACGCGGGATCTTCCCGCGCCCTTTGACGGTGCATGTCACTTTCGTTTACTTTAGGCTGCTCTTGTTGACCTGCTTCTGTGCTCTTTTATATACCCTTTTGTTATATGCGGTACACCATAGCGCAGCGTTTGTTAAAGGGTCATGGTACGGCGCAGCTCGTCCCGGTTTTCCACCGTGACGGTCACCAGACGCACCCGAGGATGACCCGCCACCGCCCGGAGAAATTCCGTATCTGCTTTTTGCAGAACACCCAGAACGGGAAGGTCACCGTCCAGGGCCGCGAGCACCGCTTCGCAGAATTTTTTGGCACCGGACTCCGCCGGGCCCAGCTCGTCCATCAGCAGGACGTCCCCGTCACGGTCACGCAGGGCCGCCGTGCCCAGCGTGTCGAACCTCTCGCAGGAATAAGCGCCGCAGTAGAACAGCAAATTCTCCGCCGACGGTACTCCGCCCACTGCGGGCAGCAGATGCACAGAGGGCCGGTCCAGCACGCCTGTTACCCGCACCGTGCGGAAGCCGCAGGGTGTATGCCCGGCCAGCAGGCAGCGCGCCAGCGTGGACTTGCCCACGCCCTTGTCACCGGTGAGGAACAGATGGTCAGTGCATGGGGCAGCCATGGTGTACCTCCCCTGCCGCTTCGCGCCGTGCGGCACGGACGCAGATCATCTCACCGGCGATGGACACGGCGATCTCCTCCGGCGTCACGGCCTTGATGGGTGTGCCCACCGGCGTGTGGACAAAGGCGATCTTCTCCTCGGGAATGCCCGCCTCCCGCAGGCGCTGGTTCACGAAGGCCGTTTTCTTCCGGGAGCCGATGACGCCCACATAGGCCGTCTCGCCCCGCAGCACCTGCACCTCCGCCTGAAAGTCATGCTCATGGCCGTTGGTCATGATGACCACATAGTCCTCCGGCGTCAGCGTCAGGTAGTCGCTGATGCGGTCAAAGTCGCCGCAGATGGTCCGATCCGCCTGGGGAAAATGCTCCGCCGTGGCAAAGCCCGGCCGATCATCCACCACCACGGGACGGAAGCCAACCGTCCGCAGCAGAGGCGTCAGCGCACGAGCGATATGTCCCGCGCCGAAAATGACCGCGCGCTCCCCCACCGGCAGCGGCAGGGAGAACACGCCCTCGCCTGTCTCCGCCGTCTCGGCGATATGGGGCGCGGTGCCGTCCAGCGGCAACGCCAGCCAGCCGGGCACACGGTCACGCACACAGCGCAGCACCTCCGCCGCCAGCGCGTCCCAGACGCGATCCGACAACCGGGCGGGAGTGAACAGCACCGTCACATCACCGCCGCAGGCCATGCCCAGCTCACCGTCACGGGAGAGCTTGAAGTCATACAGGGAGTCCACGTGCTGACCGGCCAGCAGCGCCCGGGCCAGCTGAATGGACCGCAGCTCCACCGCGCCGCCGCCGATGGTGCCGGAGAGCAGGCCCTCCGCCCCCACCAGCATCTGGCTGCCCGCGCCGCGGGGGGCGGAGCCGTCATCCCACACGATGGTGGCCAGCACGGTGTCCTTCTTCTTTTCCCGCTGGTAGAGCAGGGTCTGGAAGATGTTGTTCATATGCGTCTCCTTTCAAGGGCCATAGGGAGCGGCGGTGCCGCTCCCTGTTCGTTTATTCAGCCGGCGGCCTCCACAGCGGGGAGAGAATTGTCCACCAGCGCGTTGTACTGGTCGATGGTCAGGTCGCAGTGGTAGAACAGTTGGAAATAGGTCTGGGTGACCTCGTACATATCGTAATCGGCAGCCTCGGGGTACAGGACCTTGGCCATCCACTGCATACCCAGGATGCGCTGGACGCTTGGCGGGAAGCCCATCCAGTTGTAGGGGCCGAAGGGCACCTCGTAATACTTGCCGTCCTTGATGGCAGGTATGGTCTGCCAGTTCTCGTTATCGGCCACGGTGCTGTAAATGCTGCCGGGGGCGAAGAACACGATAGAGGGGTCCCAGTTCAGGATCTGCTCCATGTCCACCTCGTTGCCGGTACCCTTGGAGGAGGGCTCGTCCACCACAGCCAGATTATTGCACAGCATATCGACGACCTCGGCGTGATAGGAGTCCCTGGCGATGACGTTCAGGCCCTCTTCACCGGTGATATACAGGACATCGGCCTTCTCCACGCCGTCCACGATGGCCTTGACGGTGTCATAGGCATTGCGGCAGTAGTCGGCCAGGGCCTGACCCTCGTTGGGCATAGCCAGCAGGTCGCTGAGCATGGCATAGGTATCGTCCATGGAGGCCAGGTAGGCGTCAATGTGGACAAAGGGGATGCCGGTCTGTTCCTGCAGGCCGTCCAGGTCCTCCGCCATGGTGCTCTTGGGCTCGCCCACATCGATGACCACGTCGGGATCGGCCGCCAGCAGCGTCTCCAGGTTCAGCTCGCCCTTGCCGCCGTACAGCTGGCCCAGCAGGGGCAGGTCCAGATACTTCTGGTCAAAGTAGTTCTCAGCGGTCTTGTCCCAGGCATTGGCCACACCCACCATCTTGTCCGGGGCGATGGCAAAGACCACCATGCAGACAAAGAAGAAAGCAAAGGAGTGGGCGATTGAAAATCCCCAGACCTTCAATGCCGCATAACCGGCAAAAATAGTGATAAAGGATGCCAATAAATGTCCGATCAGACCTAATGTAATGGCAAGGAGCATATAGCCCAGAAGCGGACGTACCATGCCGATCAGTTTTGCCATGATCTCTAAATTCGATCTCTTTTTCATGCCTGTGCTCCTCCTTTCTCAGACATTCCGTAATTTTCCAATTCCTGCTGCGCCTGCCAGAGTGACGCGTAAGTT
>ENA-ORSB01003237-ORSB01003237.1-human-gut-metagenome-genome-assembly--contig:-NODE-3237-length-11650-cov-3.080379_pt1 | contig 11650 bp, 9 predicted proteins | sample MGYA00242180_ERZ509144 | MGnify/ENA primary metagenome ERZ509144 (study PRJEB26280, sample SAMEA2338661) | human gut metagenome | biome: human gut; feature: human-associated habitat; material: faeces... | reverse complement strand
CCGTATCCCTCCCGGTGCCGTCCGCAACGCTGCCGCCCGCAACAGCAGCCTCTGCCGCACCGTATTCCGCATTTTCTCCGCTGCCCGCCCGTGCGTCAAATGCGCTGCGCCCCTGTTCTCCCGCCTGTTTTCCTGCCCGTTTTCCCGCCTTTTCTCCCGCCCGTTTTCCTGCCCGCACGTCAAATGTAACGCGGGCATAGCCGTCGCCAAGCTCGTAACGGGGATTGACAAAATTCGTCCCGGCCGCGTCTTCCGCCATTGCCGCCATATTGCTCACCCTGCGCGACAGGGCAAACGTCGCCGTCAGCGTTCCCTTTTCCCGGTCATAAACCAGCTTCTCCGCCCGCGCGTGCCGGCTCTCTGCCGGCGGCAGATGCGCAAACCCCTGCGTAACGTAGTTGTAATGTATGGAATCTTCCGCTTTGTCCGAAGCCCGGAGCGTCAGCCCGTGATGTGTCGCCGCCGCCTGACAGGTTCCGTCCGCCGTGCAGAGTTTGAAATGCAAATCCCCGGCAATATGCATCGCCTTCCCCGTATCCGCCCGCGTAAACTCCAGCGGAAAACGGATATGCCCGGTAAGCACGCGCCTGGCCACCCCGCCCTTTTCCACGCCGTTCGCCAGCGGCGCATACATGCGGAAAGATTTGATGTTGCGGCTGCCCATATTGCCCGTGCCGCTGATACCGCCCGTGCCGCCGGTACTGCCCATGTTGCCCGTGACGCTGGTACTGCCCGTGGCGCTGCCACCGCTGCCGCCGTCCTCACGCAGCACAAAAGCCGCCCGGTTTTCCGGATTAAGCAAATCGCCGCTGACATACATCCCGTCCGGCACATAGATTTCCGCCACGCCGCGGATGATTTCCTTATCGCCCGGACGCGCCGTATCCAGCAGCAGCCTCGCCTTAACGCCGCCGCCGGCTTCCACCGGCTTTTCGCCCGCACCGTCGCTGTATGAAGGCATCTTCCGCAGCGCGCGCCAGAACCCGCCGAAATCCAGCTCCAGCAGTGCCAGCACCATTTCGTCGGTATTCAGGTCTTCCGGCGAGATATAGTTCTTGTCGCGCCGCCGCACCGGCTCGCCCAATGCGCCGGGATCATATTCCAGATACTTGTACGGACGGTACCGCACCTGATATTCCCCCGCCGCCGACTGCTTGCGCAGGTCTGTCTCTTCCGGCGCAAATTCTCCGTCCTCTGCCACAATCGGCGCGTCTTTCGGCAAAATGCCCGCCGCCTTGATATTATGTTTCAGCCGTGCCACCGCATAGTCGTATTTGCGCTTCCAGCTGACGAAAAAGCGGATTCCGCTTTCCAGCGTTTTCAGCGTTCCTTCGCCCGCCGTCGGATATACCCGGCTCAAAAAACCGGTTAAATCGCCGTCAAGCGCCTCCCCGGCAAAAACCTTGTCGACAATAAACGGCAGCAGCGCCAGTTTGGCCAGTTCGTTGTCGCTCCGGATAATCGGCTCCGGCGTTTCGCCCTCACTGCCCGTATCGCCGCTGCCCGCATTGCCGCTGCCCGTATCGCCGCCGCTTGCCGCCGCGGTCAGGTCGCGCACCCGGTAGACAATGCTCTCGCCGCCGACCGCAGCAGCCGTCCCCGGAAGCGTATCCCGAACCGCCGACACCGCCGCACCGCCGTTTTCCGGCGCTGTCGTATCTCCCGCCGTCGCCCCGGCAGCCCAGGCTGCCCCGTACATCAGCTTGAAAACCAGCGCCGCGCACCCTATATAACAAACAAACCTTTTCATAAAATTTTACTGTTGATTTAAAAACAATATTAAGCTATGAAAAGATATTATATCAGACCAGCCAAAAAGCAACAAACTTTTTTACGAAAGACACATATTACGATGAAGGACAGAAAGAGACGGTTTGAAATACTGGAAGAATTGGACGATTTTGATGAATCTTTTATGTTTGAGGAATGGGGGCAGCGGCCGGCACCGAAATCCAAATCCCGCCGCAAAGCACCCGCAGCCGAAAACCGCCGCCGCGGAAGTTTTGGCGGGCAACGCACTGCCGACGGCTCCCGCCTGAGCGCAAAAAACAACGGAACCGGCACCAACAACCCCCGCCTGAGCGCCAGGAACAACAACGCCGGCACTCAAAACCGTTTTGCCGCCAAATCCGGCGGACAACGCGTCGCCGACGACAGCACCCTGACCGGCAAATGCCTCGTTTACATCGGCTCCGGCAAGAACGACCTGTATAAAGAGTCGGTTATCTATATTACTGACAGTTCGCCCGAAAGCGTCAAAGGAATAATGATAAACAAGCTCCTCTTCGGCTCGGCTGTTGTTGAATGCCGCAACCATGAAGACGGCGGCGAAAAAGACGTGCGCGGCGTTTACGAAGACCTCTATCAGGGCGGCCCGGTCAACCCCGCCAACGGCTTTGTGCTGTTTCCGAGCGACGGGTATTTTTACAGCGACCCGCACGCCCGCGTTCAGGGCGAAATCGCGATTTCCAGTTCGTTCGGCGTCCTTCAGGATATCCTCGACGGCGAAGGCCCCGACAAAAAGATTATCGCCATGGGGCATTGCGTCTGGAAACGCGGCGAGTTGGAATGGGAGATTTTCAACAACGAATGGCTGATTGTCCCCGGCGACCCCAAGCTGATTTTCGATACCCGTTTTGAAGACCGTTGGGAACAGGCGAAAAAGGCCAGCGGCATCAACCTCGGCGGCTATATCCCGCATATCGGGCTGGCGTAACGGCTCAAGCTCCGCGAATTAGTTGCTGCGGATTAGTTTTTTCTTATCGGGCTGGCGTAATAAAACGCCGGCTTTTTTTATTCCCGCCGGCGCGTCTCACTTTCCGCAGCCCCTGCCCACCGCACAGCTACAGCCGCACCGCCGGCACTTGCCCGCCGGCGCGTCCTCGTCAGCCCGTAGCCGGGCATGCTTTAATATCCGTATGTCTGGTAATTGTTATAATACCCGCGCGGTGCCTGATGATAGCGGTTGCGGTACGGAACCTGTCGCGGCGCCGTCTCCTGCATACGGTACGGAACCTGCCGCGGCGCCACCCTCTGCTGCGGCATGGTTCTCCGCCCCGCTGCCTCAAGCCCCGGAAAATCCGGAATGCCGCCGTTGCCGTATTTATAAAAGTTCAGCATCTCGCGTTTGTTGATATTTCCGGCGTCAATCGTCGCTTCCGGCACGCCCCACAAAATGGAAATCGGCCAAAACAACAGATTAACCATACCATAAACCCAATGCGAAGAGTCGGCGGCATTTCCGCTCGCCAGATAAAAATTGCCGCCGCCCGGGAGCACGTTAAGCAGTCCCGCCGCCAGCGGACTTGCCGGCTGCTGCCAGCCGCCGGGCGCGCGGTCAACCGTTATCCCGCGGTATTCCAAAGCCGAAAGTTCCTGTTTTTCCTGAAAAGTGAGAGAAGTGCAGCTGCCCAAACATATCCCCGCAGCCGCCAAAGCAAAAATAATTCTGTTCATATCCAGCGTCCATATTCATTTAGCCCATAATAAAAACGGCCGCTTCACAAAGAAGTGGCCGGGGTATTAGCAAGCATACCAACAGAAATGCTGTCCCTTATTCGGCTGACCATAACTGGCCGGCCTTATTCGAAACTACCCCGGCCATAACAAATATGACGCATACAGGAATCTAACTTGCCAAAAGAACCTGTATTTATGACGCATACAGGAATCTAACTTGCCAAAAGAACCTGTATTGGGGATTTATAACTACGGTGCACAGAAAATTCAACCGTTCCGCCGAATCTTTCGCACCAAGACCTTGCCGTGCCATAGCGCGCGCAGGGTTATGTGTTATATCTCGGTGCTATCCATGCACCGCTGTTGGTAGAGGGCTGCTAAACCCCCGCCGGCGGTATCCCGCCTGCTAGATGTCGCCAAAGCGGCACCTGTATCTTTTTTACTATATTGTTTTTTAGATTGCAAGCTTTTTTTATTCCCGCCCGCCACACCTCTCTTATCTGCCCCTCGCTGCCCCGGTATACCTCTGCCCGCTCCGCCGCCCCTCTCCTTAAAAAAACATTGACAAAAAGACAAACCCCGCCTATGCTCGCGCCAATTCCAGTATTATAATCTCAATTATTAACGCTAATTTTTTTAATTTATGAATTTGCCAACTATTCAGATTCCGTATTACTTTACGGATCAGCGGCACAGCGGATACGCCGATGCCGTCATGGCGGGAAAAGTCAGCTCCGCCAATTTCGTTTTTGTTTCGGACGTGGAAGACATTGCGCCGATTTTGCCGGAAGAGCCGGACTTGCGTCTCGGTTCGCCCGAACATTTTCTCGGCGCGTTTATGGCTGCTCTGGCCAAGCCGGAAAATCTGAAAGCCCTCCCGCACATCATTGCCTTTTGGCAGGACCGGCGGCTGGCGCCTCTCTCGCTTCTGGCCGAGGCTTATTTGGGCGTCGGGCTGCAAAAATACGCCCGGGATGCCCAAGTGCCGCAACAGCGCACGCTGTACCGTCAGGCCGTTGCCAAACTCAAACGCGAGATAACCAAAAACGCCTCTCCGGTAACGCCGCAGGCGCTGGAGCTTCTCTGCCTCTGGCCGGATATCGCCGCGCAAAAGCTGGGGCTCCTTGTCGAAGGCGCTGACTACAGCCCCGTGCTGGCCAAGCTCGGTTTCACCGGCACGGCACGCAACATTGCCGCCTTTCTGCTGAAAAACGGTTTTGCCCGCAATCTCCGCGCGATTACCGGTTATCTGCTGCCTCTTCTTGAAACGCTGCAGGAAACCGCCGGAAAAACATCGCCGGAAACCGCCGGAAAAGCGCCGCAGGAAACCGCCCATAACACGCCGCAGCCGGAAAAGCTCACCTTGGGCGCCGCAGCCGAAATTGCGCTTGCCAACGGCGTTTCCGAACTGGTGCGCCGCCGGGAAAATCTCGACAGCTCCGATTACCGCGATTTGTCCCGGTGTCTGCACAGGATTCGCCCCGGAGTTGCCCTCAACATTTTCCTGAAGCTTATCGGCGCCGACTTGGTTACGGAAACCCGGCATGTCATGGAAATGCGGACAAACCGCGAAATCGTCGTTCATTCGCCCGACACGGTCTTCAGCGACATCCGCCGCCTGGCGGAAAAGCGGCAGGACCCGCAAATGAACCTCAAAATCGCCGCCGCGTTGTACGACGTTGCGCTGCCGCGGGAAAATTACGAACTGCCGCAGCTGGCCGCCGTCCTGCTTGCACAGCCACAGAAACGCCCCGAAGACTGGAACGCGCTGCTTGGCTTTGCCCGCCATGTCCTTCAGGATTGCAACGCGTCCAGTCAACAGCTGTATCGCTGCCTGTGTGCCGTTGCGCTGAACAGCGGTGAATTTGCCGATATGGTGGAAGTTGCCGAATTCAAACACTGGGCCGTGGAAAAAGCCGGTCTTTGGCGCTGCGGCTGGGACCCCGTACAAAACGTGTTCCGAAGCCGCGGCAGCTTCCGGGAAACGGACAGCACGGCGTTCGTCGTTTTTTATGCCGATTCGCCCCATTCTCTGGATTGGAAAAAATCGCTGCCCGCCCTGTTGCGCGACACGGATCTGAAACCGCAGGTCCGCCGGGAAGCGGTCGAAATCATCGCCGCCCGCCACTGCGGGGAAAAACCGGATTTTCTGCTGAAGGAAGATTTGGAAAAACTCGCCGAATGGGCGCCTGCCCTTCCCGAAGCCTGGCTCGAAACGCTGCCCTGACCGGCGCCGTTTTCACCCGCTGCTCTGGCCGGCGCCGTTTTTACCTGCTGCCCCGCTATCGCGCCAGCCCTCGCACCCGGCTGTTTCCGCAGCCCCGGCGCGCTTCTTTTTCCTGCCCCTCGCCGGGCAGGATTTTTTTATCCACCATGCAAAAAAACACTTGCATTTTCAAATTAACCTGATAAATATACTTCCGTTGCCGTTTTAGCTCAGTTGGTAGAGCAACGCATTCGTAATGCGTGGGTCGGTGGTTCAAGTCCACTAAACGGCACCATCGCTGAGGGCTTGGTTTTTCTTGATTTGCTTTGTTTTTCGTCAGGACTCTTAAGCCCTCTCTTCTTGTCGTTTTGTGCTGTTTTTTGCCGATTCTTTTCGAACTTTTAGCACAAAATTAGCACAGTCATCTTTCCCGATTCTCTTTAACCAATAAAATCTGCATCCTGTCGCTTCGCACTTTCTTCAGCACCAGCTCTTTTATTCCCTCATTCACCACACACCGGAGCTTAAAGTCTGGATAATCCTCACGCAGCCCTTTCACGAAATCAAGAAACTTCTCCCGCGGCGCATAGCTTATCATCGGGCATTTCCCCGGCTTGTAACAGCCTATATACGCATCGGCATGAACAATATAAATTTCTTTCAAATCAACCTCAAAAAATTATCGACTTTAAACAAAAGTTCTATTATTTGTATATATGGTTAAAGTTAAGCACACCTCCCTCATGGTGTGCTCTTTTTGTATCATTTTGCAAACATCGGCAAATAGGTTACACGGAAATTTCTTCCACCATAACATATAAATCTTTAAAACGATAAATAGAAGGAGATTGCCCACTCCCCTTTTCTTCTACTTCAATAATTTCCAATTTTTCCATTTGTTTTAATAAAAGACGTGCCGTATTGGGGTTTATTCCCGTTTCTTCTATAAACTTAGTTGTTGTAAATTTTATACGTTTAAATAAGAAATTCACAATTTGAAATGAAAACTGTGATTTTAAATTACTTATCTTCTTTTCAGTTTCTTGCCTTATATTTTTTAATCTACGCAACAGATGAATTAAAATTTCAGTTTGTCTTTGTATTGCCTCAATAAAAAAAACAATCCACGGATGCCACTCATTTTGTTTTGAAATAGTTTCGAGTGCAGATATATAGCGTTCACGATTTTGCGACAAATAATAACTTATATAAAAGTAAGGAGTTGATAGCAAATTATATTTTTTTAACAAAATAGGGACAAGAATCCTCCCGACACGTCCATTTCCATCTTCAAAAGGGTGAATTAATTCAAAATAAGCATGAATGACTGCAATCTTTACCAACGGATTTATTGTATCCTCTGTATTTATAAATTCTATTAAATTATCCATATATTCTTCAGTATGCAAATGAGATACTGGTATGTAAGTAATTTCCTTATTTAATTTATTGCCAATATAATTCTGTTTTTGCTTAAACTCTCCTTTTAGTTTATCATTACCTCGTGATTTATTTAATATTATATATTGAATATTTTTAATAAGCGTATTTGTGATTTTAAACTGGGTTTGTTCAGCTTCGGTTAAGCAATACCCCAAAGCGTCCTTGTAATTTTCAATTTCTGTTACATCCATCCCTATTTGAACAGACACATCCTTACCTACTTTATAATTTAAAATATCCGTAATCGTTGCAACTGTTCCCTCCAATCTTGAAGACATAACAGATTCTTGATAAAATAAGATAGTTGTCAATATTTCTGGAGAATAAACAAATTCAACCATTCCATCATATTTGCACAAATATTTTTCAGCTTCTTGTGTAGGATAATCCAAAGGAAAATCTTTTAGAACTGCAGGAAATTTTTTCAAAATAAAACTTTCCATCACAAGTAACCTCCTATAATAAATATTGATTATACGAATATAAGCCAATTATATTATCAACAACAAAATACAAGCTAATCACGTTGTCAGTAATAAAACACAAGCTAATCACGTTGTCAGTAATAAAACACAAGCTAATTAATTTGTCAACAACAAAATACAAACTAATCACTTTGTCTGTAATCTGTTACAGGCTAATATTTTGCTTTATATTCCTCCAGACACTTCGCCATATCCAAAAACGTCTTCATGTGCCGGTGGCACGTTATCGGCTCGCGCGGTGCCTCGACATAAACATATTCAGTCCTGGCGCAGCCGCAGAGTAACAGTATCAGCAGGCAAAGGGCTGTCCCAATCAAAACCGCCCTCTTTAGCCTGTGCGGCGCGCACCTTCTCCGCCGCTGCTGCCTCCTCAATCTCGCACAATCGCTTATCGGCGTCCAACGCCCTTTCATCTCGTTTCGCAATTTCCGCCTCCAAAAATGATGTTTTCCCAGACAGGGCGCTCTTTTCGCCCTGCAATGCCGCAATCTCCCTGCCCCGCTCGATATACAGGCTCACCGAGACATACAGCGCCAGCAGCAGCCCCGCCACGGCGTATGTTAAAAATCTGGTCATATCCGCCTCCGTTTTTTGTGTTAATCCGCCCCTCTGCCGACGCTTCGGACTCCCTCTCCCGGTACCTGAGGCTGCCGTCCCGCCGGTGCAGCCTCTGCGTCCGACACGCCGCTTTACGCTTTCGTCGCCGTCTTAAACTCGTATCTGCCCGCCTCATCGGTCGCCCCGGTGGCAAATCCGGTCAGGCTCAGCGACGACGCCATGCCGAACGTATCCGCGTACCAGTCGTTTGAAGACGTCGTCAGCTTATATATGCCCATGTTCCAATAAACCAGCGTCTCCGTCCGCTTTCTGTACCCAACCACCGCCGACGTCAAATCTTCCGAGAGCGCCAGACAATATGCCCCGTCATCGGCAATTACGCCCTCTGCCGGCACGGCAATGCCGATATTCAGATTGTCAAACGCCTTTGCCGCCACGTCCCATTTAAAGGCATACACCGCCGTATGGCTGCCCGCCGTCAGAAGTTTCGTGTCGTTGTTGTACTGCACCGAGCACACCTGCCCCGTCAAAGCCTGCAAATCCGTCTGCAAATCGTCGGCCTCTTCCAGCGCGTAATTTTCGCCGATTTTAAAAATCGCCAGTTCCGTCGGTTCATAATTGTTTTGCTTGGAGCCGCGGTTGCAGATGAAATAGTCCCCCGCCTCAAGCCCCGTCGCAAACATAACGGGATAATTGTCCTTAACAAGCGTGCTGTTTCCGGAGCCGATTTCCCGCGGCGTCCCGAAAAACTTGTCAAAATCATAAAATTTATAGTTTCCCTCCCCGTCGGCAACAAACATTTTCCCGTCCAGCATCAATGCGGAATAAAGATAGCCGCTAAACCCCGTTAACGGAAATTCGCCGAGCGAATTCGCCAGCGTAAAGCTCCCGGCCGCGACCCACTTCAGCACGTTTCCGCTCCCCAGATACAGGCCGGCGTAATTCGTGTATGCGTCTTTCGTAACCGCCGAAGAATAAAGCGCCGTTGTATTGCCCGCATAGTTGGAAGCATACGCTATAACCTCCCCGCCGATAAAGCGGACAAAATTTCGCCCCGACGGCCCGGCGTTCAGGTCAGACGCCGTCCACGCCTTCGTTTCCGCATCGTAGGTAAACTGCTTGCGCCCCGTACCGCTCAGATTCACCACCCAGAAATTGTTGTCGGCGTCAAAAACCGGCGCATACTGCGTGCTGCTTCCGCCCGCATAATGCTGATACGCCGTATTCTCGTCCAGATTATGCCTGTTCAGCCAGGCCTTCGTCCCTCTGACAATCGCCGTTCCCGTATTGTTGACCGCAAAAACCGTTTCGCCGCCGTCTCCGCCTTGCAAAACCAAAGCATTCGTTGTTCCTTTCATTTTTCCTCCGTAATATTCGTCATAAAAACCATAAATTCCAAGAGCCTGCCCCGCCGCCCCGTCCCATGTTTCCCGCCGCCCCATCCCATGTCTCCCGTCAGCCCCGTCCCATGTCTCCCGTCAGCTCCGTCCCATGTCTCCCGCCGGCTCCGTTCCACCCCGATGCCGGCTCCGTCCCCCCGCTGCCGGCTCCGTTCCACCCCGATGCCGCGGCGTCAGGCCGTTATCGTCCGTTGCTCCTCCAGCGGTTTCCAACAGTCCGTCCAGCCGCCCGTGCCGCCGGAAGTTTTCGTCCGCAGAACCGCCTGCGCCAAATCCATGTCGCCGTTGAACGACGATGTGCCGTCATTGGAAAGCCAAAAAGGCTCTCCGCTTTTGAACACGTCCGTCTCCGTCTGCACCGCCTGTGTCCATGCCGCAGCCTCCGGCAGCGTATCCGCCGTATAGGCGCCGTTATCCTCCAGAACATACAACGTCGACGCATACGCCCCTTTTTCCGCATCGTATATCATCTGCGCCCGCACCCAGTACGTCGTTCCCGCCGTTGCCGTGCCGCCGGTTTTCCGCGACCCGTCATAGATGCACCACGCCGCGCCGTAAAGCCCGAAAAAGGCGTTGGTTTCCGCGTTCCTGAAAACCGTATTGTATCCCGACGGCGTCTTCGGCGTTATCTTCGCAATAAATTCCACATCGCCGAAAAAAAATTCCGTTACCGGCAGCGTTTTGTCGGCAACAAGCCACATCCCGTCCGCAAACGCCGCCGTATCGCCGCGAAACGTAACGCTGCCTTCAACGCTGAAATGCACAATCGGCCACGGATTTGTAACGTGCGATTCGATAACCTTGTGCCCGATCCACACTTTCCCGTCGACAGCCGCCGCCGTATCAAACGCCGTCGTTTCCGCTTCCGCGTCGCAAAAGCAGTTCCAGTCGGCCAAAGCCCCGGTATCTCCGTCCAACGCGCCCGGCAGGATTTCCGAATAAACCGTATACGCTTTCCAGTACGCCTTGCCGTCAACCGTGATAAGCGAATTATGCAGGTCAATCGTCCCCGTCCACGCATTGTTGCCGGAATCAAAGCCGAAACACAATTGCGCCGCAGTCGTGGAATACTGCACGGCCGCCGAAACAACGCGGATAAATTCCTCCCCGTTCGCCGTAACCGTATATGCCGCCCCGTCCCAGCCGGCCTTGATGACATAATCCGTATCCGCCGCCAGCGCCTGTTCGGAAACGGCTCCGTCCGCAATATCCCAGGCCGAAGTCGAACTCGCCAGATACAGCATAAGGTGCCCCGCCGCGTCCGTGCAAAGCTGCGGCGTCGCCCGGTTCGTCGAATAATTGCCGAAAATATAGCTCTGGTCGGCGAACGTTTCCGGCGTATGGATTTTCACGGTAATTTCCCAGGGATACGACTGGTTGTAAAACGCCGTGTAAATGTTGTTCCCGCTCGTAATGTTGCGCAAAACGCCGTCTTCGCCGATGTCCGGGCTGCCTCTCCGGCTGAAATTGTCATAAACCGTATTCGCGTTGCGCAGAAAATACCGCTTGCCCGCAGGCGCCGCCACGCCCCTGTAGCCGCCGTAAGCGCCCCCGTCCGGCAAAATCCCCGCCGAAACGGAAAGGACCATGCCGTCCTGCGTAATCGTAACCCCGTCGTAGGGCTCCAGCGCAACGTCGTCGACCGTATTCGCCGTTACCGATTTCGCCACCGTCTTGTCCCAGTAGCGCGCCTTGGTTATCTTGTACCTGAACGGCATTCCCGCGTAAACCTTTTTGTCAAATGTCGTGTTATCTGTCGTGTTATCTGTCGTCATTCTGCTTCTCCTGTAAATTCAAACGTGTCCGGCGCCGGCGTTACATTGACCTTCAGCGAAAGTTCCGGCAGCGCGCCGTTAAACTCAACCCGGCCGCCGGCGGTGTTCCCGGTGGCAAATCCCGTTACAAAACTCTCGCCCGCCAAATCGACCGTCCTTTGCGCATAAAGCCTGCCGTCGCCGTTCGCCAGAACATAGCCGTACGCGTCGCCCCTGTATCCGCCGGCAGCGGAACTGGGATTGGTATGCGACACCACCGAAAGCAGCGACAAATCGTCCGCAAACACCGGCTTGTATATGCCGTAGTCCGGATTGTTCTCCGCC
>ENA-ORSB01003235-ORSB01003235.1-human-gut-metagenome-genome-assembly--contig:-NODE-3235-length-11652-cov-39.812020_pt1 | contig 11652 bp, 9 predicted proteins | sample MGYA00242180_ERZ509144 | MGnify/ENA primary metagenome ERZ509144 (study PRJEB26280, sample SAMEA2338661) | human gut metagenome | biome: human gut; feature: human-associated habitat; material: faeces... | reverse complement strand
GAGCGTAGCTTTACGATTATTGCGTTCCCCATCCCGGAGGTAGGGGACTGCTTTGAAGAACTTTTCCGGGAGACTATTCGGATCAACACCCTGGATTATAAAAAATATCAGAGGATCCAGCAGACCATCATCGATGCGCTGGATCAGGCAGACCACTGTGAGGTGAAGGGCTGTAACGGTAATCACACGGATATCACAGTGAATCTGTGGAAGCTCAAAGATCCTGCCAAAGAAACTATTTTTGAAAACTGCGTGGCAGACGTGAATATTCCCGTGGGAGAAGTATTTACCTCTCCGGTGCTGGAAGGCACAAACGGTGTGCTGCATGTGACAAAAGTGTTCCTGAACGGCTTGGAATATAAGAATCTGGAGATCACCTTCGAAAACGGCAGGATTAAAAACTACAACTGTGCTAATTTTGCCACGGAGGAAGAGAACAAGGCATTCATTAAGGAAAATATCCTGTTCCGCCATAAGACACTGCCGCTGGGAGAATTTGCCATCGGCACAAACACTACGGCTTATGTGGCGGCAAAGCGTCTGGGCGTGGAAGCCAGGATGCCGATCCTGATCGCGGAGAAGATGGGACCGCATTTTGCAGTGGGCGATACCTGCTATTCCCATGCGGAAGAGGTGAAGGTATACAATCCCGACGGTAAAGAGATCGTGGCCAGAGACAATGAGGTGGCCGCCCTTCGCAGTGTGAACCCTTCCAAGGCTTATTTTAACTGCCATACGGACATTACCATTCCTTACGATGAACTGGCAGAGCTGACCGCAGTGAAAAAGGACGGCGGGCGGATCCCCATTATTGCGAACGGCAGATTTGTCCTTCACGGAACGGAAGAACTGAATGAGCCGCTGAGGGAGTTGGATTAAAACTATTCAGCAAGCATTTGCAGAAAGCAATTTTGCATGGTTCTGAATAGTTATCATAAGATTTCATAAAACCATTGCATCATTGAAAAGATTTTAGTAAGATAAAATATATATGGATAAAATCGGTGCAACCGATACATGAGGAGGACATTATGGCAAATACAGAGAATTGCCCTAAGGTTGGCATTGTAATGGGTAGTGATTCCGATATGCCTGTGATGGCGAAGGCAGCAGACATTTTGGAAGAATTGGGCATCCCTTATGAGATGACCGTGATCAGCGCTCACAGAGAGCCGGATGTATTTTTTGAATATGCAAAAAGTGCGGAGGAAAAAGGCTTCAAGGTGATCATTGCCGGTGCCGGTATGGCAGCACATCTGCCCGGTATGTGCGCCGCTATTTTCCCGATGCCTGTCATTGGTATTCCCATGCACACTACTTCCCTGGGAGGCAGAGATTCTCTGTATTCCATCGTACAGATGCCCTCAGGCATTCCTGTTGCCACAGTAGCCATTAACGGCGGCGCCAATGCAGGACTTCTGGCTGCCAAGATCCTGGCAACCTCCGACGCAGAACTTCTCGGAAAACTGAAAGCATACAGCACAAAATTAAAAGAACAGGTAGAAGCCAAAGATGCAAAACTGCAGGAGATCGGCTATAAAGCATACCTGGAAGGCATGAAAAAATAAGAAGATAAGACAGAGAATCAGGGACCTCTTAAGAGGCTGCCCCACTAATAAAACGAAAGAGCCCCTGCGGCGGAAATGAGGAGAAAATGGATTACAAGAAAGCTGGAGTAGACATCGAAGCAGGCTACAAGTCTGTAGAACTGATGAAGAAGTACGTGAAGGAGACCATGCGTCCCGAAGTAATGGGCGGCATCGGTGGTTTCTCCGGAGCATTTTCCTTAAGTGCCATCAAAGATATGGAGGATCCCGTGCTCCTGTCCGGAACCGATGGTGTAGGTACCAAGCTGAAGCTGGCATTTTTAATGGACAAGCATGATACCATCGGTATCGACTGTGTGGCCATGTGTGTAAACGATGTGGCATGTGCAGGCGGCGAACCTTTATTTTTCCTGGATTATATCGCATGCGGACGCAATATTCCCGAGAAGATCGCTACTATCGTAAAGGGCGTGGCAGAGGGCTGTAAGCAGTCTGACGCAGCACTGGTAGGCGGTGAGACCGCAGAACATCCCGGACTGATGCCCGAGGATGAGTATGATCTGGCAGGATTTGCCGTAGGCGTGGTAGAACGTAAAGATCTGATCACCGGTGAGAATATCAAGCCCGGTGATGTACTGGTGGGCATCGCTTCCTCCGGTGTACATTCCAATGGTTTTTCTCTGGTGAGAAAAGTATTCGATATGACAAAAGAGAGCCTGGATACCTATTATGACGAGCTGGGCAAGACTCTTGGTGAGGCACTGCTTGTTCCTACCAGAATCTACGTGAAGGCTATGAAGTCTGTGAAGAACGCAGGCGTTAAGGTAAAGGGCTGCAGCCATATCACCGGTGGTGGTTTCTATGAGAACATTCCCAGAATGCTTCCCGACGGCATCCGTGCAGTCGTGAAGAAAGACAGCTATGAAGTGCCTGCTATTTTCCGCCTGATGCAGAAGAAAGGCAATATCACAGACGAGATGATGTATAATACTTACAACATGGGTCTGGGCATGGTACTGGCACTGGATCCCGCAGATGTGGATAAGACTATGGAAGCTCTGAAGGCAGCAGGCGAGACTGCTTATGTGGTAGGTACCTGTGAGGCCGGTGAAAAGGGTGTGACCATATGTTAAGAGTAGTCGTACTGGTATCCGGTGGCGGCACGAATTTACAGGCCATCATTGATGCTATTGCAGCAGGTAAGGTTACCAATGCACAGATCGTGGGTGTCATCAGCAATAACAAGACGGTAAAGAGCTTAGAGAGAGCACAGAATGCCGGGATTCCCGCAGTCTGTGTGTCTCCGAAGGATTATGAGAGCAGAGAAGTATTTAATGAGGCACTGCTTGCAAAGGTGAAGGAGTTTGCTCCGGACTTGATCGTACTGGCAGGATTCCTGGTGAAGATCCCGGAGGCAATGGTGCATGAATACAGCAACCGGATCATCAATATCCACCCGTCCCTGATCCCTTCTTTCTGCGGTGTGGGATACTACGGACTACATGTGCATGAAAAAGCACTGGAGCGCGGTGTGAAAGTGACAGGAGCTACGGTACATTTTGTGAATGAAGGCATGGACGAGGGTCCTATCATTGCACAGAAGGCAGTGACAGTGGAGGACGACGACACTCCGGAGACGTTGCAGAGACGTGTGATGGAACAGGCAGAGTGGCTGCTTCTTCCGAAGGCAGTGGATGACATTGCCAACGGACGGATCTGTGTCGTGAACGGAAAAGTAAAGCATACAAACAGCGAAAATTAAGGAAGGCAGAAGATATGGGTATGAAAGTATTGATCGTAGGCGGTGGCGGCAGAGAGCACGCCATTGCAACCTGTGTGGCAAAAAGTCCTAAAGTAGATAAGATCTATTGTGCTCCGGGCAATGCCGGGATCGGTCAGATCGCAGAATGTGTTCCCATCGGAGCCATGGAATTTGATAAGATCGTGGCATTTGCGAAGGAACAGGCCATTGACCTGACCATCGTAGGCATGGATGATCCCCTGGTCGGCGGACTGGTGGATGCACTGGAGGCAGAGGGCCTGCGGGCTTTTGGACCCCGTAAAAATGCAGCGATCCTGGAAGGTAGCAAGGCCTTTTCCAAGGATCTCATGAAGAAATACAACATTCCCACCGCAGCTTATGAGAATTTTGATAACGCGGAGGAGGCTATTAAGTACCTGAAGGAGCAGGCAAGCTTTCCCATCGTGCTGAAGGCGGACGGTCTTGCACTGGGCAAGGGCGTATTGATCTGCAATACTTTAGAAGAAGCGCTGGCAGGCGTGGATGAGATCATGCTGGATAAAAAGTTCGGTGCAGCCGGCAACCGCATGGTCATCGAAGAGTTTATGACAGGCAGAGAAGTCAGTGTACTTTCTTTTGTGGACGGCAAGACCATCCGCATCATGACTTCTGCGCAGGATCATAAGAGAGCAAAGGACGGCGATCAGGGGCTGAACACCGGTGGTATGGGAACCTTTTCTCCCAGCCCCTTCTATACAGAGGAAGTAGATGCATTCTGTAAGAAATACATCTACCAGGCTACCGTGGATGCCATGGCAGCGGAAGGCAGACCTTTCAAGGGAGTCATTTTCTTCGGACTGATGCTGACTCCGAACGGCCCCAAGGTATTAGAATACAATGCCAGATTCGGTGATCCGGAGGCGCAGGTGGTACTGCCGCGTATGAAGAATGATATTATCGAAGTGATGGAAGCCTGTGTGGACGGCACACTGGATCAGATCGACCTGCAATTTGAGGACAATGCTGCGGTATGTGTGGTCCTGGCAAGCGACGGCTATCCCGTATCCTATGAGAAGGGATTTGTAATAAGCGGTCTGGAGAACTTCGACGGAAAAGACGGTTATTATTGCTTCCATGCCGGAACGAAGCTTACGGACAAGGGAATCGTTACAAACGGTGGTCGTGTCCTGGGGGTGACGGCGAAGGGAGCAGATCTGAAAGAAGCCCGTGCCAACGCTTATGCGGCAACGGAATGGATCTCTTTCGAGAATAAATACATGCGTCATGACATTGGCAAAGCAATCGATGAAGCGTAAGACAAGGTCAGGATACAAAAGGAGTTGCAGATGAAAAAGACAGTACAGAGAATAAGTAAATGTAAGGTTTTCTGGGGAATGCTGGCACTGGTATTTGTGTTGGGAGCAGGACTTTTTAGTGAGAATCTGGCAATTGTCAGCCATGCGGAAAGTGCAGCCAAGGTAACAGCATCCAGTGCTAAGATCCGTAAAACTGCGGATTCTTCCAGTGAAGTGATCGGCAGCGCAGCCAAGGATAAGGCGATCTCCATCAAAAGTCAGACCAAGGGAGCAGACGGTTATACCTGGTATGAAGTATATGTGGATGCGAATACGCTGGGATATATTCGTTCCGATCTGGTAAGCATTACCGACGGATCTACCCCGCCGTCTTCTTCAGGTACAACAACTACAACAACTACTACAACGACTACGACCACAGCAACACCGGCGCCTGTTGTGAATGAGACTCCTGTGGAGGTTACTGCAGTGGAACCCCTGAGTGCGACCGTGACCGGAGGTCAGTCTGTTCGTGTGCGCAGCAATGCGTCTACCACCAGCCAGATCGTGACTACTGCGGAGAATGGAATGGCACTGACTGTGACCGGACAGGCAACAGGAACCGATGGAAAGACATGGTATCAGATAAGCTTTATTTCCAACAGTGTCGAGGTGACAGGCTTCATTCGTTCGGATTATGTTGCATTATCCGGAGAGCTGCAGGCACCGGTAGAAGAACAGCCGGTAGAGGAACAACCCACAGACGAGCAGCCTGCGGAAGATACCCAGACCACATCCAAAGACTGGGATACTCAGATGCAGGGAGATGCATGGTATCTGTTGGACATGGCAGGGCAGAAGCAATATAAGATTGATGATCTGTTCAATTCCCTGAACCAGATCACAGAGATCAATGCACAGTATGAGACCAATCAGAAAAAGATCAGCAGCCAGAAAGCAGTCATCATTATTTTGGTGATTCTGCTTGTAGCGGCGGTAGCAGCGGTGACACTGTTGATCTTCAAAATCAAAGATATGAATGACGCATCCTATTTCTCCGACGTGGAAGAGGAAACGGCCCGCAGAAGAAGAGTGGACAGACCCCAGGGAGGCAGACCCCAAAACGGCAGACCCGCACCTCAGGGAGGCAGACCGCAGGGAGGCAGACCGCAAGGCAGCCAGAAAGTAATGCATGAAGTGGGAGCCGAGAGAAGACCGGCATCCAGACCGGCAGGCCAGGGAACACGTCCAGATGGCAGACCCGCACCTCAGGGAGAGAGACCCATTGGACAGACCGTAAGACCTGCGGCACCGCAGGAGAGAAGACCTGCACCCCGGGGAGGCAGACCGGTGACACCCGGACAGGGAAGACCTGCACCTCAGGGAGGCAGACCCACGGCACCGCAGAGTGAAAGACCAGCGCAGCAGGCCGGCAGACCGGTGGCAAGACCCACAAAGCCTGTACCGCAGAGTGAAGGCAATCAGAATCCCGGCTGGAAGTCCAAAAACTTCATGTCAGATGATGATGAATTTGAATTTGAATTCCTGAACTGGGACGGAGACGAAGATCAATAAAATGCAAACGGCATCTTGCACAAGTGAGATGCCGTTTTTTGATTAAAAAACGATAAACTTTCCCCGGTTACAGTTGACAGTACTGCGTTCACTGTTATAATAGGAATATAACAATCAGTGACATGGGAAGGGAGCGAGTTTGATGATAATAGAGATAGATTTCAACAGTGATGAAGCACTCTATATGCAATTACGCAATCAGATCATCATGGGAATTGCCACGTCACAATTTCATGAAGGAGATTCTCTGCCCAGCGTGCGCCAGCTGGCGGATACGATCGGGATCAATATGCATACAGTAAATAAGGCATATACGGTTCTGAAGCAGGAAGGTTATGTTAAGGTAGACCGGCGAAAAGGCGCGGTAATTGCACTCGATGTGGATCGCATGCATGCGGTAGATGAATTGCGGAAGGAATTGCAGGTAATACTGGCTAAGAGCAGCTGCAAGAATATTTCCAGGCAGGAAGTTCATGAGCTGATTGATGAAATATATGAAGAGTATGGAGGACTGAATTGATGCAGTCACAGTTTACGGATAAGGCGCAAAATGCGCTGGCGCAGGCTTCCAGATGTGCAAGGAGCCTGAAGCAGGGTTACATCGGAACGGAACACATTCTGGTAGGATTATTAAAGGAAGACACCGGTGTGGCGGCCAAGGTATTGGCTGATAACGGTGTGGAGACGGGGCAGGTTATGGATATGATCCGGGATCTGATCGCGTTTGAGAACGGTGTCGCAGTGAAGGACAGAGAGGGATATTCTCCCAGAGCCGCGAGAATCCTGGAAGAAGCACACAGTCAGGCCGCACGTTTCGGACAGAAGCAGACCGGAACGGAGCATTTGCTGCTGGCCCTGATCAAAGAGGGGGAAAATGTAGCGGTACGCCTGTTGAACACATTGGGAGCCAATGTACAGAAAATTTATGTGGATACCTTGATCGCTATCGGACAGGACGGCAATCTGTACAAAGAAGACCTTGGAAAAAAGGGAGACCGTAAGGCGAAGCAGTCTACGCTGGAGCAGTACAGCCGGGATCTGACGGCACTGGCCAGGGAAGGAAAGCTGGATCCGGTAGTCGGAAGAGATGAAGAAATCCGCAGAGTGATCCAGATCCTGAGCCGACGGACGAAGAACAATCCCTGCCTGGTCGGGGAACCCGGTGTTGGCAAGACCGCCGTGGTGGAAGGACTGGCAGCCCGGATCGTGGCTGGAGATGTGCCTTTTACGGTGCAGAATAAGAGAGTACTGACACTGGATCTGTCCGGAATGGTAGCGGGAAGTAAGTACCGCGGAGAGTTCGAGGAGCGGATCAAGAAGGTACTGAAGGAAGTCACAGAGGATGGGAATATTATTTTATTCCTGGATGAATTGCATACGATCATCGGTGCCGGAGGTGCCGAGGGGGCTATTGATGCGTCCAATATCATGAAACCGTCTCTGGCCCGCGGAGAGATCCAGCTGATCGGTGCGACCACGATCGCGGAGTATCGCAAGTATATTGAGAAGGATGCTGCACTGGAGCGGAGATTCCAGCCGGTTACGGTGGAAGAACCCACAGAGGAAGAGGCTGTCCGCATCCTGGAGGGTATCAAGGGGAAGTACGAAGCACATCACCATGTGACCATTACACCGGAAGCGGTGGAGGCGGCAGTGAGACTGTCCAGTCGTTATATCAATGATAGGAATCTGCCCGACAAGGCGATTGACCTGATCGATGAGGCAGCGGCCAGTGCCAGACTGCATGCAATGGATGCACCGGATAAGGCAAAGGAGATCTCGGATAAGATCCGGGAGCTGGACTGGGAGATGGAGAAGGCTATCCGCGTGGAAGCTTTTGCCCAGATGGCAGAGATCAAGAAGAAACAGGATGCTCTGGTAAAGAAGCAGGAGCGTTTGCTGAAAAAGCGTGAAAAAAGGGAAGAGGAAAATACTTTAAGCATCGGTGAAAATGAGATCGCCGAGGTGGTGGCCCAGTGGACCAAAATCCCGGTGCAGAAGCTGGCAGAGAAGGAAAGCGAGAGACTTCTGAAGCTGGAGAAGACATTGCACAAACGTGTCATCGGTCAGGAAGAAGCAGTCACTGCCGTAGCCAAAGCAATGCGCAGAGGCCGTGTGGGACTGAAGGACCCCAATCGTCCGATTGGTTCGTTCCTGTTCCTGGGACCTACAGGTGTGGGCAAGACGGAACTGTCCAAAGCATTAGCTGAGGCGATGTTTGGCTCAGAAGATGCCATGATCCGCGTAGATATGTCGGAGTATATGGAAGGACATTCGGTCTCCAAAATGATCGGTTCACCGCCCGGATATGTGGGATTTGAAGAGGGTGGCCAGCTGAGCGAGAAGGTGCGCAGGAATCCTTATTCCGTGGTGTTATTTGATGAGATCGAAAAGGCACATCCCGATGTGTTCAATATTCTGCTGCAGGTCTTGGATGATGGTCACATTACGGATTCCAAGGGGCGGAAAGTCAGTTTTAAAAATACTGTATTGATCATGACCTCCAATGCCGGAGCACAGAGAATCGTGGATCCCAAGAATCTGGGATTTGCCACGGAGAAGAGTGAGACAAAGGATTACGAGAAGATGAAAGCGAGCGTCATGGAGGAGGTAAAGCGCAGTTTTAAACCCGAATTTATCAATCGTATTGACGATATTATCGTGTTCCATCAGCTCAACAACGAGAATATGAAGGAAATCGTCAATTTATTGGCGTCGAATCTTTACAAAAGATGTGAAAATCAGTTGGGAATCCATCTGACGATCACTGCAGCACTGAAGGAGCATTTGGTGAAAAAATATGCTGACAGTAAGATGGGTGCAAGACCCTTAAAGCGTGCGATCCAGTCAGTGGTAGAGGATGCTCTGGCAGAAGAGATACTGCTGAAAAAAGTGGTGCCGGGAGATAAGGTTTCTGCAGGATTTAAGAATGGTAAAGTCGTATTTACGGTTAAGAATTAAGCATTTGTAACTATTCAGTCACTCAATTCGCAAAATCGCTCTTGCAGAGCTTTCCTTTTGCTCATTGAGGTTACTTCGTCTTATAAATATCATGAAATATTCTTACGAATGCAAGCATTCGACGAATATTCAATGATATTTAAATGACTCTGAATAGTTACAAAATTAATAAATTTTTTTGTAGAAAAACAGGGTGAGATATATTATACTGTAACTATTCAAACCCCATTCGCAAAGGACGAAAGATAAAGAAGTGTTGCGGATGCAGTTACTTTCAGGAGGACAGACAGATGGCAGTAGTGGAAGAAATACTTCGCAGTGAAGCAGACGGATCTATCAGCTTTGGTAATCATAAGTTGGCCAAGAAGGCAAAGGTAGAAGATTATGAGCATGCAGGGGATCTGCTGAAGGTTAAGACCTACAATGAGATGACAAAGTTGGAGAAGAACGGTATGTTTTTATATGAATCTGTTCCCGGAACCAGTGTGTTGGAGTTCAAAGAGTCCGATAACAGTGTAGAATTCATCGTAGAAGGTGATGAAGATTCTCAGATCACAGTAGGATTAAAGGACGACACCGAGTACGAAGTATTTATTGACGGTAAGAACGTAGGAACCATGAAGACCGGACTTGGCGGCAAGCTGAGCCTGAGTGTAGAACTGGAAGCAGCAGGGGAAGTACCTGTGAAGATCGTAGAGGCGTAAAGGCGCACTGCAAAGGAGTCCAGACACGGAGGATATTGTAGTACTTCGTGTCTGGGCTCTTTTTTATAACGATTGAGGAGAGAGCATGGCAAAAGGTAAGACAGCCACCGTTTTTTTCTGTCAGAACTGTGGCTATGAATCCACGAAATGGCTGGGACAATGCCCCGGCTGCAGAGAGTGGAACACTTTCGTGGAAGAGACGATAGATAAAACGGTATTGAAAAACACCGGCACCGGGAGCAGAAGAGAGCGCAGAGAGGCTTCCGAACCCTGTGTATTATCTGAAATCGCGATCCGTGAGGAGAACAAGACACTCACCGGGATCAAAGAACTGGACCGGGTGCTCGGTGGCGGAATCGTACAGGGTTCCCTGACTCTGGTAGGAGGCGATCCGGGGATCGGTAAATCTACCCTGCTGCTTCAGGTGTGTCACAATCTGTCAGAGGCCGGACATAAGGTATTGTATATCTCCGGAGAGGAATCCAAGGTACAGATCAAGATGCGGGCGGACAGGCTCGGCACATTTTCGGAACATATGCTCCTGCTGTGTGAGACGAATCTGGACATCATCGGCGAAGTGATCCGCAGGAGCAGGCCGGAGGTCGTGATCATAGATTCCATTCAGACCATGTATAATGAAAATGTATCTGCAGCACCGGGAAGCGTATCACAGGTGCGGGAATCCACAGGCATCCTGTTGCAACTGGCAAAAGGATTGGGGATTTCTATTTTTATTGTGGGACATGTAACAAAAGAAGGAACCGTAGCGGGACCCAGAGTGTTGGAACATATGGTGGACACGGTACTTTATTTTGAAGGGGACAGACATGCTTCCTACCGTATCCTGCGTGGGGTGAAGAACCGTTTTGGGTCCACGAACGAGATCGGTGTTTTCGAGATGCGGGAGACGGGACTCGCCGAGGTGAAGAATCCATCGGAATATATGTTGACCGGACGGCCGGAGAATGCCAGTGGCTCTGTGGTGGCATGTACTATGGAGGGCACCAGGCCGCTTCTGATCGAACTGCAGGCGCTGGTGTGCCACAGTAATTTCGGAATTCCCAGAAGACAGACCACCGGTACGGATTTCAACCGTGTAAATCTCCTGATGGCAGTGCTGGAGAAACGTTCCGGAGTGCAATTATCTTCCTGTGATGCCTACGTGAATATCACCGGTGGTATCAAAATCCAGGAACCGGCGATCGATCTGGGAATCGTGCTGGCGATTCTGTCCAGCTTCCGGAATAAGGCACTGAATCCGAAGCTGGTCGCTTTCGGTGAAGTGGGATTAAGCGGCGAGGTCCGGGCAGTCAGCATGGCAAAACAACGCGTGGCAGAGGCAGAGAAGCTGGGCTTCGAAGAATGTGTGGTGCCGCTTGTCTCGCTGGAAGAGTGTAAAAAAGGAAGTAAGATCCGGGTCATTGGCGTCAGTTCTGTACAGGATGCTGTGGATAAAGTGTTTGGCTGACGGTCTCGAACTGTGGAAATGTATCTGGAAATGAGACGATGAACAGTTAAGTGATATGAGGAGGTTGAAAACATGCCTGTCAAAATAGGAATCGATATCGGTAGCAGTACGACAAAAATCGTAGCTTTTGAAGGAGAACATATGCTTCCGCCCATGGCGGTCAAGGCAGATAGCCAGGTGGCATCTCTCTATGGTGCATTCGGAAGATATCTGTATGAGAATAATCTGGAACTGGCTGATGTGGAAGGAGTCTATATCACCGGTGTGGGAAGCAAATATGTGGAGAAAGCGGTATATGATCGTCCTACCTATAAAGTGGATGAATTCGTCGCTACAGGTACCGGAGGATATTATCTTACGG
>ENA-ORSB01003232-ORSB01003232.1-human-gut-metagenome-genome-assembly--contig:-NODE-3232-length-11664-cov-3.069170_pt1 | contig 11664 bp, 5 predicted proteins | sample MGYA00242180_ERZ509144 | MGnify/ENA primary metagenome ERZ509144 (study PRJEB26280, sample SAMEA2338661) | human gut metagenome | biome: human gut; feature: human-associated habitat; material: faeces... | reverse complement strand
CAACGCCCTCGGCACGGCGGCCGCGCTGACGGGCGGGCAGGCCTCGACGGCGGCCGTTGCGGCCTCTCAGCAGGCGGGCGGGTACTACCGCGCGATGCTCGCGGGCAAGCTGCCGGAGCTGGCACAGCTCGCCTACGAGCGCTACAGCGGCGAGCGCAGGACGCGCCTGAGTGCCATCGACAGCCTGCTCGACGCGGCCGACAGCCGCGATAGGGTGACGAAGGCGCAGATCGCCGCGCTGCTCGACATGGACGACGCGGACTACACCCGCGCGGACAGCAAGGTGCAGCAGCAGGCCAAGGCCCTCGCCGACGCCAGGGCCGCCGCCGACAAGAAAGCCAAGGACGAAAAGGACGCGGCCGAGAAGGACGCGGCCGCGCAGGAGAAGGCGGAAAAGGCCGCGCGCAGCGAGGCGCGGCGGCAGATCACGCTCATCCTGCGCAACGGCGGCACCGTGCCCGACGATCTCTGGCAACAGAGCGGCTACAACGCCGTGACGATCGCGGCGATGCTGCGCGGGCGCAAGGGATAAGCGTTATGTAAACTCTAGCGCCGGTTCAGTTCTAAGAATTCTGCGATACGCCGTCTGGCATAAAGTTATGTAAACTGCACGAAAGAAAGGAATCCCCGGAAGCAAACTGCTTCCGGGGATTTGTGCGTGATGGGGTCTGCGCTCAGGCCATAGCCTGCTCAAAGCGCATGAGGATGGCTGCGACCTGTGCGCGCGTGGCGCTGCCCTGCGGGGTGAGGTAGGTCACGCCGTAGGATTCGATGCCGGAGATCAGGCCGTTGCCGACGGCCCAGTTCATGGCGGCGTAGGCCCAGTTGGCGACGCTGCCGGCGTCGGGGAACTGGCCCAGCGACGTGCCGCCGCCGGTAAACGCGGGCGCGTACTTGGCGGTGTAGCCATAGAGGATGACAGTCATCTGCTCGCGGGTGATGTCAACGTTCGGGGCGAACGTGGTCGCGCTCGTGCCGGCGACGATGTCGTTGGCGTAGGCCCAGGCGACGGCCTCGTAGAACCAGTCGCCGGGTGCAACGTCCGTGAACGGCAGGTAGTAGTTGCCGTAGTCGGCCGTGTCGCCGGAGAGATTATAGAGGATCTGCACGATCTGCGCGCGCGTCGTCACGCCGCCGGGCAGAAACGTCGTGCCGCCGACGCCGGACATGAGTCCGGTGGCCACGCAGTACTGGATGCCCTCGTACGACCAGCTCTCGGGGTCGAGGTCCGTGAAGTGCTGATATGCCCAGATCTCCGGAGCGGTCAGCTCTATGGCGGTCAGGGCGCAGCGGCCGCAGGTGTAGACCACCACGCCGGCCAGCAGGCCGTCGGGCTCAATGCGGGTCACGCCGTCGTCCCAGTCATGGCCGAGGGAGGGGACGATGCGCGTCTGCGTCCGGCCGCAGCCGGGGTCGGTGCAGATGCGGGTCAGAACGCCGTCGTTCGTGCAGGTCGCGGGCGTTGTCTCGACCCAGTCGCCGGCAAACGTGTGCGCGGCCGCGTTGCAGTGCAGCTCCGCGCTGCCGAGCACGTCCTCGCCCTTCGGAGTCCGGATCTGATCCCACTGCGCCTGCGCGCCGGTGTAGTACACGTCCGTGAGTGCGGTGCAGCCGGTGAACACGCCGGTGCCGATGCTGGTGACATTGTTCTGAACCGTCACGCGCTGCAGACCCGTGCAGCCGTCAAACAGGCCGTCAGGCAGACTCTTGAGCTGCGGCGAGAGCACTGCGCTTTTCAGTCCGGTCCAGCCGGCGAAGGAGTGGGCCTCCAGAACGTCGAACTGTTCGATTGGCAGCCATTCCAGCGAGCTGCAGCCGGAAAACGCATAGCTGTCGATCCGGTTGAGACGCTCGGGCACGTTCACGGCGCGCAGCGACGTGCAGCCGGCAAAGGCGTGGGATCCCAGCGTACTGAGCCCGCCCATCCCGTCGGGGTCGGGTTCAAACGTTACCTCCGTCAGGGCGGTGCAGTCGGCAAAGGCGTACTTACTGACCTGGAAGACAGTATACGGGAAGGTCACCTGCCGTAGCGATGTGCAGCCTCGGAACGCATAGGCGCTGATGTAGCCGAAACTGCTGCCGAAGTGGATATCCGTCAGGCTCGTGCAGCCCTCAAACGCGTGCGCATGCAGGTCTCTGGCGTCCCGGCTGCCAAAGTCGATGGACCGCAGATTCGTGCAGCCGGCAAAGGCGTAGTCGAGGATGTTGATGGACATGACGTCCCGGTCGTCCGTGCACACGAACTTCACGGTGACGATGTCCTTCCGGTTTTGGAACGCCTTTTTCTGCAGCAGACCGGCGCCGGTGACGGTCAGATTGCCGTCAGCGTCGAGCGTCCAGGCGATGTTGCTGCCGTCAGCGTCCGCGCCGCAGGTGCCGCTGTCGACAATGTTGGCCGCGAAGGCCGCCGGCGCCAGCGACAGCGCCAGACAGAGTGCGAGCACAAGGCTCAAAATGCGTTTTTTCATAGGGTTTCTCCTTTTCACCGTTCGTTATGCGCAGAGCTACGCCATGCGCAGGTCCACATCCACGAGCGAGTAAAAGCCCATGAGGATCGTCGCGGCCTGTTCGCGCGTCGCACCGCCCTGCGGCTGCAGGAACGTGCCGTCTTTCGTCTGCGCGCCGGAGATGAGACCGAGCGCGACCGCCTCGGCCACGGCGTCACGCGCCCAGTCGGAGACGCTTGCTCCGTCCGGGAACGCTGTGAGATCGGCCTTGTCCGCGGAGAAATCCAGCCCCAGAACCTTCTCGGCGTAGCCCATGAGGATGACGGCGATCTGCTCGCGCGTGACGGGCGCTTCCGGCTCGAACGTCGTGGCCGACGTGCCGGACACGATACCGTTCTGGTACGCCCACACGATCGAGTGCTGATACCAGTCGGCTGTGAGATCGGTGAACGGCGAGCCGTCATACGCCTTCGGGCAGCCGGAGAGATTGTAGAGGATCTGCACGACCTGCGCGCGCGTGGTCACGCCCTTGGGCGCGAACGCATTCCCGCCTACGCCGGACATGAGCCCCGCCAGCACGCAGAAGTCGATGCCGGGGATCGCCCAGCTGTCCGCATCGACGTCCGTGAACAGCTCTGCCGCGCCCGGGATGACCATGTACGAGTAGCTGTGCACATTCACGCGGCTGGGAAAAACATAGTCCGGATCGCACAGCGCATGGAACGCTTCCTCGCTGCCGCCGAAGCAAACATCCGTGATGTTGTCCGAGCCGCTGAAGGCCCAGGTCTCGATCGACTGCATGCCGGCCGGGAGCTGCACGTAGCGCAGGCGCTCATTGTTGGCGAACGCCGTGCGGCCGATCTTGCGCAGGCTGTCCGGGCAGCGGACGGCGACCAGACCGCTGCCGTAAAACGCGCTCGGCGCGATCTCCACAATGCCGTCCGGCACATCATAGCGGATGCCGGGGCGCCCGGCGGGATAGGCCGTCAGCTCATAGCCGTCCTTGGTCATGAGCACGCCGTCGACCGTATGATAGGTGGGGTTGCCTGCACCGACCCGAATGTCGCTCAGGCGCAGCGCCCATTCAAACGCCGAGCCGTGAATGGCCTGTACGCTGTCGGGAATGGAGATCTCCAGCAGGTTGATGCAGGATTGGAACGCGGTGGGGCCGATGCTCGTCAGACCCTCGGGCAGGTTGACGTTGACGAGCCGACTGCAGCCGCTGAATACCGCCTCCGGCAGCGCGTGCACGCCGGTGGGGACCGTGATCTCCGTCAGGCTGCTGCAGCCCTGCAGGGCCTCTCTGCCAAAGCCCTCCAGTCCGGCCGGGAACGTCAGGTCCGTGAGCGCCGTGCAGCCGGAAAACGCGCTTTCGCCGATATAGGCGACGGTGTCCGGCAGATCGATCGATTGCAGCGCCGTGCAGCCGGAAAACATGCCGTCGCTCACGGCGGTCAAACCGGACGGGAGCGTAACCTCTTTGAGCTCCTTGTCTCCCAAAAACAGCTCGGCGCCGACGCTCGTCAGTCCATCCGGAAGCGTGATCTGCTGCAGGACGGGCATATTGCTCAGCACACCCTTGCCGAGGTAGCTCGTCCCGGCCGGGAAACGGACATCCGTCAGATATGTGCCGCTGAACGCACACGCGCCGTATTTGACCGTAGTCTCGGGCAGCGCGATGTGCTCAAGATCCGTGCAGCCGGAGAACGCCTGCTGGGCGATGGCCGTGAGCGTCTGCGGCAGCGTAACGTCTGCGAGGTTCGTGCAGTCGCGGAACATGCCGTCGCTCACGCGGGTGATGCCCTCCGCCAGCACGGCAGTGTGCAAATCGACGCACTCACTGAAAATGTATTTGCCGAACGAGCGGATTGTCGCCGGCACGGTAACGCTCGTCAGACGCGTTTGGGAAAAGGCTCTGTCCCCGATATCCGTCACGCCCGCAGGAATGGAAATATCAGTCAGCCCGCTGGCGAAAAAGGCCTTCTTGCCGATGACTGTCACGTTGTCCGGAATGGTTATGGTTTCGATGCCGCAGGAAGAAAACACGCTCTCATCCAGCTGGGTCAGGCTCTGCGGCAGCAGGATGCTCTTAAGCTCCCAATCGCCTCTGAACAGATTGGTACCCAGATGGGTCGGCCCCTCAGGGATCGTCACGGACGCAAGCATGGTGCAGCCCATAAACGCCCGGTCGCCAATCGTTTCGACGCTGGCCGGAAGTGTGACAGACGTCAGCGACGTACAATTTGACAGTGCCTGCTCGCCAATGGTCTTCACACCATCCGGGAACGTGATGCCGGTCAGGTACCGGCAGCCGTTCAGGGCTTGCGTGTCAACGTCCGTGAGCGTGGACGGCAGACTGACCGATGTGACTGTGCTGCCTGCCAGCATATATGCACCGAGGCGAGTAATGCCCTCGCCGACAACGACCGTAACGGCACTGTAACGCCACGGCGGCGCGCTGGACGCATAGTCGCGGATTGCGCCGGTGCCGGTGAAGGTCAGCGTACCGGAAGCATCCAGCGTCCAGGTGACGTTGCTGCCGTCCCCCTCCGCGCCGCAAGTGCCGCTGGCGGGCTCGACCGCGAAGGCCGCGGGCACGAGCGCGAGCATCAGGCTCAGAACAAGCAGGATGCTCAGAAGTTTCTTTTTCATGCCATTTCTCCTTTATTTTTTAGAATGGGTGCTATCAGTATAGCGAAATTCGCTGCCGGCCGCAAGTGGCTTTTTGTACTGTCTGTACAAAAAGTGACAAAAAAGCCGGTGTCCCCTTTTCGGGACACCGGCTCAAAAAGCCTGTGCTCATTCACCGAGCTGCTGCTCGACCCAGGCGATCTGCGCCTCGACGCTCGGCACGGACGTGCCGCCGTAGGACACGCGCCGCGTGACGCAGTTGGTGAGGTCAATGGCATCATACACGCCGTCGTCAAAGAGGTCGCTGAAGGTCCGGAAGGTCTCGAGCGGGAGCTGCTCGAGCACGGTGCTGTGCGCGATGCAGTAGGCCACGAGCTGGCCGGAGACCTTGTACGCGCTGCGGAACGGCAGGCCCTTCGTGACGAGATAGTCCGCGAGGTCGGTCGCGTTGAGGAAGCCCGTCTGCGCCGCGTGGAGCATCTTGTCGGCGCGCACGGTCATGGTCGCGAGCATCGGCGCCATGACGCGCAGGCACATCTTCACGGTGTCCACCGCGTCGAACACGGCCTCCTTGTCCTCCTGCATGTCCTTATTATATGCCAGCGGCAGGCCCTTGAGCGCCGTGAGCATGGCGATGAGGTCGCCGTAGACGCGGCCGGTCTTGCCGCGCACGAGCTCGGCCATGTCGGGGTTTTTCTTCTGCGGCATGATCGACGAGCAGGACGTGTAGCTGTCCGAGAGCTGCACGAACTGAAACTCCCAGCTCGACCAGAGCACCAGCTCCTCGCTCAGGCGCGAGAGGTGCATCATCTCGATGGCGTAGGCATCGAGCAGCTCGACGCAGAAGTCCCGGTCGGACACGCCGTCCAAACTGTTGCGCGCCACATCGTCAAAGCCGAGCTGTTTGGCCTCGAAGAACCGGTCGGTGTCATACGTCGTGCCGGCGAGGGCGCAGCAGCCGATGGGGGAGACATTCATGCGCCTGACGGCATCCTGCATGCGGTCAATGTCGCGCAGGAGCATCATGGCATAGGCCATCAGGTGGTGGCCGAAGGTGATGGGCTGCGCGCGCTGCAGGTGCGTGTAGCCGGGCAGAATGTCGCCCTTGTGCGCCTTGGCCTGCTCCACGAGCGCCGCGAGCACGTCCTTCGTGAGCGCGATGATGTCGTTCGTTTCGCTGCGCAGGTACATGCGCAGGTCGAGCGCGACCTGATCGTTGCGCGAGCGGGCGGTGTGCAGTTTCTTGCCGAGGTCGCCGATGCGCGCGGTGAGCACCTGCTCGACGAACATGTGGATGTCCTCGCACGCGGGGTCGAACGTCAGCGCGCCGCTGTCGATGTCATCCAGGATGCCCTGCAGCGCGTCGATGATGGCATCGGCGTCCGCCTGCGGGAGGATGTGCTGCGCGCCGAGCATCGCCGCGTGCGCCATGCTGCCCGTGATGTCCTCGCGGTACATGCGGCTGTCGAAGTGGATGGAGGAGTTGAAATCGTCCGCGACCGGATCGGTCACGCCGGCCGTGCGGCCCGCCCACATTTTTGCCATGGTGATGGTCTCCCTTCGTCAGTTGACCCGGCGCGGGGAGAAAAGTCATTTCTTATATTGTACCGCTTACATGCTCTTGCCGTCAACCTTTGCCTGCACGGAGATCGGCAGACCGTAGAGCTGGATGAACCCGGCGGCGTCCGCCTGGTTGTAGTCGCTCTCGCCGAAGGTGGCGATCTCCTCGGAGTACAGGGAGTACGGGCTCCAGACACCGGCGTTGATCATGTTGCCCTTGTAGAGCTTGAGCCGCACCGTGCCGGTGACGTGCTCCTGCGTCTTGGTCACGAACGCGCTGAGCGCCTCGCGCAGCGGCGTGAACCACTGGCCGTTGTACACCAGTTCGCCGAAGGTCACGGCGAGCTTCTGCTTCTCGTGCATGGTCATCTTGTCGAGGCAGAGCGTCTCGAGCACGCTGTGCGCCTTGTAGAGGATCGTGCCGCCCGGCGTCTCGTATACGCCGCGGCACTTCATGCCGACGAGCCGGTTCTCCACGATATCCAGAATGCCGATGCCGTTGGCGCCGCCGATGGCGTTGAGCTTGAGGATGATGTCCTTGGCGCTCATCTTCTCACCGTCGAGCGCGACGGGCTTGCCCTGCTCAAAGTCGAGCGTGACGTAGGTCGGGGCGTCCGGCGCGTCGATGGGGCTGACGCTCATCTCGAGGAAGCCCTTCTTCTCGTACTGCGGCTCGTTGCCCGGATCCTCGAGGTCCAGACCCTCGTGGCTCAGGTGCCAGAGGTTCTTGTCCTTGGAGTAGTTGGTCTCGCGGTTGATCTTCAGGGGGATGTGGTGAGCCTCAGCGTAGTCGATCTCTTCGTCACGGCTCTTGATGTCCCACTCACGCCACGGAGCAATGATGGCCATATCGGGGCACAGGGCCTTCAGGGTCAGCTCAAAACGCACCTGGTCGTTGCCCTTGCCGGTGCAGCCGTGGCAGATGGCGTCCGCGCCTTCCTTGATGGCGATGTCGACCAGAGCCTTGGCGATGCAGGGACGTGCAAAGCTGGTGCCCAGCAGATAGTCCTCGTACTTGGCGCCGAACTTCAGGGTGGGGAAGATGTAGTTCTCCACAAAGTCCTTCTTCAGGTCCAGCACATACAGCTTGGAAGCGCCGGTCGCCTTGGCCTTCTCTTCCAGACCGTCCAGCTCGGTGCCCTGGCCCACATCACCGGAAACGGCGATGACCTCGCAGTTGTTGTAGTTTTCCTTCAGCCAGGGGATGATGATGGAGGTGTCCAGACCGCCGGAATAAGCCAGCACTACTTTTTTGATATCCTGCTTTTTCATAATGAACGCTCCTTTATAAAAATACACTTTTGTTCCCTGATGCAAGCGTCCCTCTTGCACCCTCTATCTGCGGTTCGCTTTGGATGGTTTTATTATACGCCGTACGGCTTTTTCGTCAATGCTAAAAACCGCCAAACCTTGGGCGGCTTTGCACGGCGTTTTGGTTCAAATTGCATCTTTATGCAATTTGAAAAGAATATATTCGCATATTATGCAATGCAGGTGTATATTCTCATGCAGTCTGCCGGGGCCCCTGCCGGGCCTTTTGGGCAGGCCGCCCAAAACGCAGACGAGCGCCGCCGGGCAGTGTGCCGGGCGGCGCTCAGGGTAAGTTCCGTTTCAGGGGGCGGTGCCGCCGTCGGCGTTACGGTCAGGCCCTTGGCTCCCCCTTTGGGGGAGCTGCTGAGCGGATGCGAAGCTGAGAGGGCGAGCACGCCGACCAACACGCAAAAAGGGAGCGGCTCCCGGTCTCAGGAGCCGCTCCCTGCGGTTTTATGGGGTATGTAAGGGGTTACTGGGCCTTCCATGCAATGGCCATGACAGCCTCGCTGTACACGGTGAACTGCAGGCCCGTCTTGGCGTAAGTGTCGATGCTGACGGGGGTCACCACCACGTCACCGGCCTTGTGGAACCGGGTGTCGGCGGTGAACATCTGCACGGCATAGTAGGTCTGTGCGGTCTTGCCGCGGGTGCCCTCCGGCAGGGTGAGCTTGCCGGTCACGCCGCTTTCGGAGAAGCGGTCGTTGGGCAGCACGCCGATGCTGCTGTTGACCTGCACGGTAAAGTGCTCGGCATTGGCCGGGTCAAAGCCTGCAGCGGTGAGGGCTGCGTCCAGAGCGGCATTGGCAGCGTCCACGCTGTCAAAACCGGCAGCCTTGGCGTCGGCCTCGGTGGTGGCGGCACGGCTGAACCAAGTATCAATGGTGGGGTCCAGCATGGGGATGACTTCCTGAGCCTGGAGCACGGCACCGCAGACGCCGCAGTGGCTGCCCTCGGTCAGGCCGTCGGTGGTCTCGGTGGGAGCCACAGCGGGGTCGGTCACCGGGGTATGGCCGGCTGCGTCGATGTCCGTCTTTTCGGTGATCTTACCGCACTTCTTGCAGATCTTGCCCTTCTGGCCCTTCTCGGTGCAGGTGGGGTTCTTCAGGATCTCGAAATCACCATACTCGTGCTTACCGCAGGTGAACTGCTTGATAAAGGAATCAATGAGGTCGGTGACCTGGCCGCCCAGATCATTGACCTTGTTCTGGACAATGTTGTTGACCTTGTTGCCCACCTTATCACTGACCCAGTCTCCCAGCTTGCCGGGCAGGAACTTGTGGACGGTATCGTCCACCTTGTTATCGGCGATATTGCCGGCACTGCTGCCCAGCTCGTCGATCTTATTGGCCACCAGGCCGCTGATGGGCAGCAGGTTGGCCTGCAGACGGTCCAGCACCTTCTGGTCGGACCAGCCCTGGCTGACCCCCTTAGAGGCCTCGTCGGCAGCTTTCTGGACCTGGGCACGGACGCTGTTCATAAAGGTGGGGTCGTTGACCAGCTGCTTTTTGACCTCGGCCCGGACCTCCTCCACAGTGGAGGCACCCAGCTTGGTCTTCAGCAGCATGGCGTAGGTCTTATCCTTCATGACCTCGTCCAGGGCCAGCTCCACAGCGTCGTCCACCAGGGCGTCGGTCATGGTATTCCAGCCCTCGTCACTTTTCGCCACGTCGCTGACCAGCTGCAGCACCATGTTCTTTACATCCGGCATACTGTCGGTGGTCTTTTTCTCGTCGTCCTTTGCGGTGAGGTTATAAATGGCATCGTACACCGTATTGTAGATCAGCTTTTTGATGCCGGTCTCCGGTGCGGTGCTGGCAGGCACATCGGTAGCCAGCTTGTTCACCAGGCTGGTAATGGTCTCCTGGGACAGGAAGCTGTCGTCCAGGCTACCCTTCAGGCTGTCAATGGTAGTATCCAGAGGCTTCAGGATGTTTTCCAGGTCCTTCGGGTCGATACTCACATCCTTGTTCAGCTTGCCTACACTGATCTTCATACTGGACAGCTCGCTCTTTACCGTAGCAGAGATCTGGTCCAGGGCCGCAATGGCTTCTTTCTTGGTCTTGGCCTGCTTTACTGCCTCCTGGGCAGCCTTCAGGGCGTCGTCGATGATCTGGTTGGCACGCTCGTCAGCGGTCATGTCGTCCACCTTCACAGTGTCCATGGCCCCCTGGGTAGTCTTATCTACCACCACGTCCTTGTCGAGTGCGCCAAATTCCTTGGTAGTGCCGCAGCCATAGTCGCAGGTGCTCTTGTACTTGGTGGGAACGCCCAGAATCTCATCGAGGCCCTTATAAGTGGTGTACTTGTGGGGCAGGGGGTTGCCGCCGGGGCCAAAGTTGGCCCGGTCTTCCGTGTCCGTAGCGGTGCAGCCCTCCCGGGTGCAGTGGGCCGTCTCGGTCTGCTGCTGGCAGCCGGGCTTGTCGTCGTCTACATACTTGCCCCAGACATGGCCCAGGGCAGGGTGGGCTTCTGCATAAGCCTCGTCAATGTTCTTCTGGTTGCAGCCATCCCGCTTGCACACCTGATACCGCTGGCCGGGGGTGGTGCAGGTGGGGGCCTCAATGACCCACTCTGCGCCCTCAAAATCATGGTCCAGGGCAGGATGGGCTTCTGCATAGCCCTCCTCTACCACCTTGTGGTTGCAGCCGCTGCGCTGGCAGACCTTGTACTTTTCTCCGGCAGTGGTGCAGGTAGCCGCCACCACGATCCAATCACTCATGTTGTGGTCCAGGGCAGGAACGAAATCATCCTTTTTTGTTGCCGTGCATCCGACCCCGAAAAGGTTATACGCACACTTGTAAACAGTATATCCCTGCTCTGTGCAAGTAGGGGCAACCGTTTTTTCTTTCTTCCAGCTATGCTTATGTCCTTTCAACAAGGCAGCCTCGTCTGCAACGGCCTCGTCCTCCTCTGCCACTTCCCGGTCCTCGGACAGCTCCGGCAGGGCAGCGGCCTCGTCCTCCTCTGCCACCTCCCGGTCCTCGGACAGTTCCGGCAGGGCAGCGGCCTCGTCGGTCTCGGTATCGACGTCGGCCTCGTCAGCCTCCGTGTCGGTTTCCTGCTGCTCGGTCTGGGCTGCAGGGGTCTCTACCTCGTCGGCGTCCGCCGCCAGTACGGGAGCCGCCGTGGACAGGGTAAGGCCAACGGCCAGCACCAGAGCGGCCGCACGCTTGCCCAGTTTGTTGATTTTTCTCACGTTCCATCCTCCTTTAATTGTTGCAGGGTGTCAGGCTTTGCCTGCCGCCCCTGAAAATAGACACGTTCACACTTAATGTCTATCACAATTCTAACAAAATTGCAACACAAATCAAGCCAAAAGGCAATATTGCATCCAGAATTTACAATTTTGGACGGGATTTAACCGGCACTGCCCGCGCCGTGCTCCGCAAAGGGGCGTCCTGCGGCCTGCCACGCCGTGCACAAAAGCTCCTTTTGCGCCTTGGGCAGCTTTTTGAGGGCGGCTTCCCGGCGCAGGGCGGCGCAGCGGTCGGCGCAGCGTTCCAGATAGGCAAAGCCCTCGGCCCCGTGGGCGCGGGTGTAGCGCGCGCCCCTGCCGCTGCGGTGGGCCCGCAGGCGGGCGGCGGGGTCGTTGGTCCAGCCGGTGTACAGCTGGCCGTTAATGATAATGCCGCCGCCAACGCCGGTGCCGAGCGTTACCATCAGCATGTTGCGCGTGCCCTTGGCCGCCCCGGCAGTCGCTTCGCCGAGCGCG
>ENA-ORSB01003229-ORSB01003229.1-human-gut-metagenome-genome-assembly--contig:-NODE-3229-length-11680-cov-13.492301_pt1 | contig 11680 bp, 7 predicted proteins | sample MGYA00242180_ERZ509144 | MGnify/ENA primary metagenome ERZ509144 (study PRJEB26280, sample SAMEA2338661) | human gut metagenome | biome: human gut; feature: human-associated habitat; material: faeces... | reverse complement strand
TGCCGAACTCGTCTTTGTCGCTGTCGCAAGAATTGTAATAGTGCGTAATCGAGACCGGCAGACGATTGCCGTTCATTGCGGTATCGGCGTGGGAGAAAATCAGGTTGCCGTTGACGAGGCTGACGCTGCCAGTCCCTGCCAATCCCGCAGACTGATGGTCGTAAGTCAGATAGCTCTCCAGACCCGCAAGGCTCGCATACTCCAATACGAAATACGGCTGATTCGCCGTTTCGCTCGAATGCAGCTGCGAAAAGCTGCTTTCGCTTTCGGGCGCGCTCAGCTGAACGCCGTGATTGTCGCCCAAATACCACTTGCGCGCAAGGCTGGTGACATCGAACTCCTTCCACGAATACTGATTTTTCAGTACGCGGCAATAGTCCTGATACACACCGCTGACATCCGGCTGGTGGTCATAGGTGATGGTCTCCGGATCCCAGTCCTTCAGCACTTCTTTGCACATGATGGCGGTGTCTGCCGTCGGTGCGTAGACGTTGCGAACGCACAACTTTGCGGACGTAATGAAATGATTCGCGCCCAGACGCGGCAAATCCACGACTTTCAGATAAGTCAGGCGGTTGCCGTAGTAGTTCGTGTTGCTGATCCACAGACGCTCGTCGTGCGAAAAGTTCTGCTGTGAGCCCTCTTTAACGTAGGTATCAAGGATACCGGCAGCAGAATCCGCCGAATTATCCGCGAGCATCGCAATCGGGCTGTGTGCCTGTGTCGCCATCTGCTGACGCTTTTCGGCGGACAGTTCCACCCACTGGTGCGTCGCCGCGTCGTACTCGTGCACCGGCATGGTCTGCACAACCGCCCGAAAACGGTTGTTGCCCAGCGCGTACACCTTGCCGCAGCGGGTGCGCAGGTGTTTCAGTTCCTGCTGAGCCGGAAACTGAATCTGTTCCTGATTGTTTTCTTGGTTACTCATATGTTTCCTTACTTTTCTGTGCGCTCCTTTTGCGCACGTTTTTTTCTATCGAACGGTACGAAAAAAGCCCCTCGCGCCGTGCGCGGGAGCTTCTCTGTATCTTTCGATGGTATGATTCTAACACACTTTTGTAGCGTGTGCATCCGCGTTTTTAGACATGGCAGGGATGATTGTGCTTCTCTCCTTGGAAGCACAGATTGCCTCGCTATCTACTGCACCGTTACGCGGATAGTTTCACCTGCTATTGCCAAGCGCATACACAGGTGTTTCAGCTTCTGCCAAACCGAAAACTGAATCTATTCTCGACGGTTTTCTTTGTTACTCATACATTTCCTTTCTTTGCGTCTCTTTCGCGCACGTTTTTTTCTATCGAACGGTACAAAAAAGCCCCTCGCGCCGTGTGCGGGAGCTCCTCTGCATCTTTCGACGATATGATTCTAACACACTTTTGCAGCGTGTGCATCCGCGTTTTTAGACATGGCAGGGATGGTTGTGCTTGTCGCGTGGTCGCGCATCTGTTCAAGAATCGCCCACATCTGCGTTCGCCACCTTCACAGCAAAATCACCCACAGGTTCAAACACGTTTCCGGCGCTATCGACGATTTGGATGCTCATCCGCGCCTGATTATCCGCGTTTTCCTGCTTCGTGAGGAACTCCGCCGCACACCAGCCGGTGCTGTTTTTGTACTGCACGCGCCACCAGTCATCCGCTTCCATAAGAACAGTTATGGTCGCGCCCTGCGGGATTTTCGCAATCACTTCGGTGGACTTGCTCGCCGTTTTGCGCATGTTCAGGCTGCCGGATGCCGTCGTCACGACCGCTAATTTCGGTTTATACTATTTTCGGATGAAAATGAGCCAAGATGCGCCGCGAATTTTTGTATTCTGGCTAACGCGAATGAAACGCAGCGTAGCAGCGCTACGCTAAGTGGAATGAGCGGACGACAGAATCAAAAAGGCGCAAGCAGATGGCGCAGTTGAATCCGAAAATAGTATGACTCATTGCAATTTGTTCTCCTTTCTCGGCGTAATCCACGCCTTTCAGTTCGCCCCAATGCGTCCATCCACTGCCGATTTTCGACGTGACCACGCCATACGCCGTACCTTTGGCTTCGATGACCGCGCTCTCGCCGATGTACAATCCGACGTGGTGATACCCCTCCGAGGCGTTGAATTTGTAGACAGCTGTGCCGGGTTTGAGCGGCTCGCCATCGGTTCGTTTCCCGGCGGACAGGCTGCCGGATGCGCTGCTGTAACGGCGGAACATGGTGTTGCTGCCGTGATAGCAGTACCCGCCGAGCTGCCGAAACGCCCACGCAAAAAGGCCGGAGCAGTCCGCCACGCGGTGTCCGACCCACTTTTGACCATATTTCTTTGTCTGTTCACGGCTCGCGGCGTTCTGCTGTGCCTGCGTCCAGATTTCGCCCGACGCGCCGTAGATGTACCCCCAGCCATCGCGCAGTGCCGTTTGGAACTGCGCAATCAGCTCGGAGGATGAAATGTTTGGCATGTGACCTCCTGTTATTTATAGAAGTGGCTGCCCCCTGTATCGAGAGGCAGCCACCCCGTTTTCTTGTTCACCGTGTTGGCTTTTGTAATTCTCTATTTTTTCTCCTGCGTCATTGAAGCTGCTTCCTCCGGGAAAAGGTCACGCAGCAGTTCATCCAAATCAAACCGCAGTTTCTTCGCCCGACACCGCGCCGCAACAACTTCCAGCGAATCGCGGATAATCTGCTTGCACCGCGCCATCCGTTCTTCCTTCGGTGCCTGCACAAAAGGCAGGAACGGGACATGCAGCCGAATATCCGCATAGCGATGCTTCCAGCTGATATATTTGCGGTCTTTGCCGCAATCGAATGTGCGTAGAAATTCTTCTGATAGACATTCTGGAATGATGCCGATGCTGTCGAGTACGTCCGTATACTTCGCAAGCGACGTAACCCGCATGTTCTTTTCGATTAGGCAGAAGTTGTCCATGATCATTTGTGCTGCCGGTGATTCCGATTCGGTTGAAAAGGTAAACGGCGTCATGTACGCATCCGGGAACATGTCATACAGCAGCGATTTGCACTCAAAGCGGAAGTTCTTCACCTCACTCCGATCTCGGATGATTTCCAGCGCCCGGGTAATCGCCGCTCTCACCATGTCCCGCTGTTCATCCTGCGAGGCTTTCATGAAGGTATCACCGTCCAGCCTGACGCAAATTTCCGCCTCTCGCCACTTCAAGCTGATGTGCTTCCGCTCTTTTTCATCCGGCGCAGTGAAAAGAATAATTTTGATGCTGTCCAGCACTTTGCAGTATCTCGCCAGACGAATCACGTCCATCCGCGATTCAAAATACTGAAAGCAATCGGAAATTCGCTCGGCAGCTGATGGTTCTGCTTCTGCGGAAAAAGTAATTCCTAACATATGCTTCCTCCACTCAGTAGGAGCTTTCTTCTTTCTCTATTCCTACCTTCACCCTAAGCCATTGTACCTTTTCTTTTGCTTTCAAGGGTATTTGCTCCTTCTCAATCTGCGCAAGCACGTCCTGAATCACCAATTTGTTGATGCCTTTTGCGAAGCCGACAAGCAACTGAACATCGGCAAGTGAATAGATTTCTTTTCGGAGCATATCGTCCAGAATGAAGCAGAATAGTTCCATTTCTTGCACAATTGAGAACAAAACGCAAGCTTGAAAAACAGAAAGCTCGCAGTGAGCAAGTGAGAACACGCAGTTTCTTCGGGCACTTATAGGAAGGCGCTGGATTTTCCGAATAACACGCGCCGATAAGGTCGTCTGCGTAGAAAAGCACAAAATTGCCGGCAACAGTTTCATCAGCTTTTTATGTTTTTGAGCATGTTGTAGATATTCAAACAAGACTTTTTCTTCCAGTATGCCATGAAAATTCTGAAAGAAAAAGTCGTCTTGATTGTTCATATACTGTGCATATATTTTCTGCCGAACAGATTGATTTTGTTGCAGTTCTAGTGCAAGCTTATTAATATCCATGTTCACTTCTCCTTTGGTTATACATTATTTATAATATTTGTGAATACCGTCGGCGATTTGCACTATATTCTGTTTAACAAACTTCTTTCCTGCTCTATCTAATTTCCCCACCAATATATTTCCCATATCATCAACACTGGCAATTTTTTCTGCCTTGTAGAATATATGAGCATGTGGAGCATGGCGGTTAGCTTCACCGCCCACAGACACTCTCGCGGAGTATCCATTATGGTCACCTGCGACAGTTTTTTGCACACATAGATTATGTACCAAAAAGCCATGGATTCCAACAAAGTAAGTATGGAACTCCTCAACCTCGAAGTTATAAACCGTAACAGGCTCGGAAAGTTCTTCCCATTCAACGGCTTCAACAAGCGCCGTGCCGCCGCTCAACAGTTTAAGCTGATAGCCGACCTTCAGGTCCTTAGCGAAAATCCAGCCCTGTCCCTGTACGAAAAAGGGATGTCCCGCCGTAGTGGTAATCTTTGCGCCACGAACCTGCACATGAACCAGTTCGTACTTTTCATTCCGGAAGAGTTGGACTACTCGCTTTAGCGTGCATTCGCCCGTGTCAGGGTTTTCTGCCCACACCAGCTGTCCCGGTACAATTTCTTCAATTGGTACAGCGCCGTTCTCCGTTTGAATCGGTGTACCAGCAACAAAGCAATTCGGACTGGTGAGACCACCCACAATAAAGCCGCCGATTGCGCCGCCAAGGAAACCATCCGCGGCACCATCAATCGCCGCTTCAAGAGCGCCGTCCCAGCTTCCCGTCGCGATTCGGCTTTCGATTGCGCCTGAAATGGCTCCGCCAATCGCGCCCGATACCGCGCCTTTCGCCGCACCAATCGCAGCGCCATAGGCAAAGCAAGCGACACCGCCTGTTGCAACCGTAGCAACTACTGCCGCGCCAACAATCAGCGCCGCGCCAATCGCCACTTTCGCCCAGTTCGGCAGCGACCACGAACCCGCTTCATCTCGACGGTTCACCGGGTCGTTCATGCAGTAGTTGAACAGCTGGTAGCCGTTGATGTCGCCATCAGCGCCCAGCGCTTCCACATCATCCGCATTGATGAATCGGCTCAGCTTCGGGTTGTAATATCTGCTGCGCAGATAGTAGAGACCCGTTTCCTCGTCGTAGATGTAGCCGCGATACCTGAAGGGATTCAGCGCACCCAGCGTCTCCGCTAATGCACCTCCTGTACTGATTGGCTGACCCCAAGCATCGTACTGATATTTTACCACCAACTGCCCTTCGCTGTCAACCATGCCGACAACATCATCCTGCTGGTTGTACAGGTACGCATACGCGGTGTCGTTGTAAATCGCCATTGCAGGCTTGTTCTGCGCATCATAGAAGAAATGCAGGTTCTCGTCGCCGCGAATAAGGTGAACCAGATTGCGGCCGTGCATGATGTACTTCGTCGTACCGGTGGAAGTCGCCGTTTTCTGAACACGAAGACCATCCGCGTTATATGCAAAGGCGACCTCTTCGCCGCTCTTCTGCATTCCCCGGAGCTGCCGCCCCTGCGCCCATTTGTACTGCCAAGTGCCATCCGACAGCGGATTGCCAATCTCATCATAAGTAATGTTCACGCCATTGAGCGCCGTCAGCTTATCCTTCCAGTTCGTATCCGTATAGGCGAACGTGTCGCACTGGACAGCCGCACCGACGCTGCCGGTCGTGTACGCATACGCCGTTTTCTTCTGAATATTGCCGCCATGGTCATAGGCAAACACCCACGTCGTACCCGCAGTGCCAGCCGTCGTATCATACGGGTCGTTCACCCGAATCAGCTGCCCCAGCAGGTCATACACATAGGTAATTCTCTGCTGACCGTCGCTGATGCCCGCGATATTGCCTGTTTCATCATATGTATAGGTCAGTTCAGTTCCCGCCTGCGTCATCGTGCGAACGAGCGGCGTCGTGCTGTTGCTGCCATATGCACCGTCCAGATAGGTGTACGCCGTTGTCACAGCCGTTCCGCCTGCATTTGCGCTGCGTTCACTTACTCGTCCGAGTCCATCATAAGTATACGTCACCGTCTGGTTGTCCCCAAACGTCATCAGCGTCGGACGGTTTTCTTCATCGTGCGTAAAAGTAGTTGTGTATTTTTCTCGGTTCTCCCCGACCTGTTCCTTGAAGGTCTTTACATTATCATACGCATCATAGACCAGTTCGCCCGTATACGCATGCTTGTCGCCTTCCAGCACCGTCTTTCGGCGCGGACGATTGGCAGCATCGTATTCGCTCAGCGCCGAAACGTCGCGCGCGCAATCCTTCACTCGTGCAACTTCGCCGTTTGCGCCGTAGGTATACTGGAAGCGGTCATCCGTATCGTCATCATAGCGCATACCAACAATGCGCTTAAAGTCATCATATGTGTAGCATACCTGTCCACGGTTGCCATAGGTGACGCTTTCCGTCATGCCATCCGCCTGATAAGCCGTTTCGACCAGCGTTTGTGTGCCAACCTTCACGGATTCAAGCCGTCCGACTGCATCATATGCAAGCGTATAGGCAACATCTTCCGAAGCATTATCGGACGTATTGTGTTTCACCTGCGTCAGCTTATCCTTGGTATACGCAAACGTATTGGTGTATTCGCATCCGTCTGCCGTCGTCGAAGCCTTCGTTACCCTGCGATTGCGATCATAAGTATAGTGCAGCACCTGTCCGCGGGCATCCGTAACTGATTGCAGCGTATCCAGCTCATCATCCGTCTGCCGAGTTTCTGCCATGCCGCGGGCATCTATCTGCTGTTTTACATGATTGCCCTGCTCATCATAGACCGTCGTGGTCTGCATGAACGCCGTGCCATCGCTTGTTTTCGTGGTCAGCTGATTGCCATAATCATCGTAGGTATACTCGCTGACTGTCCCCAGTGGGCTGGTAGACTTGCGCAGCAGATGTTTCTTCTTCTCCTCATCACTTTCGCCCCATTCCATCACGGTTTTCACCGCAGCAGAACGCCCCGGCTGAAAGTACGTCAGGATATTGTCGAACGCATCATAGGTTGCACCATCCTGCAAGCTGCCTGCATTCTTCGCGGAAAGTACATTGCCCCTGCTGTCATACACATTCGTTTGACCGAATTCTTCCTTGTGCAGGAACAAGCCGCCAAATTCAGCATAGTTGATGTTGCGCTCGTAGTCCACGTTGAAGCGAATGGATGTATAGTCGCACGGTGCAACCACCGGGCCGGCAGCAAACTGCCAATCCGTCCATTCCTCGCTCCATTCGATCGAGGACGTATTCACGCGCGTGGACGATGTGCCTGCTTTCAAGAACGCCACACGGATGTTATAGCGGAAGTCCTCCCCCTTGCGCGGCTTGGAGAAGTTCAGCGACCACCCGCCTGCTACAAACACGTCGCCCTTGCTGCCGCTGATTGGAATATCCTGATAGATACCCGCATACTTGGTACGCCCAGTACCATACAAGCGCATCGTATTTGCAGAAAGTCCTTCCGGCTTGCTGCCCGTGCAATCGGCATACACCATATCTTCACTGGTATTGGAGCTATTTTTGCTCCAGCCTGTGGGATGTGCGCCGCAATTAAACGTAAAGTCACCATTCGTCAGCATATTGTAGCGATTGGCGACTTCGCCCGCTTCCAGCTGCGCACAGTCAAACCAGACCGTTCCTGCGCCCCCGCCCGCCATCAAGCGAACAGTTGCACTGTCGCTGGTGCTGTCTGCCGGAAGCGAGAAACTCACACTCATGCGTCCCCATTCGCCCTTGCTGCACTGCGGCAAACTATCCACCGCAACCTCATTGCCGTCGCTGTTTTTGTAGGTAACACGCAGCTGCGCCACGGTATCCGCAAGCGTCTGAAAGAATGCAGAAAGCGTATAGGCTTTTCCCTTCGGCAGCGTCACATCTTGGCGGGTCGTCATCCAGCCCGTCTGATTCGTCTTGACCATTTTCAGCGACTTCGTGCCCATGTAGTGCGCATCCGTCGCATAGCTGTATGTGCCAGTCCCATCGAGGCTCTCATTCGTCCAGATGCCTGCCGTCTGCATGTTGTGACCATTCAGGAAGTTCACCACGCTGCGCTGCATCTTGGAAATCGTTTCCGGATGGTTAATCGGATTGCTGTCCGTGTATTTCGCAAAGCAGGCATATCCCAGCTGGTCATTCACAGAGATGCAGTTGCCGTAATCATTGAAATGATAGAACAGCTTCTTGCCGCTCAGGTTGTCCGTGACTACCGTCAGGCAGTCCTTATACGCATAGGTACGGTCATACGCACACACATCGCCGCCAGTCATGCGAACGCGCTTCACGCGGAAGGGCTCACGGGTCGTGTAATACTCATATGTCACTTTGACGCCGTCGCAGTTGACTGCGGACGTCAGAAGTCCGCGGTCATCATAGGTATAATACAAATCTTCTGTGCCGGACTCACCAGCCAGTTCCCACACATGCGTCAGGTGATTCACTGCATCATACTCAAATCCGCAGGTGCCCTGTTCCCCATAGCCGGGAGTGTAAATCGTGCTGACGCGGTTGTTTTCATTCGCGAAAACCGTATTTCTGCCGATGCCGTCCTGCACATTGCTGACAATGCAGCCCGAAGCCGTAATGCGCATCGTATTGCCGCAGGAATCCGCGATTGTTTTGAGCATCCCGACGTGTTCGTAGTCGCCCGCAAACTCCTCCGTCGGCAGGTCAAACGTCATGCTGTTATGATCCCGGTCAACAATCACAGCTGTGCTGTCTGTAAAGCTCAGCTTCATTCCCAGACCCGATTGATCCTGCCATTCGCCGGATGTCTGCTGAAAATGGTGCCGCGTCCCATCGCCGTCCATATAGACATAGAACGTTGTGCTGCCATCCGAGTCCGTCAGCGTTTCCTTGTGCAGCGTCTGCTGGATGTTCATTTTCCAGCCTGCGCCTGCCCCGAACGCATCCACCTGACGGTAGCACGAATTGTAGACGTGGCTGACCGATACCGGCATCCGGTTTCCGCTGCTGGACGTGTCCTGCCGTTCAAAGATCAGATTGCCATTGTAGAGGCTGACATGACCAACGCCCGCGCGCCCAACATCCTGATCTTCATAGACCAGATAGTCTTCCAAGCCTGCCAGAGAGACGTAGTTAATCGTCACATACGGCTGATAATACGCATGGTCGCTGGTGTAAAGCGTAATGTAGGTGCTCGTGTTCGCTTCCAGCGCGAAACCGTAGTTTTCGCCGCCGTACCACTTGCGAACCAAGTTGGAAATATCATAGTTATACCATGTGCTGTTCGCCCCCATGTACTGATAATCCAGCGTTTTGTCGTTCAGCGCCGGGGCGTTGTTGTAGGTGATGGTCTGGCTGTTCCAGTCCCCCAGCACTTCTTTCAGGTAGACGGAGGCCTTCGTTGTCGGAGCCGTCTTCGTTTTGACATTGAAAATTGCTTTCGTGATGTAATACGACGAATCAATTTCCGGCAATCCCGACGGAAGGAACTTGATAAACGAGCGGCTGGTTCCCCAATTGCCGCTGTTGTACGACACCGTCATCCCCGTTGCGCCGTAGCTCTGTACCTCATCCGCCTTTTTGCTGCTCACAAAGTTGTCTTCCATTGCACTGGAATGGTTCTTCGTGATAACCGCCGGATCCAGCACAACCGGGAATTTCGCCTTTTGCAGCCATTTTTCGTCCGGCGTGTACGTCACGCGCCATGTAAACGGCTCATCCGTCGCCGACATGTCCACCTGCACGCCGCCGATTTCGTCCTCCGCTTCTGCAGATTGCAGGAACGGCCGCGGCAGCAGAAATGCCGTTCTGCCATCCGATGCCGTCACTTGAATCGAATCGTCTGCCTGCTTTTCCGTCTGCATTTCCGGCGTAAAGAGCAGGAACGACAGCTTCCGCACGCTTTCCGGCGTTTTGAACGTAAAGGAATCCTTAAAGCGCAGTGCCTGAACCGCGCAGTTCAGATTCACATCCGGGAAAATGTCCTCATACACCACTTCCCCGTCCAGCTGCGCCAGCACCGCGCGGCGGCAGTCGCGTTTGCTCTCCTGCGGACGCGCAAAGTCCACAACCTTCGGCTGAACGTCCTGCGCCCCATCCAGTTTCCAGCCGAGGTAGCAGTCATCCTCATTGCGCAGCAGAACCATCGCCGCGTCCTGCGCACCATGAAATTCAACCTTCAGTTCATCGTTGTTGCGATTCGTGAGATACACGCCGCATGCCGAATCCTGAATCGGCATCAGTGTGTTGTCGATTTCTTCCAGTTTTCCGCTGTTCTTGTCTCGGAAATGCACCGCTTCCGGGTACATCACCGCCTGATAAAGCCCGCGCCCCAAGGAAAACACCTTGCTCGTGCGCGTTCGGCGTTCGTATTCTTCCTGCCCCGGCATCCGGTTCATCTCGTCCAGCGTAACGGGGCGTGCATATTTGTGCGGCTGATTTTCCGCCGCATTGTAATTCATGTGTTTCATTGTACTCCTTTTGAATATTTATTGAAATTAATCGTTTGTTATTTTGTGAGTGCATCCAGTCGGTTCTGAATGTCCTCGATTCCCTCCGCGATGTTTGTGCTAAGGCTGTCAATCATCGCCTGATATTTTTCTTCCCGCGCTGCATTTTCTTTCAGCATTCGGAAAAAAAGATAAATATAAAGCGCCGCCCAAATTCCTTGCTGCAGCGCCGCTTCCATGATGGTCTGAATAGTCGCTTCCATGGCGTCCCTCCTTTCTCTCGCCGTAAAAAAGCGTACAAAAAAAGCGCCATGGGTTTGCATGACGCTTTTCGGCACAAGAAAAGCCACTCGGTCTCCCGAACGGCTCTGCTGTACCTTGGTAGAGTATGAAATTGAAAGGTTACTTTTGATGACGACGTGCTGTTCTTTGCGCCGAACGGCGGTCATACCTGCTGGGGTGTGCAGGAAATGACCGCTGTTTCGATTTGAACAGTGCAGTAATTCAGCGTGAGGCAGCTTCCGCTTTTCACAGAATACAATAATGTAGCTACTTAATGCAACTTTTATGTGCTAATATTATGGTTTTTTCCAAAAGGCAGTCTCAAAGTCAAACGATGACAGCCTATTTTCCATTGAAATTGTCCGCATTATTTTCTCATCCTCGTAGTTCCGAATGATGAATCTTTCTCCATCATAATCTGCGAAGAATGTATAACCATCCGTAATATTCGTAATACTCCATTCACCCTGCATATTTAATTCTATTGTAAAATACAACCATGTCAAGTCATCCAATTCTTCCGGTTCGTCATCCCCTTCCGTTATATATCCAACATCTAACAAAACGCTATCGCCGTCGTGATATTTCTCTAAAAATGAATTTTGGGGAAGGCATTTACTATCCACAATCGTATACTTCCTATTTTCCCACTCCCATGTGGCAATCCGTAGGTATTTACTCTTGTCTTGCTTTGCAAGCATGAGTACTATTCGTTGTTCACTAACATCGCCATCTACAACCTCATCTTCTTCAGTAAGCGAAGGATGTATTAAATCGTAAAATTCCGGATAGATTGCGCCTTTGGTAGTAATTATTTTACCGTTTTGGGCAATAGTACTATTCATCCTGATTTCAATAGGGGTAAATCCCTCTATCATAACAAACTCACGAACATTTAACGTGTTCTCTGCTTTTGCTTCTTTTAAGCTTAGCAAAGCAACAACCATCACTACAGCAACGCATAAAAGCAAAACATTCTTATCTATATGACGCATTATTAAAGCATCTCCTGTTACTATATATTTGCCCCTTGATTTATGGCAGCCAGCCATAGGCAT
>ENA-ORSB01003223-ORSB01003223.1-human-gut-metagenome-genome-assembly--contig:-NODE-3223-length-11704-cov-2.248691_pt1 | contig 11704 bp, 7 predicted proteins | sample MGYA00242180_ERZ509144 | MGnify/ENA primary metagenome ERZ509144 (study PRJEB26280, sample SAMEA2338661) | human gut metagenome | biome: human gut; feature: human-associated habitat; material: faeces... | reverse complement strand
CCAGATCCGTCTCCGCACCGTCGTTTGTTACGAATACTTCGCCGTGCTGATACGGGCTCATGGTTCCCGGATCGACGTTGATATACGGATCCAGCTTCTGCGCTGCTACCTTAAATCCCCGTGCCTTCAAAAGACGTCCCAGAGACGCTGCTGTAATACCTTTCCCCAATCCCGATACAACACCGCCTGTCACAAAAATAAATTTTGCCATCTGCTTTTCCTCCTCTTCCTTTCTTTAAAATATTAATCCACTTTTTCCGTCATATATGATTCTGTCAAATTTTGCCTTCGCAAAAGATTTCAGCCTGCACGGATTCCGCAACCCTCAAAACGCAGAATCCATGCAGACCATCGTTCTTTTTAGTCGTTCTCATGCTCCTGAAGCACATAACCCGGAATCTGGATTTCTTCCGGTTTTTCCATCTGGCTCAGCTCTTTTCTAGCGGCTGCACCATGTGCAATGTGCGCGATATCTACCAGTTCAACGTTGTCCTCGTTGTACTGGCTTTCCAGTGTCAGCGCCAGGACAGCCGCGGTATCAAGCGATGTCAGGCACGGAATACCAAGCTCGACTGCCTTTCTTCTCAGGCGGACACTGTCGCGTCCCGGCTGGCGTCCCGTCTTGGAAGTGGAAATTACATAGCTGATCTTTCCTTCTTCCAGCAGGGAAATGGTCGTCTTCTCGCCCTCTTTGGCTTCCTTCGGCTTCTTGACTAACGTTGAAGAAATGCCGACGCTGTTTAACCGGCTTGCAGTACCGGAGGTCGCGTAGATGTGGAATCCCATCGCCACGTACTCTTTGACCAGCTCGCGCAGGTCGCTCTTATCGGTATCGCGGACACTGATTAAGACGCCGCCCTCGCGCTTCATCGTATATCCGGCTGCTACCAGGCCTTTGAACAGCGCTTCCTCCATCGTCCGGGCGATACCCAGTACCTCGCCGGTCGATTTCATTTCCGGTCCGAGCTGTGTATCTACGTTGGACAGCTTCTCAAAGGAGAAGACCGGAACCTTGACTGCGTAGTACGGAGAGCACGGATACAGACCTGTCTCATAGCCCATGTCAGCCAGCTTTTCGCCCATCATGATGCGGGTTGCCAGATCGACCATCGGCACGCCGGTTACCTTGCTGATGTACGGCACGGTACGGGACGAACGCGGGTTGACCTCGATGATATAGATCGTATCCTCATGCAGGACATACTGGATATTGATCAGGCCTTTCGTATTCATGGACAGCGCCAGACGGATGGAATAGTCCACCAGACGGTCTTTCTGGCTCTCGGTCAGCATAAACGCCGGATATACCGCGATGGAGTCTCCGGAATGAACACCCGCACGCTCGATGTGCTCCATGATACCCGGAATCAGAACCGTTTCGCCGTCGCAGATCGCGTCAACCTCCAGCTCGGTACCCATCAGGTATTTATCAATCAGGATCGCATTCTCAATCTTGTGTGAGAGAATAATCTTCATATACTCATGAATATCGGCGTCGTTGTACGCGATAATCATGTTTTGTCCGCCTAATACATAGCTCGGACGCATCAGAACCGGATAGCCCAGATGATTTGCCGCCTGGATTGCCTCATCCTCAGTGTAAACGGTCTGACCCGCTGCCTGTTTCATATTTAATTTTTTCAGCAGAGCTGCGAAACGTCCGCGATCCTCCGCCATATCGATGCTGTCTGCCGGAGTGCCGAGAACCGGAATATTGTTCTCTACAAGGCATTTTGTCAGACGGATCGCTGTCTGTCCGCCAAAGGCCACAACTGCGCCGATCGGCTTCTCGATCCGGATAATATCCAGCACATCCTCCGGTGTCAGCGGCTCAAAATACAGACGGTCTGCTACGTTGAAGTCGGTGGAAACGGTCTCCGGGTTGTTATTTACGATGACAACCTCATAACCGGCTCTCTTTAACGACCATACGCAGTGAACAGAGGCGAAATCGAACTCGATACCCTGACCGATACGGATCGGACCGGAACCAAATACCATAACAACCGGTTTTCCGCTTGCATTCTCTTTAATAAATTCTTCTGCCTCATCTTCCTCGCCGAAGGTGCTGTAGAAGTAAGGGGTACTTGCCGTAAACTCAGCGCTGCAGGTATCAACCATGCGGTAGCATGCCGGAACATGCTTGATTTCCGAAAGCCCGGTCATCTCCTTGATGACTGCATCCGGGAATCCGTTCTGTTTGGCTTCCATATAAAGCGCATCGCTCAGAGTCTCAGACTGCATCCGGCGTTCCAGGGACAGGATGTGCATCAGTTTATTTAAGAACCACTCGTCGATCTTGGTCAGCTCATGAATCTCGGCAACGGTCACGCCGCGCTTGAAGCTCTCATAGATTGCAAACAGACGCTCGTCATCCTGCGCCAGAATTTTTTCTCTCAGCTCTTCCACACTCATCGGCGCCAGTTTCTTCATGTTCAGGCTGTTCTGGGAGATCTCCGCGCCGCGGACTGCCTTCATGAGCGCCTGCTCAAAGTTGCGGCCGATCGCCATAACCTCGCCGGTTGCCTTCATCTGGGTACCCAGCTTCCGGCGTCCGTAAACGAATTTATCAAATGGCCATTTCGGGAATTTAACCGTTACATAGTCAAGGGCCGGCTCGAAGCATGCCATCGTCTCGCCGGTTACCTCGTTCGGGATCTCGTCCAGATGATAACCGATCGCAATCTTGGTTGCCACGCGGGCAATCGGATATCCGGTTGCTTTCGAAGCAAGGGCGGAAGAACGGGATACACGCGGGTTTACCTCGATAACGGCATATTCAAAGCTCTCCGGATTCAGCGCAAACTGGCAGTTGCAGCCGCCCTCGATGCCCATCGCCTGGATAATATTCAGCGCTGCGGAACGAAGCATCTGGTATTCCTTATCCGCCAGCGTCACAGCCGGTGCGATAACAATAGAGTCGCCGGTGTGGACGCCGACCGGGTCAAAGTTTTCCATCGAGCAGACCGTAATCTCGTTGCCGATGGCATCGCGCATTACCTCAAACTCGATCTCCTTCCATCCGGAAATACATTTCTCAACCAGAATCTGATTGATCGGTGACAGGCGGATACCCGCCTCCGCGATGTTGTAAAGCTCTTCTTTATTTGCCGCAATCCCGCCGCCGGTACCGCCCAGGGTAAAGGCCGGACGCACGATAACCGGGTAAGAAATAACCTCGGCAAAATCAAGCGCATCCTCGATGGTGGTGACAACCTTGGACGGAATGACCGGCTCACCGATAGCTTCCATCGTGTCTTTAAAGCACTGGCGGTCCTCCGCCTTATCGATGGTCTCCGGGGACGCGCCGAGAAGCGTTACATTGTGGCTCTTTAAGAAACCTTCTTTGGCAAGCTCCATGGACAGTGTCAGTCCGGTCTGTCCGCCCAGGGTGGACAGGATGCTGTCAGGCTTCTCTTTTTCAATGATTCTCTTGACAAATTCCAGGGTCAGCGGCTCGATGTATACGTGATCCGCGATGGCGCTGTCCGTCATGATGGTTGCCGGGTTGGAGTTTACTAAAACGACCTCCAGACCTTCCTCTTTTAAAGCCCGGCACGCCTGCGTTCCTGCATAGTCAAACTCTGCCGCCTGACCGATGACGATAGGACCGGAACCGATTACCATAACTTTTTTCAGGGATTTATTTAACGGCATGACGCGCCCTCCTTTTCCTTATAATCTCTCATCATCTGAATGAAACGCCCAAACAGCTCTTCCGTATCCTTCGGACCTGCACAAGCCTCTGGATGGAACTGGACGGTAAATGCCGGCATATCGTGGTAGGTGATGCCCTCGCAGGTGCCGTCGTTGACATTGATAAATGTCTCCTCCGCGCCCTCCGGCAGCGTATCGCGCAGTACCTCATAGCCGTGGTTCTGGCTGCTGATGTAGACGCGTCCGGTCGTCAGATCCTTGACCGGCTGATTCGCACCTCTGTGACCGAATTTCATCTTTCCAGTCTTCGCGCCCTTGGCAATCGCCAGCAGCTGGTGTCCCAGGCAGATGCCGAACATCGGTTTTCCAGCCTTCGTAATCTTTCGGATCTCCTCGATGATCTCCGGGTTGTCCTCTGGGTTGCCCGGACCGTTGGAAAGCATGATTCCGTCCGGATTCATCGCCAGAATCTCCTCCGCCGTCGTACCTGCCGGAAGGTCAGCCACGCGGCATCCGCGCCTGGTCAGCTCGCGGATGATATTTTCCTTTGCGCCAAAATCCCAGAGCACAATCTGGAACTCTTCTTTCTCATCCGCCGGTTTGATCTCACATTTCTTTGGTGTAACGGTTTCAACCGCCTTTGTAATGTGGAAGTTTTTCACTTCCTCCAGCTTTTTCGCATCATACGGCGGCTTCACCTCGGTCAGCCAGCCGTTCATCGAACCGGATTCACGAATGGTTTTTGCCAGCTTTCTCGTATCGATTCCATAGACGCCCGGGATGTTTCTTTCTTTAAAAAAGGTGTCAAGATCCCCACTGCATCTGAAGTTGGAAGGTTCCTGACACCACTCTTTTACGATATAGGCTGATAAATATACCTCTTCATTCTCGAAGTCCTGCGGAATCACTCCGTAGTTTCCGATTAACGGAAATGTCTGAACGACAATCTGTCCAAAATAGCTGGGATCTGTGATCGTCTCAAGGTATCCTGTCATACCGGTTGTGAATACGACTTCTCCGGTCACTTCACGTAAAGGAGCGCCAAAGCTTTTTCCCTCAAAATAGTCGCCGTTTTCCAACAGAAGATATACCGGTTTCTCCATCTGGTCACCATTCCTTTCTCTCTCGTACCCCGCCTGTGAATAGCTTCATGCAGGCAGTTTACTTTTTCATTCTCAATAGCCTCACATTTGAGCAAATCTGTTTTTCCTCAGATGCGTTTTTCACATCATTACAGACGTATTTTATAAATTGTCTGATTCTGCAAAAAAAGCGTCCATGAGCAGAGCCCATGAACGCCTTTGTTCATTTTCTGAAAGATTATAGCATAGGTAGGTTCTATGCGTCAAGAGGTTTTTTATTCATTTTCGGATGGTTTATGCATGATTTATGCATTTTTATGCATTTAACATGTAGAATCTTGTCGGTTCTGGGTAAATAAAGCCCTTGTCTGATCCGCGTTATTTCCTTATAATAGGGATGAATGAAACTGACTTGGAGGTATTTTCATGGATAAAATTACAAGCTTCACCATCGACCATCTGAAACTGCTCCCTGGCGTCTATGTATCCCGCAAGGATCGCGTGGGCGATCAGGTCATCACCACCTTTGATATCCGCATGACACGCCCCAACTATGAGCCAGTCATGAATACGGCGGAGGTTCACACCATCGAGCACCTGGCTGCCACCTGGCTGCGAAATAACGAGGAGTGGAAAGACCGCGTCCTCTACTTCGGACCGATGGGCTGCCGCACCGGCTTTTACCTGCTTCTCGCAGGCGACCTGACATCCGAGGAGATCGTGCCGCTGATGAAAGGGCTCTTTACTTTCATGCGCGACTACAAAGACGAGGTTCCGGGTGCTTGTGCAAAAGATTGCGGCAACTACCTCGATATGAACCTGCCGATGGCAAACTGGCTGGCTGACCGCTTTCTGCGCGAAGTCTTAGATGGAATTGGTCCGGAGAGACTGGTTTATCCGGAATAAAAGACAAGAATAGCAGGCGATATGCTTTGAAACACAAACCCCCCAGATGCTGCAGCATCCGAGGGGTTTTATTCTATTATTTTCTATTTTCCCTATTTTCTTGCATCGGCAGCCGCTGCATGTCCAGATAATCCTTCTCCATGCGCCATACGCGATACAAGCGGTGCGATCTGCGCGGATGCCTCCGGGGTCATGCTCTGGTGGGTACAGGTCTTTAAGAATGTACCAACCCAGACGCCGCCGGTATAACGTGCCGCCCGAAGAGTCGGAAGTGTGTGGTTGGTTCCGGAAGCATAATCACCAAATACCTCCGCCGTATTCTGACCGATAAACAGGGAACCGTAATTCACCAGCTTCGGAATCAGTACATCCGGATCTTCCACGTTGATCTCCAGATGCTCCGGTGCGTACTCATTCGCATACTGAACTGCCTCGTCCAGGCTGTCTACCACGCCGATCTCTCCAAACGTATCCCAGGACTGTCTCGCAATCTTTGCCGTATCCAGAATCTTCAGCTCTTCCTCTACCGCCTCAATCACGCTCTTTCCAAATGCCTCATCGGTTGTCAGAAGAATGCCTTTCGCATTGACATCATGCTCGGACTGTGCCAGCAGATCTGCCGCTACCACCTTCGCGCTCGCTTTTCCGTCCGCGATTACCAGGACCTCGCTCGGCCCGGCTACAAAGTCGATGCCGACCTGCCCGTAGCACTGACGTTTCGCCTCGGTTACGAAGCGGTTACCCGGCCCTACAATAATATCCACCGGCTTGATGCTCTCAGTTCCATAGGAAAATGCTGCGATCGCCTGTGCACCGCCCAGTGCGTAGATCTCATCCACGCCAGCCAGATCCATCGCTACCAGCGTCTTGGCATTGATATGACCCGTTCCCCGCACTACCGGAGAGCAGGCGGTGATACGTTTTACACCCGCTGCCTTCGCCGGAGTCGCTAACATCAGCGCCGTCGAATACAGCGGATAATTGCCGCCCGGCACATAACAGCAGCAGGACTCCACCGGAATGATGCGGTGTCCTAAAAAGACTCCCGGCTCCGGGCTGAAATTGTCAAGCGGTTTCACGGTCTGTCTCTGCGCGTTCGCAAATGCCTCGATATTGTGATGCGCCGCTTTCAGATCCGCCAGCTCCTGCTCGCCCAGCGTGCGCAGGGCGGCAAGGTACTCGCTCTGGGACTGGCCGTCCTCCTTTTTCTTGCTGGAGGCATCCAGCAGCATCTCCCGCCGGGCCGTCCCGGTGTTGTCGGTGGCCCCCACGGTCACCGTGCCGTCAGCCCCCACCACGGTGCAGATGTTCTTGTAGTCCGTGATGCTCTCGGTATAGGCCAGGTCGGTCAGGTTGCCGTACTGGGGCGCATACCGGGCGTTGGGGTCCAGCTTGGGCCGGTACAGCTCAAACAGCAGCTTGTTCTGCTGCTGGTCGAACCGCACCCGGAAGCCGATGTCCAGCTCCTGGCACACCTGCTCTGCAATGCTCAGCAGGCTGCCGGGCTTGACCTCTCCGGCGTAGGCGTCGGCCAGACCGGCCGGGTCGCCCAGCTCCAGGCAGGGCCATGCGGCGGCCCCGGACACCAGACCACGCAGCGTGTCCTCCACGGCAAAGCTGCTCAGGGTGCCCGTGCTGACCCGCTCGTCGAGGATGCAGGCGGCGTCCTTGGTGTAGAGGACCAGCTTGTGATCGGCTTTCTGGGCCGACACGATGCGCATGAGCCGGTCGCTGCCGACCAGCCAGAGATAACGGTCCGGGCGGCAGAGGGCCTGCAGGGCGGTGGTGTCGTGGAGCTCCAGCTGAGCCCCCTGCACGTTGCTGTAGACGTTGTAGCGCTCCGGCCAGACCAGAGACAGCCAGCTCTCGATGCGGCCCAGCAGCTCCAGCCGGTCGTTATAGACGCAGAGGCTCTTGTACCCGGATGCCGTCAGGGCGGATGTAATCTCAGCCATTGGAACCCTCCGTGATGATCGTGGTAAATGCGGCATGCATGGTCAGCGACAGAAACAGCCAGCCGTCGCCGGAATCCGCCGTGCGCTGCCATGCCTGCGCCCCGTGGTATACCGTCCAGAGGGTGCTGCTGCCGTCCAGCAACGAAAGGACGTCGTAGCCTTTGCCGTCGATGACCCGCTCCACCCGGAGCTCGCCGTTTTCCCGGTAGACCTGCAGCTCGTCACCGTCCTGCAGGGTCGTGATGAAGCGCAGATATTCGCCGGTCTCCGGGTTGATGACGCCGGGGTTGACCACCTCGCCCCGGGCGGTCAGCGAGAGCTTCCAGCTCCGGGTGTCCAGACCGCTGTTGAGGATGCGGATGTAGCTGGCCTGTTCCCGGATGCCGTACTGATGCGAGGTGTAGCACACCGGCAGCCGGAACACGGGCGTTACCTTGATGGTGGCTGCCGTGGTCTTGGCCACACTGTGCCAGTAGGGGTTCGGGCAGTAGAGCTGGAAACTGAAGGTTGGCCACAGCACTGCCGGCGAAATGGCCGGGCAGCGCTGCACCTCGGCGTCACACCAGTATTTTCCGGCCACGGTCAGGCGGCCGGTGACGCCGGGAGCAAAAATGTCCCGCAGCTGGCGCTTGCAGTAGTCGGCGTTGCGCAGGATGCGCCCGGTGATGGTGCGGGTGACGCCGGAGATGCTCCGGCTGTCCACGGTGGCACCCACCTGCTGGTAGCCCTGGCTGGTCTCCAGCTCCACGGGCAGGTCGCCCAGCGGGTCGCAGCTCCACAGCACGCCGGCGGCATAGCCAAAAGCGAAGCTCTGGCCGGCGCCAGTGGTAAAAACAGCATCAAACACCCTGCAGCACCGCCCTTCTCTGCTCATACTGCGCTTCACGCATCAGGTCGGCGGCCGTCTGCGCTTTGCTGTAAATGTACTGGTTGACCTCGATGTTGGGCCGCTGGGTGCGCTGGGGCAGCGGGGCGCGCTTCTCGTAATCCCACAGGGAGCCGGATGCCGTGGAGGTCGTGCTGCTGCCGGAAGTGCCGCCGGAGATGCCGGGCGTGGTCTTGCGCGTGTCGAGCACCCGGGTATGCAGCCCTGCGAGGCGGTCGACGTAAACGGCGGTCTGCGTAGCCACGCCGCTCATGCGCTGCATGATGTTGAGGATGATGCGTTCGGCCTGCAGCAGCGAGCGCAGGCGTCCCGAGACGTAGAACGCCACGTCGCCGGGCTTCACGCGGTCGCCGTCGCTGAGTACCTGCTCGAATTCCATCTCCGGGTCGAGACGGTGGAATACGACCTGCGCGATCTCGATGCCGGCGATGATTCCCTCCTGCTTGCACAGCAGGCGCATGCGGCCGTGTTCGTCGGAGGGGATGCACGAGAGCGACGTGTGGTCGCCGTCGCCGATGTCCTCCTTGATGCAGAGCTCGATGAGCTCGTCTACGAATGGTTTGTATTCTGCCTTCATATCGTTACGTTTTTCGGTGCAAAGTTACAAAAGAATCGTTCCCTTGTACACGGCTTTGTGGTCGAGTGTCTCGTCGCCCACGGGAATCTGCGCGTTGCGGCAGGTGAAGATCCCCTCCAGGACGCCGTTGGCGAGCCTGCCGGTGAACATCGGGATTGCGAATCCCTTGCCGGTTTGCGGGTCGTAATACGGTTTGCCGCCGATGTAGGGGATGCGGATCGGCCGTGCTCGTCAGTTCGTAGATGCCGTCGTTGTCCGAGTCCTCGTATTTCAGTTCGGGGATAACGATATTGAGTGACATCGGCATGGACTGCGCGAAACGTACGTTGTACATCGTGAGCTTGAACAGGCCGCTGTTGTCTTCCGTAAGTTCGAAACTTATGTTGTTTGTCACAAAGGGTGTCGCCGACGGGGTCTGGTTGCTGGTAATGGTGAGCGTGCCCTCGAAAGTGGCCGTCTGCCGGTTATCGTTGTCGTCTTCGGTGTTGCATGCCGCACAGGCCGCGAGGGCGAGCAGGATAAGGAGTTTTTTCATTGTTTTATTGTCGTTATAGGTTAATATTCAGTGTTATGCCGAATGTCCTGGGACGTCCGCGCTGTACGAATTCGTTGCCGATGGACTTGAAATAAAATACGTTGTAACCCGTGTCCGCGAGGTTGCGTCCCCATATGTCGACCGAATAGTGTTTCTGTTCGAAACGCAGGGTGGCTTCGGCCAGCGCATAAAAGGGCTGCGAGAGCGAATTCTCCTCGTTCCACCAGATGCGCCCCGCGCAGCGGACACCGGCCTGCAGGACGATGTTCCCGAGCCACGGCACCCCCGTGGGGATCGTCCACGCCCCATTTGCGGACAGCGTATGCTGCGGCGCGTAGGGCAGGTAGTTGCCCTTGTAATCGGTTTTCCCGTCGTTATAACGGACGAATTTGGCATTTGTGTATCCGTAGGCCGCATTGATGTCGAGGTTCTGCCACGGCGATACCTGCAGCGACAACTCGCCGCCGAAGCTGCGCGTGCGTCCGGCATTGGTCATCATGCGCCCGGTGGTCGTCCCCTCGGGGAAGACTGTGAGCTGCTGGTCGCGGCAGTCGATGTAGAAGAGTGCGAAATCGCCCCGCACGGCGCCTTCCATGCACGAAAAGTGCCCGCCCAATTCGTAGTTCCAACTGTATTCGGGTTCGTAGCTCACGACTTTATCCGCGTCGTATACCGTCCCGAACCCCATTTCGTTCATCATCTTCTGCTGGAGTACGTCGGAGAACATCTGCGTGTTGAACCCGCCGGCCTTGTACCCTTTGGCCACCGAAACGTAGAGGTTGTGGATCTCGTCGAAGGCATAGAGCACCGAAAATTTCGGCAGTACTTCGGTGAAATTCCGCTTGAGCGTATTGCGGATGTCGATCGACAGGGGGTAGTGCCCCGTCGTGCCGCTCACGCGGTTGGTCGCCGTGTAGCCGGTCTGCGTGGAGCTGCGGTAGCGCAGGCGGGTGTGTTCGTAGTCGAAGCGCAGGCCCGCGGTGAAGCGCCAGCGCCCGGCCGTGTAGTTCGATTCGTGATAGAGCGCCCCGCCTGCCGAGGGGTTGCGGAAGCGGCTGCCCAGCAGCAGCTCGTCGTTGTCCCATGCGTCGTAGGTGTATTGCGGGTCGTGTTCGTTGGCGTTCTTGAGGATCAGCTCCTCGATGCCGGTCTGCTTGAAATGCACCGGGGCGTTCATCGTGCCGTGGCGGTAGAATCCGAATGCGCCCAGCAGCCAGCGGTACGCCCCCTGCTCGTGCGAGCGGAATACGATGTCCTCGGTGAGGGCGTGTTCCGTACGCGCCTGTTTGAGCGTGAAATACGAAAGGGGCAGGAAATCCTGGTCGAGGATCATCTCGTCGTCGGAATACTGGTAGCTGGTGATCGAGGCCACCGAGAAACTGCCGGCGTCGTAGCGTACCGTGAGCCCGTCGCTGAGGGTCGTGCGGCGGTAGGAGCACGGGTCGTTGTAGCGGATCTCGCCCGGGCGGATGACCGTCTGCCCGTTGTGCACGATCTCCTCGCCGACGTAGGCATAGGGATACCCGCCCTGCTCGAGCACCGAGAACGACAGCGTATTGTCGATCCGCAGCCCCGCACGGTTGCGCCACTGCGCCTTCCAGCGTCCGCCGCCCATCCGCTCCCAGTCGCATTTCTCGCCTGTTGCGAGGTTCTCGAAGAATCCGCCCGTATGCGTATAATAGCCCGTTACGGCCATGCCCAGGTCGGGGTTTATCCTGTAATAGGACGAAGCCCTGAACCGGTAGCTGTCGCCGCTGCCGTATTCGGCGCTCAGGCGGATACCCTCGTACGCGAGCGGCGAGAGCGTGTATACGTTGATGACCCCGCCCATCGTGTTGCGTCCGTAGAGCGTCGACTGCGGCCCCCGCAGCACTTCGATGCGCTCGGCGTCGGCCAGTTCCATGTCGTAATTGTCCTTGTTCAGCACCGGAACGTTGTCGATGTTGAGCCCCATGACCGGCTGGTCGATCCGTGCCCCGAGCCCGCGGACGTAGATCGACGAGGTCATGCGCGACCCGTAGTCGGGGACGTAGAAGTTGGGGACGTTCTGCGAGAGGTTTTTCAGGGCGTCGACATGCCCCCGTTCGATGGCGCGGCTGCCGACGA
>ENA-ORSB01003222-ORSB01003222.1-human-gut-metagenome-genome-assembly--contig:-NODE-3222-length-11706-cov-13.158956_pt1 | contig 11706 bp, 10 predicted proteins | sample MGYA00242180_ERZ509144 | MGnify/ENA primary metagenome ERZ509144 (study PRJEB26280, sample SAMEA2338661) | human gut metagenome | biome: human gut; feature: human-associated habitat; material: faeces... | reverse complement strand
GGCGCTTCTGAGGAAGCGCGAAGTTACTGGCAGGGACGCTTCGCTGCCTGCGCCTTTGTTGGCGGCTTCCTTGAAATTGAGCGCCCGAAAAACAGTTGGGGCGTTGCCCCAACCCCCACAAGGGACGCTGTCCCTTGACCCTGCAAGGGGCATTGCCCCTTGACCCTTTTTTTGCGTCCCGGCTTGAGCGCGCTTCACAGCGTAATCGCTATCGAGGCGATAATCGCCCCCAATGTCTTCGCGAGCAGAATCGTCACCCGTACCGCCCCCGACACATCCCCCAATCGAAAGCGTCTCATCAGCACCGGCGCAACCTCCAAAATCTCCCCCAGCGCTGACGCGACCATCCCCACAAACATCCCGCCGACAACCATCGCCACCACCCCGAACGCCTCCGGCAGACCCAGCGTCCACCGAAGCGCATTATGCAGCGCCGCCAGCATCAATCCGCTAAGCAGCGCCAGCCCCATCATCCGCGGAGACGCGGCGTGCAGCAGGTGCTGAATCCGCGCGGGAAGATGCAGCACGCACCATACGCTGCTGACTGCGACCGACATCGCCGCGCCGCTTATCAACCCGATGAGGATGGCAAGCACGCTATTCAATCGGCTTCCCCTCGGCTTTCTCCATGTCCTCCTGATACTCGGTCAGCTTGACCTCCAAGGGCGTTGTTTGATGCGGGAAGGGAATCGCGTAGAACACGCATACGCCCAGCGCAACGCCGACGCAGTAGGGGATGGTGATGAGACGCACGTCGTCCGGCGGCGCGCCGGTGATGGCAGCGTAAACATCCGCCTGCGCCTGCGGCATATTCACGTCGGCGTGAAACCACGTCAGGCCCAAAGCGCTGCCGAGCAGCAGAATCAGCAGCGCTGCCGCCGTCCGCACAGGGCGCAGAAAATCCTTGCCGCGCGCCTTGATGCGGTGGACGTAGCAGACATCCGCACCGATGAGGGAAATGTCCTCCTGCGGGAAAACTTTTTTGAGCGCCTTGGCAACGGCGATGGCATCCAGTGTGTAGACGCCGGGGGCGGTTGGGCAGAAGAGGGAGCAATGCCCGGCTTTTTCGCTGCCCAGTACTTTGGCGGCATCCGCGACATGGAGGGTTTCGCCCTGCGCGAGCTTCACGCGGGCGCGCAGCTGCACATAAATCATGCGGATTTCTCCTCCTTCTTATGCGGAATATCCGAACAGCGCGCGCCAGAAGCCGTTCCACGTCCAGTCCCATTCGAGGGTATCGGGCGTGTCGGCGGCATCCGCCGGGATGCGCGCGAAATACGCCGTCCAGCCGAAGAGCGAACGAAGCAGGGCATCCTCCGTCAGCGCGGGGACGGAAAACAGCAGCACCCAGCAGAGCAGCAGGGCAGGAAGTGTTCGTTTCATAATGGGTTCACCTCCGCTGATGATACCGTCAATATCCCCAAAAGCGGCGGAGAGTATACGGGAATGTAAATCTTTTGGATGTTCGCTTTACGGAAAGGCGAAAGTGTGATAAGATAAACCATACGGACAGTGCTGCGCCGCTGTCCCTTGATGATTTTGACGGAACTTCCGCGCAGAATGGAGGAACAGGAAACACATATGGAAAAATGGATGAAGGGCCGCTATATGGCCAACCAGAAGCGATTGAGCGTCGGGACGGGTGTTCCTGCGCCGCGCGGACGGGGCATTGTGATGCTGATTCTGCTGGTGCTGGTTGTGGCGCTGGCGGCTGTCAGCGTGACGACCGTTGCGAAGCTTTCCAGCGTCAACAGCCGCAATATCGCCATGATGCAGGAACAATGCCGGGACGCGGTGGCGCTGTCGACAACGCTTAGCCGGACAGCCAGCTCGTCCTCGGCAGCCACAGTGGGCAAAATCCGCGCCGATGTGCACGCAATTGACGTTATCAACCAAATGAAGATGCTGCAGGACGGCACGAACCACGCCTACGTCAGCACGGAACTGATCTCAAGGATTTACACCATCCTCGACGCCTATTCCAACCAGCTCATCACCGGTATGAGCACGATGGAGGAGCAAACGAACCTTTCTGCGGCACTGCAGGAACTTTCGGCGGCACTGTCAGAACTATAAAACGCGAAAGGCACTGCACGCGCGGCAGTGCCTTTTTTGCAGCGAAAAATTCTGAAAATTCCCGAAAAAAAGCGCGAAATGCGCCGTCTAATTGAATGACGAACCCGTGAAGACCGGAAAGGAAGCGAATTGCCATGCGCGCCCGACGCCTGCTTATCCTCTTGATGATGCTCCTGCTGCTCCCGCAGGCACAGGCGGAGCGGCTGACCCTCTACACTCGTCCGAACAATGTGGATGAAGCCACGCCATTCCAGCTGCGCCCGACGGAGCTGTCCATTTGCAGCGTGACCCGCGCCATGGGCGGCGTGGTGGTACTGGCAAATGATAATAATTATGACAGCTTGTCGCTGTACTTCTGGCAGGACGGCATGACGGAAATGCGCAAGCTCGGCGGCGGGTTCTACTGGGTGATGAGCAGCGATACGATGGAGACGGCGCAGGAATCCTGCGAATACGCCATGAGCCGTGTGCCGAATTACCGGATGCCCGATTTGACCCATGCCATCAGCAACCTGACCTCCGACGGCGAAACGCTCTATGCCCTCAACCGTATAAACGGGCTGATTTTCAAAATTTCGGAGACGAAGGACGGTTTGCAGACAGAAGACGTCTGCACGATGGCGAATCTGTCCTGCCTAAACGTCAGCTATCGGGACTTGGAGACAGACAAAGTATACACCTATCCGGCGTCGCTGACGCGGATGCATGTCTGCGGTTCGGTGCTGGCAATCAGCGTGATGCAGGAAAACGGCATCAAGGTTGTGCTGGTGGACTTGGCAGACGGCGCCATTCGCGAAATTGCGGGTGAATCGCTGGAAGCTATGTACGAGTGGGCAGATGGCGAATTGCTGTTGTGGCGGCTGGAGGGGTCGCCCAACGAAATCAGCCGCAGCAGCGGAACGTATACGCTGTCGCGTTATAGCGTGGCGACGGGGGAGGAAACCCTGCTCAGCACGGGTGTGCCGTATAAAAAACGCAGTGAATGCGGCGCGTATGACCCGTACAGCGGCAGCTACTACGACGTGAGAACACGCCAAATTGTGCGGACGACGGATTTCGTGCAGGAAGAACCTGTGGTAACCTTCCCGGCAGCGAACGTGAATATTGCGGTCACAAAAGACAGCATCGTCGGTGTGAACCTGAGCAGCGTTTACGTCCGCTCGAAGGAGAACGGCGATATGACCGTGCTGCGCATCCAAAGCAGCAACGGCGCAAGCAACACCGCCCTGCAGCACTTCGCGGAGGAAAATCCGGAGGTGATTCTGGCGCAGGAGACGCTGGCGAAGAGCGCTGTGAATGCGGCGAGCTTGGCAGCGCGCATGAGTGCCTCTGCCGATGCGCCGGACATCCTGCGCCTGGGGCTGACGCCGGATACGCCTGAAGCGGACGGCAGCTGGCCGCTGGACGTGCTGATGGACAAGGGCTGGTGCATGGACTTGTCAGTCTACCCGGAGGTATCGGACTATGTGTCCCGGCTGAACGGGATTTACCGCGACGCGGTGACGCGCGACGGCAAAATCTACGCTCTGCCCATCTACGCATGGAGTTACGGCTACTTCATCAGCCGAAACGTGATGGAAAAGCTCGGCTTGCAGGAAAGCGACATTCCGACGAATCTCATTGACCTTTGTGCGTTCATCACGAAATGGAACGACAACCTTACGGGCGCGTATGCCGCCTACACGCCGCTGGAGGAGACGGAATCATACCGCGAGCGCGTCTTTGACCTGATGGTGCGCGACTGGATTGGCTACTGTCAGGCGGAGAACATTCCCCTGCGCTTTGACCATCCCGTTTTCCGGGCGATGATGGCGGCGCTGGATGCCATGCGCACGGACAAAATCGAGCAGGCGAATCAGCAGGTCAACGAAGAAATCAGCGACTACCGCGAATGCCTGATCTGGACGGATGCGCAGGCGGTTGGGAATTTCGCAAACTACGCGGATGCTTTTGGCAGCCGGATTTTCCTGCCGATAGCGCTGACGCCGGACGTGACCACGCATTACGGCATCGGCTACATGACCGTGCTGGTGGTGAATCCGCGGACGACGAATGCGGATTTAGTCGGCAAGCTGCTTGCGCAGGTAATCGCTGACCAGGAAGCAACGGCAAAGTGCGTGCTGCTGGCGGATTACGACGAGCCGATAGAGGATTCCTACTACTTGATAATGGTGAGCGACTACGAGAAAACGCTGACGGAACTGCGCAGGCAGCAGGAAAATGCACCTGTTTGGAAGAAACAGGGGATTCAGGAGCGCATCAACGAGGAAGAGGCGAGTTTGCAGCGATACACCGTGCGGGAGAGGTGGACGATTGCGCCCAAGACGATTGAACTCTATCAACAGACGATTCTGCCGATGAGCTACCTGCGCCGTCCGGGGATTTTGGCGGATTCGGATGCGTTCAACGCGCTGGTGTCGCAGGTGCATCAGGGGGAAATCTCGCTGGAGGAGTTTGTGGAGGAAGCGGATAAGCTGATAGAAAGATTGGAGCAATAAGGCTTTTTCTCCCTGCATAAACACGCGGAAGAAGTAGGAAAGAGAAGTCAACCCAATCGCGCGAAAGGGTCAAGGGGCAATGCCCCTTGAAGAAAATTTGTAAAAGAGGAAACGAAAAGGGATTTTCAAACGTCTAATATGTGTGGGCTGAACGGAAAAGCGCTGCCGGATGGTTCGCACAGATGGAAATAATGATATGCCCCCTGCAAAGGGTGGAACGTGAAGGAGGTTTCAAGGAGCATGAAGTTCAGAAAAATGGCGAGTGTGCTGCTGGCGGCAAGTCTGCTGATTGGCTGCGCGGCGGCGGAGAATCGGACGATTTTCAAGAAGCTGAGCGAAGAGGAAAGCATGGCGAATGAAGCGCTGCCGGTGGAGGACCGCGCGGAAAGCTTTTCTCCGGCGGGGCTGCTTTCGCTGAATGACCGCGTGGCGATTCTCATGCAGGAGCAAACCTCGCGCCTGTATTCTCTCTACACTTGGCAGCCCGGTCAGCAGGAAATGGCACTCGTTGCGTCGAATATGTACCGAGCGGGAGACTATGGGCAGCTGAAAGACCTGCAAGACCGTCTGGAAAACCTGAAAGAGGACGCTCTCGCGGGCACGGAATTGCCGGACGCGGCGCATTGCTTCTCCATGCTCGTCACGGACGGCGAAAAGGTGTACGGCATCAACCACTTGACCGGCGGCATCTTCACCATCAGCGGCGAAAACGGCAAGGCCGTATACACCGATGTTGCAACGATGCAGGACACGAAATTCTTCATCCAAGAGGAGGAAGATTACAGCTATGCCCTTCTTCCGGACACGGTGGCGGCATCGGGCAATACTGTGCTGATGCTGATGAACACATGGGACGACAAGGGTCGAGTGACAAACCTTTACGCGCTTAGCTTGACGGACGGCAGCGTCCGCAAGGCGAGTGTGGAGAACGTGCGCAACTTCTGCGCCTACAAGGACGGCAAATTTCTCGTGATTGCCTTGCAGAAGAGGGAAGACTGGGACGAAAACGGCAACCGCATCCCGCAGATGGCAATGGTCTATGACCCGGCGACGGATACGACGACGATGCTGTCCAGCAGCATTGGCGTGAGAGATGATTTCTCTTATCAGCAGCTGGTGTACAGCGAAGCGCTGGATGCAGTGCTGTACTGTGACAGCACGCAGATCATGGGCACGACGAATTTCCAGAAGGCGACGCTGTATGCGTACCTCCCGGTGGAGGGCTATTACGTTGCAATCGTGGGCGATACAATCGTTTCGGCGGCTTACAGCTCCGGCATCTTCGCGCGCACGCTGACGGAAAACTATCAGCCGAACCACGTCATCCACCTGTCCGGCACGAGCGTCTGGGGCGGCATCCACGATTACGCGGTGGACTACCCGGAAGTGGCGGTCGTCGGTGATTCGGACATTGACAGCGCCAGCGCGGAAGAGATCGCGCGCGCATTCGCTTCAGGCGACGATGCGCCGGATATTGTGAGTGCGTATGTCAATTCGTACACGTCGCGCGACGCGGCGGGCGGATTGGCGATTGAGCGGCTGAACCAGAAGGGATACTGCAAGGACTTGTCCGTGTACCCGGCGGTGAAGGCGTATGTTGAGAGCCTGAATCCCGTTTTCCGCGATTTCGTGACCGATGCAAACGGCAAGATTTTCGCCCTGCCCATCAGCGTCGGCGGCGCGTACGCGTTCACCATCAACCCGACGGTATTCGGGGAAATGGGACTGACGATGGACGACATTCCGACGAACTTCATCGACCTGTGCGCCTTTGTGACGCGCTGGAACGACGAGTTTGTGGAGGATTATCCGAACTTTGCGCCGCTGGACTCGACCGAAAAGTACAAAGACCGCATGTTCCGCTTGGCACTGCGCGAGTGGAAGGGATACTGTCAGGCGACGAATCAGGACTTGCACTTTGACGACCCGATTTTCCGCGAGATGGTGGCGGCGATTGACGCCATGCGCTGCGACCGCATTGAGGAAAGCAACAAGAAAACGAGTGACGAAGAAAGCGACTACAAGCAGCCGCTCATCTTCACTGGCACTTGGATGCTGAATTCCTACTACGACGGCGACGTGACCTTCGGCAAGGACAAGACGCCCAAGCTCATTCAGATGACGCTGACGAAGGACACGGCCTTCTACCTCGGTCAGGGCATTGAGATAGAATTGATGTTCATCAATCCGCGCACGACGGACAGCGACGAAATCGGCACGCTGCTGGAATACGTCATCAAGAACATCCGCGACGAACAGAAGGTGGAGCTGGTGGCAGGCTGCACGACGCCGATCGAAAATCCGTGGTACGAGGAACAGCGGAAGCAGGACGAAGCAGACCTCGTGATGTATCAGAAGGCGTACGACGAAGCGTCGGCGGAAGAAAAGAACGCTTACAAGGAACAGCTGGACGAATTTAAGCGGTACATGGAACAAAGCGCGGAAAGCGATCGTTATACGGTATCGCCGGCGTACATTCAGCGGTATCAGGATGTAATTCTGCCAGCGCTGTACATCGGCAAGCCGACGGTTTTGGACAGCACGGACAACACATCGGGGCTGAAAACGCTGGTGCAGCGGTACATTGATGGGCAGATTACGCTTGACCAGTTCATTCGCGAGGCGGATGGAAAGCTGCGGATGATTCAGCTGGAAAATCAGTAAAAGGATTTACCAGCAGGGCAGATTGTGGTCTGTTCTTAAGGAAGTTGTCGATTGAGCGAGTTCCAGAGGGCTTTCCGGTCGCCCTCTGGACTCCTTCGGTCGCCTCCCATGTTTCTGGGTTTGTTCCGTAACTTTTGACGGATAAACACGCGGAAACTGCAAGGAAGTGTCACCAACTCAATCGCGCGAAAGGGTCAAGGGAGGAACTCCCTTGTGGGGTCAAGGGGCAACGCCCCTTGCGGTTTCCCTTTTATTATGGAACTAAGGAGAATCAGAAAATGAATCAGGAAGTGCGTACACGATTTGCGCCGTCGCCGACGGGCTTTATGCATCTGGGCGGACTGCGCGCGGCACTGTATGGGTATTTGTTTGCCCGGAAGAATGGGGGCAAATTCATCCTGCGCATTGAGGACACGGATCAGGTGCGCTTTGTGGAAGGCGCGACGGAGGTCATTTACGACACGCTGCGCCGCTGCGGCATGAACTGGGATGAAGGCCCGGACGTGGGCGGCCCGGTCGGCCCGTACATCCAGTCTCAGCGCAAGGATTTGTACCTGCCCTATGCACAGCAGCTGGTCAAGACGGGTCACGCTTACTACTGCTTCTGCACGAAGGAGGAGCTGGAAGAGCGCCGCGCGGCGTGCGAAGCGAAGGGCGAAGTGTTCAAGTACGACAAGCACTGCCTGCACCTGACGCAGGAGGAAATCCAGCGCAAGCTGGATGCGGGCGTGCCGTATGTCATTCGCCAGAACGCGCCGACGACGGGCGAAACCAGCTATGATGACCTCGTGTTCGGCCATATGACCTTCCCGAATGACACGCTCGACGACATGGTGCTGATTAAGCAGGACGGTATGCCGACCTACAACTTCGCCAATGTCATCGACGACCACTTGATGGGCATCACCCACGTCATGCGCGGCATGGAGTACCTGTCCTCGACGCCGAAGTATAACCTGCTCTATGAAGCGTTCGGCTGGGAGATTCCGCAGTACATCCACATGCCGCCGGTCATGCGCGATTCGCAGCACAAGCTGTCCAAGCGCGACGGCGACGCGTACTTCTCCGACTATGTGGACAAGGGCTATCTGGTCGAAGCCATCGTCAATTATCTGGCGCTGGTCGGCTGGAATCCCGGCGACGACCGCGAATTCTTCACCCTTGATGAACTGGTGGAGGCGTTCGACATCCACCGCATCAACAAAGCGCCCGGTATCTTCGACGTGAAGAAGCTGACGTGGTTCAATGCCGAGTACATCCGCCGCCTGACCCCGGAAAAGTATCTGGAAATGGTCACGCCGTGGTTCGACAAGGTGTTTGGCGACAGCAGCAAGATGGACTATAAGCGCCTTGCGGAGCTGATGCAGGGCCGCACGGAGGTATTCAACCTCGTGCCGGACATGGTGCGCTTCCTTGCGCAGCTGCCGGACTACGACAGCGCCATCTACATCAACAAGAAGGCGAAGACGAACAAGGAAGCCTGCTTGAAGGCGCTGAACCTGCTGCGTCCGGTGCTGGACGGCATCACCGAATGGACGGAGCCGGTCATCCACGATACCGTGATGGCGGCGATTGCCGAGGCGGGCATGAAGAACGCGACGGCGCTGTGGCCGCTGCGCATTGCCATCTCCGGTCAGCAGAGCACCCCCGGCGGCGCGATTGAAATCGCTTATCTGCTGGGCAAGGAGGAAACCCTGCGCCGTGTGGACGACGGCATCCGCCGCGTGAGCGAAATGCCGGACGCGTGAAAAACGCATTAACGAAAGGAATGAATCCTCATGACGAAGGAATGGGAGAAGCCTGAGGATCTGCGCCGCCGCAAGCCGGTGCTGTGGCTGACCATGACCGCGCTGTTCATGGCGATGGTGGTTGTGCTGAGCATGAGCGCGCTGAGTATCCCCGTGCCGGGCGGACACCTGTACTTTAATGACGTGGTGATTGACACGGCGGCGATGCTCATGGATCCGCTGTCGGCGTTTATCGCGTGCGGCGTGGGTGCGTTTCTGGGTGATTTGCTGTTCTATCCCGCGCCGATGTTCGTGTCGCTTATTACGCACGGCTTGCAGGCGCTCGTCATCTCCCTGCTCTGCCGGAAGCTGCGCATGAAGCAGCCGCTTGCCTGCGCGATTGCGGTGCTGGCGGGCGCGATTGTCATGGTGGTGGGCTACACGCTGGGGCGCGCGTTTGTGTACAGCACGCCGGAATATGCCATCATGAAGCTGCCGTTCCAGTGCCTGCAGGCCGGTGTGGGCGCGGTGACCTCGTGGATTCTGTGCTGCCCGCTGGGGTTGACCCGGCGCTTCCGCAGCATCGTCAAGTAATGCAATTTCCGGACGCAGCCGCGCCATCGGCGTGCGCGGCTTGTTGGGCGATTGGATAGGGAGAATGAAAACGATGAAGAAGTTGAGTGTGCAAAAGTTGACGCTGTGCGGCGTGATGGCGGCGCTGGTGTTCGTGATGACCTACTTCCCGAAGATTCCCGTGCCGGTGACGGGCGGCTATGTCCACCTCGGCGACGGCGCCATCTTCCTGTCCGTGCTGCTGCTTGGCCCGCTGGGGATTCCGGCGGCGGCGGTCGGGTCGATGCTCTCTGACCTCATCGGCGGCTATATGGTCTATGTGCTGCCGACGTTCCTCATCAAGGGCTTGGTGGCGCTGGTGGCATGGAAGCTCTGCCGGAAGGATCAGCCGCTGCTGGCGATGCTGTCGTTCCTGCTTGCAGAAGCGGTGATGGTGCTGGGGTACTTCCTGCTGGAATGGGCGCTGTACGGCGTTGCATCGGCAGCCGCGGCGATTGGCCCGAATGTGGTGCAGGGCATCGCGGGCGTGCTGATTGGGATGCTGTGCCTGCTGATTACGCCCCGGCTGGAGCGCGTGGCGAAGCTGTGACAAATAGGGATGCCAATGGTTTTCCACTATGGAAGACGTTGGCATCTTTTTTCAATGATGCAGAAAAATCTCCTGATGGGAGACAAATCCGGCGGAAAATGTGCTATAATAATATATTGGAAAGGGATACCCTTTCCCCCGAAGCGGAGACCCGATGCAAGGAAACCTTGCGTGAAATCGTTAGATAGAGGGAAACTCTGATGGATTCAGCTGTCAGCGTTCCCGCCGAGAAACTGTCACACAAGGAGGTTTTTTGCCCATGAAACGAAGTGCACGAATGGCAGCGTTCCTGCTGGCAGCGGCGCTGTCCGCAGCGCCGTGTATGGCGGAATTTACGCCGGTGGAAGTCCCGCAGGCGACGAACGCCCCTGCTGCGCCAGAAGCGATGGAAAATGTCCCGCAAATCACCGAAAAAGGGCTGACGCTGGGCAATAACAGCGTCAAATATCCGGAAATCACCGGGATGGCGGACGAAAGCATCCAGCAGCAGGTGAATGACGCGATTTTGCAAGCCGGGAAAATCGAGAACCGATTGAGCCGTATGGCAGTGCTGATGTCCTCGCCTGTGCCGCTGACGGTGACATATTCAGCGGCGCTGGCAGATGATGTGCTGAGCGTCGCGATTCTCTCCAGCGGGGCGCTGGAAACGGAACGCGCGACGCAGGAATGGGCGGCGGTCAATATCGACCTGCGCACGGGGCAGGAAATCACCGTTGGCGACCTGTTCACCGACGCGGACGAAGCGCGCGCGAAAATGGAGGAGACCATCGCGGATGAGATTCTGCCGGACATGAGCGCGCACCTTGCGGCGGCGGAGCTCCTGCCTCTGCCGGATGTGTTTTCGCTGACGGAATACGGCTTGACGCTGCATTACCCGATTCGGCGGTTCGAGACGCTTTCGGAGCGCGCGGGGACGATTACGTTCCTGTGGAGCGAACTGGCTGATGTGCTGGACTTATCAGAGGACAGCGTGCTGACGCGTCTTGGCGTGGGCAAGCACCTGAAGCTGGCGGCGGATGCGAAGGAAACGTTGACGGCTGCGCTGTCCGGCGGTGCGTTTCCGGGGATTCCGGCGGCGCTGGGCGACAGTGTGCAGGGGCTGATAGACACCTATCAGCTGCTGAACGACCCGGATTTGGCGGGCAATCAACGGATGATTTCGCTGGAAGACGGCGCATTCCGAAATGTGTACATCCTGACGGACAACCTGACGCGGAAGCTGGACAGCAGCGTCGCGCAGAGCATCCGGGCGGACAGGCTGATGCTGTTAGGTCTGGTGACGGGCAGCACGACGCAGGGCGAATGGCGGCAGGCACTGGGCGAACCGACGCGGACAGTATCGGTATCCGCGGAATCCGCGGAACTGCGGCGCTTATGCGCGGGGCAGACGGATTATTATGCATGGTGGAGCAATGCGACGCTGTGTCTGCACGCGGATGAGGATGGTGTCCTGCGGACGGTGATGCTGATGCAGGCGGAGAATGGGGGAGAAAACTGACTTTTCTCCTAAAATGGCTTTTTGCTTGCAGGGGTTTCGCCTCTGCGGAGGCGACCAAAGGGCGATGAAAACAGGCGAAGT
>ENA-ORSB01003206-ORSB01003206.1-human-gut-metagenome-genome-assembly--contig:-NODE-3206-length-11734-cov-15.020635_pt1 | contig 11734 bp, 8 predicted proteins | sample MGYA00242180_ERZ509144 | MGnify/ENA primary metagenome ERZ509144 (study PRJEB26280, sample SAMEA2338661) | human gut metagenome | biome: human gut; feature: human-associated habitat; material: faeces... | reverse complement strand
ATTGAAGCAGACAAAGAAAAGATTTTCGACCGATTCTTCCAATCCAAACAAGATAGCAATGGAGCAGCCATCGGCACGGGTATCGGTCTAAACCTTACTCGCTCATTAGTCGAGTTGCATCATGGTACTATTCAAGCCGACAACAATGGAGAGCACCAACCGGGATGCCACTTCACTATCACACTTCCCTTAGAATCATCACATTTGGCTGAAGAAGATATGATCACAGAAAAGAGGCCTGAAAACGTTGAAAGCGAGGTCATAAGCGACCAAACGAACGAACGTCTCGCCTCTACATCAGAAACCTGCTACAGCAACGAAGCAAAAGAAGTAGTACGCATAAAAAGCAAAACCAAATACCACGTATTAATTGTGGAAGATGACGAAGAGATTAATGAATACCTTTGTCGTGAATTGGCTGAAGATTTCCACCTCACCTCATGCGGCAATGGCAAAGAAGCTATCGAACTGCTCCACAAGCAGTCATTCAATCTAGTAGTAAGTGACATCATGATGCCCGAAATGGATGGCATAAGCCTTTGCAAGCATATCAAACAGCATTTGCAATTCAATCATATTCCCATTATACTACTCACGGCCAAAACCCGTGAAACAGATAATATCACAGGACTTGCAGTGGGAGCAGATGCCTACATAACCAAACCTTTTAGCCTCAATATACTGCGTAGTACAATATTGAGCCTCATACAGAACAGATTGGCTTTAAAAAACAGTTTTAGCGGTACACAAGAAATAGGAAACAAAGTCGAAAGCCCTACCCTACAAAGTCCAGATGAGAAGTTAATGGAACGCATCATAAAAGTAGTAAACGACAATTTGAGTAACACCGAGATTTCCGTGAAGCAGATTGCCGATGAAATAGGCATCAGCACTGTGCACCTCAATCGTAAGTTGAAAGAGCTCACCAACCAAACCTCCAGTCGCTTTATCCGCAACATCCGTTTGCAGGCTGCCGCACGTTTACTGGCCGAAAAGAAGCACTCCATCGCAGAAGTGAGCGACCTCACCGGTTTCTCAGACCCCAACTACTTCTCCAAGTCATTCAAAGAGCTCTATGGTATGTATCCCACTGCCTATATGAAAGAAAACAATCCTACAGAAACAGATTGATTATAAAAAACAAGCGCCCCCTGCCAGTATTTCACGGCAGAGGGCGCAACGAGAAGAATTGAATTATTTAAACTCCCAATAATCTATGTAAGCATAATTATCTTCACCCTTTATATTATTAAACACAAAATATAAATCATGAACATCCGTGACGCGTGGTATATTAGCCTTGATAGTACGATACTTTCCGCTTTTAGTTTTTTGAGGAATCTGTATTTTTCTCACTAACTTACCATTAAGATCATCCAATCGAATCTCTAATGAAATATTCTTTGATTTTTCTCCGCCAACCAAAGCTCTGAAAGCCGAAGCCCCCTTACTACCAAAGTTCACATTAGCTACTTGGATGAAAGCCCCGTTTTTAGTAGCAACAATAGAGATTCCATCATCATGAGAACATGTCTTAATGCCTTCCGACCAAGCCATAGTCTCAGCTTCCACCCTTCTTAATGGATTGAATGTTCTGATAGGTGAAGGATTTTGGTTTTCCATCCACCAAGGTTCCTCATTAATTGTACCATCAGCATTAAAAGCTATTTCGGCCACACAAACCGAACGACGTTCATGATGCTTATTGGTTATGGCATAGTTTAATTGATAATTAAATCCAAAGAGATAAGTTTTACCATGATAATCAATAATTCCTGGATGATTGCCCGAAGAGCGGCCATCGGGTTTCATGAGATAACCTTTAAACACCCATGGTCCAGTAGGCGTATCACCCATAGCATAGCCAATCCCCTCAGGACAGCAAGTAGAAGCATAAGCCATATAATACTGTTTACCTCTTTTATAAATCCAAGGGCCTTCTTGAAAGTGCACATTACCTCTATTTTCTTTAGTGAGATTCGTATCTTTCGTAATTTCTCCCTTCAAGCTAATCATATCCTCATTAAGTTTAGCATACCACATATTTGGATTTCCCCAATACAAATAAGCTTGCCCGTCATCATCAATAAAGACTGTAGGATCAATGCTATCATATTTTCCACTAATAAGCGGCTTCCCAATAGGATCCTTAAAAGGACCATAAGGAGAATCCCCCACTAACACACCTATGCCACGACCTTGAAGAGGACAATATAAATAAAACTTTCCATTTCGCTCAATACATTGTGGAGCCCATGCTCCATTATCAAAGCCACCCCAACCGGAAATTTCCTTGGCCGCCCAAGTGAAATTATGCAAGTTGGCTACTTTACCATGATCAGTCCAATTCACCATGTCAGTGCTGGTGTAAAGCAGCCATTCCTTCATACGGAAGCCTGCATAACCCTCAGGTGCGTAATCCTCATCATGCGTAGTATATAGAAAAACAGTATCATTATGTACCATTGGTGCAGGGTCAGCCGTAAATTTGGTCTGAATAATCGGCCGTTGAGCACTCACCGACATAGTAACCATAAAAGCGCTTAACGTCAAAACACTTTTTAAAAGTTGATTTTTCATATTTGTTAAATCTATTAATGCGATATATTTTTCTATTTATTAGCGAGTTCTAATCACCACCTCAAATGGTTTGTCAATACCCTCTACTTGAATTTCCGCATGGATTACACCAGGTTTACGTGTAGATTGTACAGTAAGCAGAGCATGTCCAAAGTAAGATTTTATCTGGTTGGTATAAAATTTATTTAAACGCAGATCACCGCTATCCAAAGCAACCAAACGTCCCTCACCACTCACCTTCACAGTAATCATTCGATTATCAGTCTGCACTTTCACTCCTTTATCATCTATTAATGTCAGATCTATATGACTCAAATCTTGACCATCCGCTTTAATGGTCTGACGATCCGCCTTCAACTTTAAAGTAGCAAGCTTACCTGCGGTTTCAATCTTCCAATAAGCTACCTCCTTGCCTTTGTTAAAGCCCTTCGCTTCGAGCTTTCCGGGCGTGTAGGGGATGTTCCATACAATGGTATTGTTGGTATAATCAGCCGTACGCTCACGCCCCATCAACTTGCCGTTGCGATACAGTTCTACCTCCTCACAGTTGGTGGTGGTAAGTACCTCAATCACAAGACCATTGAATTTATTGGGATAGTTCCAGTGATCAACAATAGCCGGCCACTGCCACAGATCGCGACCATGATCGATGTCGGCAAAGGGATCCTTCACCGCAATGCGCACCATCGGTGTTTTGTTCCACATAGCACGATGGTAGGCCGCACGAGGTTTTTCGTACATACATACATCGAACAAGCCGTTAGGCCAGCCCTTACTAGGCCAACCTGCTTCACCCAAATAGTCCACGCCAGGCCAGATAAAGCCACCGGCAAAGAAGTCGTTTTCGGCAATCAGACTCCATGGATTGAGCGGCGTATAGCTTCGCAAATTGCCCTCGGCACCGCGATAGTAAGGAAGCTCCTCCGAAATAAGGAAGCAACGATTAGGAAATTTCTTGTGATCGCTGATAGCCCGTGCTTCAAGATAGTTATATCCTATGACATCAGTCACCCCTGCAAATGCTTCCTTGTGATTATTTTGGGCAGCAAGGGTAACCTTCCTACTAGGTTCTAGCCGATGTACGAAATCTTGCAGCATGGCAGCACGCTTCACATACTCTTCACCCTCTCTCCAGGCTTCCCCCACCTCATTACCTATGCTCCAAAGAATAATACAGGGATGGTTACGGTCACGTAATATCATGTTGCCCAAATCCTTCTGCCACCATTCATCGAAATGACGAGTATAGTAATTATCACCGCTCTTCCATTTGTCAAAAGCCTCATCTATGACCAAAAAGCCCATGCGATCACAGAGGTCTAAAAACTCAGTAGAGGGTTGGTTATGACTCATACGCAGAGCGTTGACACCATACTCTTTCAATATTTCCAATCGACGTTCATATGAACGTAAAGGGACAGCTACACCCATGGCACCGGCATCATGATGCAAACACATACCTTTCAGTTTGACTTGCTTCCCATTGAGCAAAAAGCCACGGTTGGGATCGAATGCGATGGCACGTATGCCGAAAGTGCTAGTATAGACATCAGTAGTGCTTCCACCAGCCTTAACCGAAGTTTCTAGCGTGTATAATGTCGGCGACTCCGGAGTCCAAAGTTTAGGTTGAGCCAAATCAAGGAGTTGTTTCACATCAAAAGCTTTACCTGCTTCTACCACCACTCTTTGAGATTTACTTTTAGCCAAGACCTTACCTGTAGCATCTTTGACTTTTTGCAAAAGGGTAACGTACTGTTTTTTAGGGCTGCTATTCTTCACAGTAGTTACCCCAGCCATAACAAGGATGACTGGGGGACAAATGCGAGGGACGGGAAATTACTTTCCCGTCCCTCATTTTGCACGATATAGGAGAGTTGGATGAGGAGTCTGCGATACTGGTCATTCCAGTTTGCCCTCGCTTTCTTCGCCGCTGTCCCCATCATCGTCCGGCTCGTCAGATTCCTCGGTCTCCCAGGAGTCCTCGTCCTCCTGGTCGGTATCATCCTCGCCGTAGTCATAATCGTCCAGATCGGCGCTGCCTTTGGTCTGCGGCTTGGCCTTTTTCTGCTTGAAAATATAGAACGCTGCGCCGCCGCCCAGTGCGACGATCAGCAGGACGACGAGGATGCCGCCCACGCCGCTCTTTTTCTCCGGTTCCTCGGCGGCGGGTTCTGTCGGCTCGGTGGGGACTTCGGGCTTTGCCTCCTTGCCCACGCACTCGGTCATGTTGACCGCACAGACGGGGCAGGATGTATTGACCGTACCGGCCACGCATTTGGTGGTGCAGGAGCAAGTGGCGGGCGTTTCTTCCTCGCCGGTCAGCGCCATCAGGTCAGCCTCATCCACCTGATTCAAGAAGTGGACGGTTTCTTCGCCCTCATCGTCGCGGTCAATAATCATGTAAAATACGTTACCATTCTTGCTTTCCAACGTAATGAACTGTTTTCCTGCCTTGGTGCTGGAGCCAATATCGTCGATCAGCGTCAGATTGCCGTCCGGTGTCAGCGCATCGCTGCCGCCCGTCATGCCGCCGATGCTCGCGGTACTGTCAGCGGCGTCGGTGACGGTCAGATAGCTGCCGTACACATAGCCCACACGGGCGGGCAGCAGGATTTTTACCCAATCGCCGTCCCTGCCGATCACATCGACCGCTGTGCCGTTGGGAAGCTGTGTAAACGCGGTGTTGTCCAGCCCTGCGCCGGTGCGGACATTCAGGTTGCCGCCGTTGGTCGTGACCGTGCCGATCTGTTTTGTCTCCTGCGCATCTGCGGCGCTGCTTTCGGCGGCGGGCAGCGCATCGTCGGGATAGTCGCCACCGCTGGCAAAGGCAGAAACGGGGAGAATCCCGATACACAGGAGCATCAGCAGCAGGCTGATAAAAATGCGCGGTGTGTTCTTAGTCATGGTTCAACGCCTCCTTTTCCGAAGTAGCCGGTGCAGGCGCGGACTGCATACGGCGGAACAGCTCGGCAAACTGCTCCATCGTCATGCCGTTCTCACGCACCATGCCGATGATGTCGGTGTCCTCCAACTCACGAATCTGCTTTTCCAGCTCGCGGTTGCGGCCTTGCAGATCGGAGATTTTGCCTTTGTTCTTCTCCAGCTCTCCACGGAGCTTCATAATTTTCGGGTTCATATCGTTCACTCTCCTTTACGGCAAGCGCCCATAGCGATAAAAATGGGACTGCCAATAGTTTGAATTTAAGTTTGCATAAGAGATCGGATCTCCGCAGTGGATCATCATATTGTTGCCGACGTAGATACCCACATGGCTGACACCGGGGGTGTCATACGTTCCGGTGAAGAACACTAAATCGCCGGGTTTGACATTGGCAGAGGAAACGGGCGTACAGATATTGCATAGCCCCTGTGCGCCCAGCCTGCCCACGTCCCAGCCGGAATGATTGATGACCCAACTGACGAAGCCCGAACAGTCAAACGAGGTGGAGGGACTGCTGCCGCCCCAAACATAGGGGTAGCCGAGATACTTTTCCGCTTCCTTGATGATGGCGGCAAATACCTCATCGTCCAGCGCCTCCGGGGGAATGTCGTAGTCGGTATAGCTGCCCTCCACATACTTGCCGATGTAGCCTGAACCGGGGAACAGGTCGGGACGGTTGCCGAGGGTGGCCATATAGGTGGCGTACATTCCGAGCTGTTCTTCGCTCATAATGTAAACGGGAACATGGGAGAGATTGAAGTTTTCCAGCGTGACCGTGCAGATGTAGTAGTCATACGGCACCTGATAGGTGTCCGTATGGGTGTTGCCGTCCGCGTCCGTCCATGTGTCGGTTTCTGTGCGGTAGCGGGTTTCCACCACCACATCCTCGGTCAAAATGTACTGGCGGTCAAAGAGCATTTGGAGCGTACCCTGCACCTCATCCAGCGTCCATTCCCCTTGATGCAGCGCCGTAATCATGGAAATGAGTACATAGGGGTCATGCTCGATGGTGTCCAGATCAAAGTGGTACTCATCGTAGTCATGGGTGCTTTCGTAGGTGTCGAGGTAGTGCTGAAGCTCGGCTTCCATCGCGCAATACTGCGCCTCCGCGCCCAGCATATCGGCGTCCTGCGATGGATAGGTACTGGCCGCGATCCCGGAGCCGACGCCATCCATTATCACCGAGCAGGAGGACAGGCCGTTGAGCAGAAATGCCAGCATCAGCAGAATTGCGGCGGCAATGGCAAAGCCGCGCCGGTGTTCCCACACATATTTGCCCGCTTTCTCAGCCTTTTCAGCGGCTTTTTTCGCGGCCTTGGCGGTATTCTCTGCCGCCTTTGCCGTAGTCTGCGCCGCCTGATTGTGCTTGGCAGCGGCATACTGCTTCTTAATTGCCTGCTTCTGCTGCCATTTGGAAACGGGATTGCTGGTGGGGCTGTCGATCTCTGCTTTCTTCTGGAGCGCGTCAAGATTGGCTCGTTCCAGCTTTTTCTCTGCACGGATGGCAGCACGATAAGGCTTGAGCTGATGGGCGCGGTGGGCAGACTGCACCAGCCGCCCGCCGCTCTCCACGGTTTGCTCCATCTTGTGCGCGGCCTCTACGCCTACATTGTCATCCTCGCTCTGCCGCACCTCCCGGTGAACCTGAGAGAGAATGAGGTTGGCGGGGGCATCCTGCACGGCATGGGTCAGCTTTGAGGGCGGCTTTTTCTTATCCACTTCCTCAAAACGGAGCTGCGTTTTGACCTTGCCGGTGGCCGGATCAAAGCCGCGTTCCTTTTTGACCACGGTTTTCTTGGGGATTTTCGCCTGCGCCTTATCCGCCTTGGCCTCCGCTTTTTTCACCCGCTTGATGGGCTTTTTCAGCTTCGGCTCGGCAAGATCGGCGTCGGAAAACTGTAAACGCGGTTCTCTTTTCATGCCGACGCCACCTCTTGCGGTTTGGTGGTCATGACGCGGTACAGCTCGGTGTCCTTCGGGAAGTGGTCAATGAAGGGCAGGATCGTGTTGCCGTAGAACAGCAGCCCCTCGCCCTCGCCGGAGTGGGTCACATAAGAAAGCTGATGCGGCGAAATGTTGAGCTGCTTTGCGAGAATCTGCCGGTCGCCAGCGGCCTGATTGAGCATATAGATGAAATCGCTGTTCTCAAAAATGTTCTCAACCTCGCGGCTGGATAACAGGTCTTTGACATTTTGCGTGATCCCGGTGGGGATGCCGCCCCATTTGCGATAGCGTTTCCAGATTTCGACACTGTACGAAGCCGTCTGTTCCTCCTTCAAAAGAAGATGGAACTCGTCAAGATAGTAGCGGGTCGTTTTATGGGCGGCGCGGTTGATGGTCACGCGGTTCCACACTTGGTCTTGGACAACGAGCATCCCAATTTTCTTAAGCTGCTTGCCCAGCTCCTTGATGTCGTAGCAGACAATGCGGCTGTTCACATCCACGTTCGTGTGATGGTTGAACACATTCAGAGAACCGGTGACGTAGATTTCCAAAGCGGTGGCGATGTACTGCGCTTCCTTTTCATCCTGCGCACGGAGGGCGTTATACAAGTCCTCCAGCAGCGGCATATTCTCCGGTTTCGGGTCATTGAGGTAGTCCCGGTAGACGATGCGAACGCAGCGGTCGATGATGGTCTTTTCCACAGGGGCAAGCCCATCCTTGCCGCCGACGATCAGCTCGCACAGCGACAGAATGAAGTCGGATTTCAGGCTCAGCGGGTTATCATCGTCGCTGTAATCCAGATTCAAGTCCATCGGATTGATGTAGCAGGGCGAACCGTCGTAGCCCTTGCCGGTGGGCGACAGCTTAATGACCTGACCGTGCAGACGCTCCACCAGCGGCGTATATTCGCCCTCCGGGTCACAGATGATGATGTCATCCTTGGGGCAGATGAGAAACGCATTGGTGATCTCGCGCTTTGCCGAAAACGACTTGCCGCTGCCGGGAGTGCCTAAAATCAGACCGTTGGGATTTTTCAGCAGCTTCCGGTCTACCATGATGAGGTTGTTGGAAAGGGCGTTGATGCCGTAGTACAGCGCCTCCGAACCGTTCTGGAACAGCTCCTGCGTGGTGAAGGGGACGAAGATCGCTACGCTGGAGGTGGTCAAGCCCCGCTGAATCTCGATCTGATTCAGCCCCAGCGGGAGGCTGCTCATCAGTCCTTCCTCCTGCTGAAAGTCCAGCCGGGTCAGCGCACAGTTATACTTCTGCGCAATGCTGGAGGTCTGGAAGATGTTGTTGTCGAGCTGCCGGGGTGTGTCCGCCGTGTTGAGAATGAGGAAGGTCAGCAGGAACATTCGCTCATTGCGGGACTGCAAATCCTGCAACAGCTTCTTGGCCTCTGCACCGTAGGTGGCAAGGTCGCTTGGAATGATGTCCATGTCGTACCCGGCGCGGACGGCTTTCTTCTGTTCCTCAATTTTGGATTTGTCGAGATCGGTGATTTTGCGCTTGACGGTCTTGATGGCGTTGACCTGATCCACAGACTGCACATGGAGATTGACGAGGACGCTGCTCTCCATATCCAGAAAATCCGCCAGCATCCGGTCATTCAGCTCCGGTGCCAAAATCTGCACGAAGCTGACCGCGCCCAGTTTTTTGCCCATACGAAACTGCCTGCCGGTCTTGAACTCAAAGGAGCTGGGCGCGATAAAGTCCTTGGTGGACAGCCCGGAGGGAGCCAGCCAGTCCCACGAAAAGCGGAACGGTTCCTGCTCGTCCATCCGCAGAATGTCGTGCATGACGTGCAGGCGCTCAAAGCCGTTCAGCGGCGCAGCCACAACGCCCAGCCGCTTGAAGTTGTTCAGAAGATCGGTTTCGATGCGCTCCAAACGGGGCTTGGCAGCGCGGAGGTTGTCGGCCTCAACGCCGAACGTGAGATATTTGGTCTTAATGAGGCCGTTGTTGCCGCGGGCAAGCTGATTTTGCAGCATACCGGCGTACTCGGCGCGGATGCCGTCAAACTCGTCCCCGCAGGGCGGAATGGAAATGCTCCGTGCAAAGGTTTCCTGCGAAGCCGAGAGGTTCACAAAGGAAAGCTGGAATTGCACGGAGCTGTCAAAGTAGTTCAGGAAATCGCACCACGCCTCAAAGATGGCGGTCTTGTCCTCATTCTGCGAGAGCTGGTAGTTGATGTCCTGATACTGGATCGTTTTGGTGTAGCGCGTGTCGGTCACACGGCAGATGCCGTCCGGCCACATACGCTGATACGGGATGCTGTCCTGCGCCGATTTTTCTTTCTTATCCGTTCGGTTCGCTCTTGCGATGGCGGCTTCGATCTGTTTTCGTTCGGCGCGGGTCAGCTTTTTCTTTTCGGACAATTTGATACACCTCCCGGTCTAACTGGTTTTGCCGCTCCAGAACGGCATAAAAATTGTTGGTCTTATACGGGCGCTGCTTTGGCCTCTGGAAGCACACGCGGTAGATGTTGCGGATGACGACCTCCAACGGCTGACCGTTCTTTTCATACATGGCGAACAGCATAGCCGGGATCATCACCACCATCATCACCATGGCGGCGGGGCTGGTGCCGATGCTGCCCTTGAGCAAGAAGAAAAGCGGTACACCGATGAGTGCGCCGCTTCCGAAGCAGATAAGCTGCCGTTTCGTGAGGTTGAATAATACCTTGGTCTTAACTTTGGTTAAGTCCTTTGGGACGTTGACATAGGCCATAGAAATCCCCCTTTACAAGAGCTTTTCATATCGAAGTTTCATCTGCGCCGGGTACAAAGCGGAGGCGGGCTTGCGGCTGCCTGTCCAGCATTTGCCGCCTGCCATGCCTGCACAGCTCCAGCCAGCGGCGCGGAGGCTGCTGCCATTCTCGCTATCCAGCGTATAGGTGATGATCTTGCGGTATCCCATTGCCTTTGCCGCCCGCGCAGATGCGGCATAGAGAATACTGCAAGCGTTTCTCTCGCCGGTGGTACAAAGACGATTGACTTCCAATGTCCAGCCATCATCCAGATACCGGCTCACAGGACGGCCTACGATTGCAACACCGACAAGCTCTCCATCCTTGGCACAGCCGATGGAAAACTTATGTCCAGCAGTTGCCTTATGGTGCCGGTGATGCGCATTGACAAATGCGTTCGCTGTTGCAAGCGCGACGGGCGTGAGTGTCAGCATGGTATCACCCCCGTTAATGTGCATTGAACACGGACTTGGCAAGGCTGCTCGTTTTGAACAGGCAGAAGCACAGCAGCACCGTGTAGCCCATGCAAGTCCAGATGGCGTAGATGATGTCATCCACAAGCGCGATGTTCTGCACCAAAACCGCGTAAATGGCAACGCAGACGATAATCAAAAACGCTTGGAAGCCCAGTGCCAGCAGGGAGCGGATGTAGTTCTGCCCCATGCCGCCCCATTCCTTGCCCATCATGGTCGCCATCGGAATGGGGGCAACAGAGGTGACGAGATATATTTCAATCATTCTTCCGAATGTGATAATGAAAATGCAGATGGTCAGCGCCCACATGGTAATGCCCACGAACAGAGACTGGAACCATAGGCCGAAGAGCGGCCCCAGCTCCATCTCCATCAGCCGATCCTCGATACCCACCATGACGCTTGAAATATTGATGCTGGTGTCGCCGATAATCAGCCCGGAGGCGCTGGCAACGACGCTTTGGGCGGCATCGAACACGCCCATTACAATCGTCCATGTGTTTGTTACGATCAGGACAGCGGCAGCGGACTTGAACGCCCACTTGAAGAATATCCATGTGTCCATGTCGTTGAGGTTATTTTTGTCGGTAATGAGCTGGATCAGTTCCAGCGTCATCACAAAGGCGAGAATTGCGCCTGCGATGGGGACGATCACGGTTTCCGACAGGTTTTGTATCATGCTGAAAATGCTGCCGTTCCATGCCTGCGGCGATAAGCCCACCTGACCGGAGATCTCGGCAACCTTTTGATTGGTCGCATCGAACATCCCGGACAGATTGCTCACGATACCGCCGATGAGCATTTCTTTCAGCCATTCCGTGATCTTATCCCATAAGAAATCCATAGGGTTGCCCTCCTTTCGGGAGGATGCCGCCCGAAAGCGGCACCCTCCGTGGATTTACGGGAAGCAAACGAGCTGCCGATTAGCCGAACAGACCGGACAGCAGCGGCACGAGGGTAATGCCAATCAAAGCCACCCCGCCACCGGCCATCAGCTGTTTTATCCCCAATTAGGTGTAAAACTCTGCTCGATGGCGGGCGGCGGCG
>ENA-ORSB01003203-ORSB01003203.1-human-gut-metagenome-genome-assembly--contig:-NODE-3203-length-11752-cov-7.063435_pt1 | contig 11752 bp, 7 predicted proteins | sample MGYA00242180_ERZ509144 | MGnify/ENA primary metagenome ERZ509144 (study PRJEB26280, sample SAMEA2338661) | human gut metagenome | biome: human gut; feature: human-associated habitat; material: faeces... | reverse complement strand
ACCGGCTGATCCGTAGTCAGCTACTCTATTCAGTTGAGCTACGCGGCCATTATTTATTGTTCTTTTGTTTTAACGGGTGCAAAGATACGGACTTTTTTTGAAAATGCAAGCGTTTTACTAAAACTTTTTTCTAAAAATTATTCGATGAAACGGGAGTTAAACAACTGCCAGCCCAGTGTTAAACCTACATTCCAATCGTTAGACGGTGAACTATAGTGGTTTACATAAGCACTGATAGAACCGAACGATAATTGAAAAACTAATGAGATTTCTCCAAGATATTCGAATTTTGTGAAAGCTTTCCCGTAATATGCTTGTCCATATTCATCTTTCTTGATAGGAAAGATGGGTACAAATCCATAAAATTCTCCGCGTAATTGAAAAGACTCGCTTAACTGGTAGATGGGTATGGCGCCGACTCCGGCATATTGATTAGCACGGAAAGCCTCATTATAGGTTACTTTGCTATGGGCTGTCGGAGTGAATTCTCCTGCCTGCATTAATGTAGCCGTATAATTATTGGAGAAATTTCGGGATGAGTAATACGCCTCTAGATACGCTCCCAAGGTAAACTTAGGACTTACCTTATGGTATGTTTCGTTCTGATATGAAACTTGAAGCCAGGATTGTACCTTTTTATAAGGTTCCGGTGTGTCTTTAGTCACTTTGGATGCACCTGATCTGAAATGTTCTGTGCCGGTGAAAATTTGTGCAGCCATTTTTTCACGACTTCCTTGTGTGGCAAACTGGCGGGCATTCAAGGTGCTTCCTTCCAATACGATAGAGCCTCCGAAGATAGAATAAGTGCTTTTATCATGTTTTGTCTCGCTGAAGTCGATGATATTGGTTTGGAAGTACCTGTCTTCCATACGGGCTATACCTACACCGAATTCAGCTTTCTTACGGCTTAGAAACGGTAATGACACCTTCAATTTTACAAACTCTTCTCTTTTCTTGTTGAAAGCCGGATTGTCTTTATTGGAAAAGAATTTGGCTTCTTTGAAATAATCGAAGGTGGAGATCGAAGCTATGAATTTATAAGATGTAGGCAGCTTGGTTGGAAAATCAATTCGTGCTGCAAGTTGCACATTATTGTAGACCCGACCTAACTGTCCGTCAAAATTAAATTCTTTTGAATAATAGTTCAAGTTTTGATAGGAAGCACCAAAATAGACTTGATTGGAGCCACTGGAAGACACGTTTCCACCGACACGAACGGAGAGATTGGCCTCCATTTTGACTTGGAGGTTCAAGTCGTAGGTTTGGTCTTTCTCATTATAAACGGCATGAGGAATGATTTCGGATATAATATTATCGGACAACAAACGGAAATATGCTCGTTTGATATCCTCCATAGTGAAAACATCGAAGTCGTTTTCATGGAACTCTTTTTGTATATATTGCTTTTGTCGTTCGTTGGCACCAGTTATATTTACTCTTTTGAAACGGAAATCCGGTAAATTGCTCTTATAGGCCAGTCGTTTAACTTTCACTTGTTCGGGGGTGATTCTTCGATGAATTCGGCTTTTTATGGAGTCCATCATTTCTATGGCACGTTTATAACCAATGTCATGCAACTCGTCAAAGCGCTGGAAGTCCATTAAATTGACATCATCATATTTAAAAGTCATGAGGATGCCGAGGGAATCGGGTAAAGAGTAATCTGTCTTTTGCATAATCATATTTTCCAGTTGCCCCATAATGTCACCTTCCTTGGGTTTGCCCGGATTGGCGGATACGGCACTTCCTATAATGATATCCGGATGGAAGGTGTCACGCATTACATTCACTGGAAAATTATTGTAAATGCCACCGTCGTATGCCAGTATCGAGTCTATTTCGATAGGCTTGAACATGGCAGGAAAACTCATGGAGGCACGTACGGCATCTCCCAGATCTCCTTTTTTCAATATCAGTGGTCTTTTGTTGTACACATCCGAAGCTATACAGCGGAAGGGAATATACAGGCTGTCAAAATTGGCCTTGCTTGCAGCTGTTGCCTGACCGAATAATTGCAGAAATACAATATTCATCTGAATGGGATCTACAATGCTGGTAGGCAAAAACTGAGGTTTGACATTCTTCAGCGAGTCTTTCAGGGAGATACGGATGTTGATAAATTCGGGTGTTGGAGGATTTTTCTTGAAATAATAGATGTATTTCTCTTCCACATTACCTGAATACCAGCGTTTGAAGTCATCGGATTTGAGTAAAGCCTCCATTTCATCGGGAGAATAGCCCATAGCATAAAGTGAACCGACAATGGCTCCCATGGATGTGCCTGCAATATAATCTATGGGGATACCGTTTTCTTCTAATGCGCGGATAATGCCGATATGGGTTAGGCCTTTGGCACCTCCTCCGCTCAGTACCAGTCCCACTTTCTGTGCATGGATGGGAGGAAGCAGTAAAAAGAGAAGAAAAAGTATATATAGATAATGTTTCATGGATGTCGAATCTTTGTATGTGTTGCTCCAAATATAGAAAGAAATCTTCGTTTCCAATCGTTTTTTAGAATAAAAAAGCGCCGGAAATGAACTTCCCGACGCTTTTGATAGCAAAATGTGATAGATTTGTTAAATCAGTTCGATACTGCGTTTTACAAAGTTTGTCAAAGCTTCGCCTTTCAACATATTATTTTGTAACAGAGCAAGGTCAATCAATTGGCGGATTACTTTGTTACCACCTGCGTATTCACCTAAAACAGCTTCTTTCTTGGTCTTTTCATCGGCCAACTTTTTCTCAACATCATTTAATTCATCTTTTTCTGCTTGAGGTATTTCATCGGCTTTTTTACCTTCCTGTGCTTTGTGAAGTTCGTCGTGACGTTTATTCAGACTGGTCATTTCAGTTTCGATAGGTTCAAGAGCAGCTTTACAAGAGTTGTCCGCATCATTCAAAACTTGTTTCACCAGTTTGTGGTCGACATTCAGAACCAAGTTAAACATATCCGGCATTTCTCCATAAAAACTCATACCTGCCTGGATATTGGCCATTTCTTTCATACGGCGCATATATTCGCTTTGGGTAATCATGATAGGAGTTCCTGTCTCGCCTAAAGATTGTGTTTCTACATTGAACTCCACTTTCTTCATCTGTGGCAACTGACTGCGGAATATGGAAGATAGAATATCGCGTTGGCCGGCTTCCAGACTGGCATCTTTGCGCTCTTCTTTAGCAATCAGGCGGTCAATTACATCACTGTCCACACGGGTGAAGCGGCTCTTTTCAAATTTTTGCTCAAGCATACTTACCATAGCTACATCCAGCTGACCATCCATTAACAATACGTTGTAGCCTTTGTTCTTGGCCGCATCAATGTAGCTGTATTGTTCGTCTGCATGGGTAGCATACAGATAAATCAAGTTGCCGTCCTTATCTGTTTGATTATCTTTGATCAAGCTTTGGTATTCTTCATAAGTATAATATTTGTCATCTGTGTCTTTCAGCAGAGCAAATTTATTAGCCTTTTCGTAGAACTCTTCTTGGGTTAACATGCCGTAGTTGATGAAAATTTTCAAATCATCCCATTTCTCCTCGAATTCTTTGCGGTCATTCTTAAAAATGGCTTGCAGGCGGTCTGATACTTTCTTAGAAATATAAGTGGAGATTTTCTTCACGTTGGAATCGCTCTGCAAGTAAGAACGGGATACGTTCAACGGGATGTCTGGTGAGTCAATCACTCCGTGTAACAGGGTCAGGAAGTCTGGAACAATACCTTCTACCGAGTCGGTGACATAGACCTGGTTACAGTAAAGTTGGATTTTGTTTTTTTGTAATTCAATGTTGCTCTTTACTTTCGGAAAGTACAGAATACCTGTCAGATTGAACGGATAATCCACATTCAGATGGATCCAGAACAAAGGTTCGTCTGCCATGGGATATAATTCCCGATAGAATTTCTTATAATCTTCGTCTTTCAGTTCTACCGGTTTGCGTGTCCATAAAGGATAGGTTTCGTTGATTACATTGTCTTCATTTGTTTCAACCTGCTTTCCATCTTTCCATTCTTTCTTTTTGCCGAATGCAATGGGGATAGGAAGGAAGCGGCAATATTTAGTCAGCAATGAAGAAATACGTGTTTCTTCCAGAAATTCTTTGCAGTCATCATCTATATAAAGGATAATATCCGATCCGCGGCTTTCTTTTTCAACATTTTCGATAGTAAACTCAGGGCTTCCGTCGCAAGTCCATTTCACAGCTTGTGCTCCTTCTTGGTGGGATTTTGTGATGATTTCCACTTTTTTGGCTACCATGAAGGCAGAATAGAATCCCAGACCAAAGTGTCCGATGATGGCATTGGCATCATCTTTATATTTTTCAAGGAAGTCGTTAGCGCCTGAAAAAGCTATCTGATTGATATATTTGTCGATCTCTTCGGCTGTAAGTCCGATACCCCGGTCGGAAATGGTGATGGTATCTTTTCCTAAACTTACTTTAATAGTAAGATCTCCCATCTCTCCTTTGAATTCACCTTTAGATGCAAGGGTTTTCAGTTTCTGTGTGGCATCTACTGCATTAGAAACTAATTCACGGAGGAATATTTCATGATCACTGTATAAGAACTTTTTGATGATGGGGAAAATGTTCTCAGTGGTTACCCCAATATTTCCTTTTTGCATACTATTTATGGTTTTAAGTTATTATGTTATATATACGTTTGAATCGTCTTTTTGTTGGATGATGGGCAAAAAAAATGCCAGATACAATGATATCTGACATTTTGTCTGTTATTTTTTGAAGAACTTTGGACTCTTTACTTTTCCACAGTCATGACAATGATGTCTTTTTCTTTGTCATAGCTTACCTTGATCGTGTCACCAGCCGCCATTTCTGATCCAAGTATCAGCTCGGAGATTCCATCCTCCAAATTGTTTTGGATGGCACGTTTTAATGGGCGTGCTCCGAACTGTACATCGTAACCTTTGGTGGCTACAAACTTTTTGGCATCTTCGTCGATAACAAGCTTATAACCAATGTGTTCCACACGACTGTAAAGACCCTTAAGTTCAATATCGATAATCCGAGTCAGTGCATTCAGGTCGAGTTGGTCGAAAGTTATTATTTCGTCCAGACGATTGATGAATTCGGGCGCAAAAGACTTATTCAAAGCTTTTGTAATCACGCTGCGCGAGTATTCTTTGTCATCTGTACGGATTTGGGCGGCAAATCCGATTCCTTTTCCGAATTCTTTAAGTTGGCGGGTTCCAATATTGGATGTCATGATAACTATGGTATTTTTAAAGTCTACAGTTCTGCCATAACTGTCAGTCAACCGACCTTCATCCATCACTTGCAACAGTATGTTGAATACATCGGGATGCGCTTTTTCAATTTCATCCAATAAAACGATGGAGTAGGGTTTACGTCTTACTTTCTCCGTCAGCTGTCCGCCTTCTTCATAACCTACATATCCGGGAGGTGCTCCTACCAGACGGGATACGGTGAATTTTTCCATATATTCACTCATGTCAATGCGGATAAGTGCATCTGCCGAACCGAACATTAGTTTCGCTAACTCCTTAGCCAGATGAGTCTTGCCGACACCTGTCGGACCTAGAAACATGAATGTACCAATCGGTTTATTAGGATCTTTCAGACCTACACGGCTTCTTTGAATAGCTTTTACCAGTGTGGCGATTGCTTTGTCTTGACCGATAACTTTAGAAAGCAGATCGTCTTTCATTCCTAATAATTTCATTCCTTCAGCCTGTGCCATTCTTTGCACAGGTACGCCTGACATCATGGAAACGACTTCGGCTATTTGTTCGTCATCTACCGTTTCCCGATTTTCCTTCAGGCTTTTTTCCCATTCTTCCTTCAGAGTATCAAGCTGGTTCGTATATTCTTTCTCTTTGTCACGATAACTGGCGGCTAGTTCGAAATTTTGTAACCTGACAGCTTCATTTTTAAGAGATTTCATCTCATCAATCAGTTTTTCCTGTTCTTCAATTTCTTTGGGAGCAGTGATATTAGTAAGATGTACGCGCGAACCGGCTTCATCTAAAGCATCTATCGCTTTATCAGGGAAGTTACGGTCTGTGATATATTGGTCTGTCAGTTTTACACAGGCTTCAAGGGCCGCATCTGTATAGTTCACATTATGATGATCCTCGTATTTATCTTTGATATTTTTCAAAATCTGAAGTGTTTCTTCTGCAGTTGTTGGTTCTACAATAACCTTTTGGAACCGGCGTTCCAATGCACCGTCTTTTTCAATATTTTGGCGGTATTCGTCCAATGTCGTCGCTCCGATGCATTGAATCTCACCTCTGGCCAATGCAGGTTTCAACATATTGGCTGCATCCATTGAGCCTGCTGCAGAACCTGCTCCCACAATAGTGTGGATTTCATCGATGAAAAGAATGATGTTAGGATTCTTCTTCAACTCGTTCAAAATGGAACGAATACGTTCCTCGAATTGTCCACGATATTTAGTGCCTGCGACAACAGCAGTCATATCAAGAGCTATCACGCGTTTATCAAATAAAATACGTGATACTTTCTTTTCCACAATCCGTAATGCAAGTCCCTCAACAATGGCAGATTTGCCGACTCCCGGTTCGCCAATCAAAATAGGGTTGTTCTTCTTGCGGCGGCTCAATATTTGTGCCAGTCGCTCTATTTCCTTCACCCGGCCAACTACAGGATCCAGTTTTCCTTCTTCGGCAGCTCTTGTCATATCTGTGCCAAAATTGTCGAGTACAGGAGTGTCATTAGCTGGCTTTTTTTGTGCCGGACGTGCCTGTTGTTGTGCTGCATTTGATTTATTGCTACTTGGATTCTGACGTATATCTTCGTCTTCATCCTCGTCCTCACTGAACCCCAGACCTGCATGGGGATCTGGCTGTAAAGTGAGTTTAATTTTTTCGTATGTTACGCCATTGCTTTCCAAGACGTGGAAAGCTGTATTATCCTTAACCTTCATAATTGCTAATAAAATATGTTCGGAGTCAGCTGCAATGTTTCTCAATAACTTAGCTTCCAGAATACATAACTTTAACACTTTGGATGCTTTGTCATTAAAGCTAATATTCTCGTCATAGGTGGTGTCATTTTCCACATTGTTTTTCACAATGGTCTCCAACTGATTTTTTATGTCCTGTAAGTTTATTTGTAAATTAAATAAGATCTCGATAGCTTTTCCTTCACCTTCACGTATCAGTCCCAACAACAAGTGTTCGGGACCAATATAGCTATTCCGCAGCCTGTTGGCTTCTTCCTTGCTATACATGATGATATCGGACACTCTTTGTGTAAATTGATTGTTCATAAATTTATCGTCCTCCTAAAGTATAGTGTTTATTTCCCAGTGTGCAAAGATACACATAATAACAATGCATACCATTGTTTTCTTATTTATATTAGCATAACAAAATGTATGCCAAGCTTTGACAGACTAAATGGATTAAACAAAAATAAGGGTTATAGCAAACTATTCACAAAGTAAATGAGAAGTGGGAGTGATAATCACTATATACTATAGAATAAGGTATAGGGATACTTTTTACTTATATAAGTAAAAACATTTAATGGACTTAACTTTTTTATGGGTTTTGTTTCGTATGTCGTATAAAAGTAGTACTTTAGCGTGGTTTTTGGTAAACCAAAAAGATGTATAATTAATATTTGTTTAAATGCTAGAACAAGACAGAATTATAAAGATTAACATCGAAGAGGAAATGAAGTCGTCGTACATTGATTACTCAATGTCAGTAATTGTTGCGCGCGCCCTCCCGGATGTTCGCGACGGCTTTAAACCGGTTCATAGACGTATCTTATATGGTATGATTGAGCTGGGTAATACCTCCGATAAAGCTTATAAGAAATCAGCAAGAATTGTAGGTGAAGTTTTGGGTAAATATCACCCGCATGGTGACTCTTCCGTGTATGGAGCTTTGGTCAGGATGGCTCAGGACTGGGCTATGAGATATCCGTTGGTAGATGGTCAAGGTAACTTCGGCTCTGTTGATGGTGACAGCCCTGCTGCCATGCGTTATACGGAAGCAAGATTAAAGAAAATAGGTGAAGAGATGATGCAGGATCTTTATAAGGAAACTGTTGATTTTCAGAATAATTTTGATGACACGTTGCAGGAACCTACTGTCATGCCGACACGGATTCCTAACTTGTTGGTAAATGGAGCATCCGGTATTGCAGTAGGTATGGCGACAAACATCCCTCCTCACAATTTGACGGAGGTTATTAATGGTGTCGTAAAAATCATTGATAATCAGGTAGATGAAGGAAGAGAAACTGATTTAGATGAAATTATGGAAATCATCAAAGGACCGGATTTTCCAACAGGTGCCACAATTCTTGGACGCCGTGGAATCGAAGAAGCGTACCGTACCGGTCATGGAAAAATCCGCGTGCGTGCGGTTACTGACATTGAGCCTATGGCAAATGGCAAGAACCGGATTATCGTAACGGAACTTCCTTACATGGTAAATAAAGCAAGACTGATTGAGAAAATTGCAGAACTTCATAAAGATAAACGAATTGATGGAATTACAGAACTCCGCGACGAATCGAGCCGTGAGGGAATGCGTATTTGTATTGAGTTACGAAAAGATGTGAATGCAAATGTAATTTTGAATCAGCTTTATAAACATACACAAATGCAGGATACCTTTGGTGTCAATATGTTAGCACTTGTAAATAACGAGCCGGTTGTCATGAATCTTTTGCAGATGCTTCAGTATTATTTGAAACATCAGGAAGAAGTCGTAACAAGAAGAACAAAATATGATTTGAACAAGGCAGAAGAAAGAGCCCATATTTTAAAAGGATTATTGATTGCTCTTGATAACATTGATGAAGTAATCAAAATTATCCGCGGTTCGGAAAGTGCTGCTTTAGCGAAAGAACGCTTAATTGAGAGATTTGGACTGGATGATGTGCAGGCGCAAGCAATTATTGATATGCGTCTTCGTGCACTGACCGGTTTGGAGCGCGAAAAATTAGAGACTGAGTATGCCGAACTTCAGAAAAAAATTGCTGAATATAAGGCTATTCTTGCGGACAAAAACCTGTTACTTGGTGTAATCAAAAAAGAGATTCTTTTGATACGTGATAAGTACGGTGATGAGAGAAGAACTTCGATTGGATTCGATGAATTCGATATTTCCATGGAAGATTTAATTCCGGTTGAAAATACGGTAATTGCCATGTCACACCTTGGTTATATTAAGAGAATGACGATTGACAATTTCAAAAATCAGCACCGTGGCGGCAAAGGTATCAAGGGAATGCAGACCATAGAAGAAGATTATATTGAAAATCTGTTTATGGCGACAACACATCATTATCTGATGTTCTTTACCAATTTAGGTAAAGTGTACCGTATGAAGGCCTATGAAATTCCGGAGGCGAGCCGGACATCGAGAGGTACTGCAATTATTAATCTTTTGCAGTTACTTCCGGATGAAAAAATTTCGGCTGTAATTTCCATCAAAGAATTTGAAGAGGATAAATATCTCTTCATGGCAACAAAAGATGGTACAGTCAAAAAAACACCGATTTTAGAGTATGCAAATATCCGTAAAACCGGTTTACAGGCAATTACTCTGCGCGATGGAAATGAATTGATTGAAGTAAAAGTAACGGATAACAACCGTGACATTTTCCTTGTAACAAAGAGAGGACAATGTATCCGTTTCAATGAAAAAGATGTGCGTACAACAGGCCGTACATCAATCGGTGTGCGAGGCATGAAGATTGATGAAGGCGACGAAGTAGTTGCTATGCAGATGGATATACAGGGACCAAACCTTTTAATGGTTTCTGAGTTTGGTATGGGTAAACGTACAAGTATTGATGAATTTGCTCCGCAGTTTAGAGGCGGTAAAGGTGTAAAATGTTATAAAATTACAGAAAAAACCGGAAATGTAATTGGCTGTAAAGCAGTTGAACCGGGAACGGAAATTATGTTAATTACAACGGAAGGAATTATTATCCGAATTGGCGTGGATGATATTTCACAGCTTGGACGAGTTACTTCCGGCGTTAAACTGATGAATTTAGACAGTTCCAAAGATATCCGTATCGCCAGCATTGCCAGAGTGCATGAGGAAGAGGCGGATGAGGACGAAACAGAAGAAGAGTCATCAGAGAGTGAGGAATAAAAATGAGGACGATTCATACAGATGAAATAACAAAGTGCATAAAAGAAATGTGCATGCAGGTAAATGTAGATTTATCACCGGATGTAAAAGATGCTTTGTTAGCCGGAAAAGAGAAAGAAGAATCGACAATCGGAAAACAGATTTTGGAGCAGTTGGAGAAAAACTTGGAAATTGCGAAAGAAAGCCAGATTCCGATTTGTCAGGATACCGGTATGACCGTTGTATTTTTACGCATCGGACAGGAAGTTCATATTGATGGAGATTTTTTGGAAGATGCAGTGAATGAAGGAATCCGCCAGGGCTATGCAGAGGGGTATCTGCGTAAATCGGTTGTATCCGACCCAATCCTCAGGGAAAATACAAAGGATAATACACCGGGTGTCATTCATTATGAAATTGTTCCGGGAGACAGATTGGAAATTACAGTTGCTCCAAAAGGATTTGGCAGCGAGAATATGAGTCGTGTCTTTATGTTAAAACCGGCAGATGGAATCGAAGGTGTCAAACAGGCAGTTATCCGGGCAGTAAAAGACGCCGGTCCAAATGCCTGTCCTCCTATGGTAATTGGTGTAGGAATTGGCGGCACTTTTGAAAAATGCGCTCTTTTGGCAAAGAAAGCCCTGACACGTGAATTAGGAAGTCATTCAGAAATTCCGTACGTGAAAGATTTTGAAATTGAGGTTTTAGAAGCCATCAATAATCTTGGAATTGGTCCGGGTGGATTAGGAGGCCGTGTTACAGCAATCGGATTAAATGTCGAAACCTATCCGACACATATTGCCGGACTTCCGGTTGCCGTAAACATTTGCTGTCATGTAAATCGCCACATTACAAGAGTGTTATAAAAAGGAGAAGGTTTTCATGGATAAATATATTGAGACACCACTGACAAAGGAGAAGGTAAAAGAACTTCATGCAGGAGATTACGTGTATATAACGGGGACAGTATATACAGCGCGTGATGCTGCCCATAAACGAATGGTGGAACAAAAAGAGCAGGGAATGGAACTTCCTTTTATAATGAAAGACCAGATTATCTATTATTTAGGACCTACTCCAAATAGAGAAGGCCAGGTGATTGGTTCTGCCGGTCCGACAACCAGCAGCCGTATGGATAAATATGCGCCGACTCTTCTTGACGAAGGATTAACCGGAATGATTGGAAAAGGAAAAAGAAGTGAAGCGGTTATTGATTCCATGAAAAAAAATACAGCCGTATATTTTGCTGCTGTAGGAGGTGCCGGAGCACTTCTGTCAAAGTGCATCAAAAAAAGCAAAGTAATTGCCTACGATGACTTGGGAACAGAGGCAATCCGTAAATTGTATGTAGAAAATTTACCGGTTATTACTGTAATTGACTGTGACGGAAATAACCTATATGAAACAGCACCTGAAAAATATAAAAGAAGTCATTGACAAACATTATAATTTTTGATAAAATATTGCTTGCACTGAAAAAGTGCGGCGAATTGAATATTGCATTGATATTCAGCTGGAGAAGTACTCAAGTGGCTGAAGAGGCGCCCCTGCTAAGGGTGTAGGTCGTTCGCGCGGCGCGAGGGTTCAAATCCCTCCTTCTCCGTTCAGACAATCCTGTTATTTACAGGATTGTCTTTGTGTCTGAG
>ENA-ORSB01003194-ORSB01003194.1-human-gut-metagenome-genome-assembly--contig:-NODE-3194-length-11775-cov-14.887799_pt1 | contig 11775 bp, 10 predicted proteins | sample MGYA00242180_ERZ509144 | MGnify/ENA primary metagenome ERZ509144 (study PRJEB26280, sample SAMEA2338661) | human gut metagenome | biome: human gut; feature: human-associated habitat; material: faeces... | reverse complement strand
AGCCTTGGCAGGCCATCGCGCAGCGATTTTGTTCAATTGGAAGTTGTTACTCTGATTTCCGCCAGAACAATCCTTCTGAAGCTGCAATTTTCTCAAACAACATACACATTTCTTCATCTGGATTATAAATGCTTATATTTAAGCAATCCCATCCAAACTGGAGAAGCACATCTTTACTTGTAAATAATATATTTACATCACCAGAATGGCTTTCCAGTATAGTATCAATGATTTTTATTACTTGTTCGGGGGTTGGCTGTTCAATCCATTTGCCCCAATGAATAGATAAAGGATAATAACACATCACTTTCAAAATAACGCCAACAAATCTATCTCTTAACCCACAGCAATCATAGTGGTTGAGTAGATAAGTTTCTACTTCAAAAAACTGTCCACCACAATTCATGGGTACTTGTTTAGGGAGGAAATCCATTATATAGCACGGGGTTTCCAAAAGTTTGTCAATTATGTTCACTTAATCACGCTCCTTTAACAACTTCCGATTTCTCAGTTTCAAAAACCGGAAGTTTTCTATTTTTTCTTCTCCTTTTTTAAAAAATAAACAGCAATAGCTCCAACTAATAGTGGAAAGATAACCCTCCCATAATTTACACCACCTATTCCTCTTGCACTAATACCTGAAATCAAATAACTAATACCATTCAATAACCCTGTAATTGCTAAAATCAAAATTACTATACATACTATCTTTTTCATACAATCACTCCTTTATCAAATTCCGATTTGCAAATTTCTTTCTCTCATAATACCACACTTTTTTCATCATAGATACAGCTATTTCTGCTTCCGAAATTCTTCTAGTATTTTTTCCTCCCTTTCTCGTTCCTCGCAATATTTCCAGAAATCGTCCAAAAATTCATCGACAGATTTTTCCGGTGCTTCTGTCGGTTCAAGTTCTTCCAGCCTTTTTACAATTTTTATAACTTCCTCGGCATCAAATTCCTCATCGGTTGCTACCAACGTATAATAATCAAGTTTTTCTTTCAGCATATCTATTTCTTTTTCCTTATTCATGCCAAAGTCCTCCCTTCACTATATACATGACAGTTTTCGACAAAATCTTACAAATTATTTTGGAATTGTTTTCTTCTATTTGTCCTTTTTCGGTGGAAATTCCATCTTAAATTTATACTGAAATCCCTTGATTTCCTTACCGTCTTTCGTGTAGGAAAATTTCTCGATGCTCTCCGGAATCAAATAAGCATCATAGCTGCCTTTCTTGCCTTTTAATCCTTTTACAAGTATCTTTTTCCCTTGAAGCAGGCTCTTGACCTGTGAATCGGAAAGTGTTACTCCAAGTGCCTTGCCGACATTCATACCGCACTTCCCGGTACAGTACGCTCCGAATTTTCCCCTGACTACATCAGCACCGCACCTCGAGCATTTGCCTAGCACTTCCTGTCCACCCTTGCCTGTGCCAAACATGGCTTTATGTTCATCACTAACGCTGTGATAGGTCTTTACAAGATCAGTTACCATTGCTTCAATACCAGACATAAACTGCTCTGCAGCAACTTCTCCTTTGGATACAAGTGTAAGCTCATTCTCCCAGTCAGCGGTCAATTTCGGAGATTTTACTACATCTGGAAGTATCGTGATCAGCTTCATTCCATCCTCTGTCGGAATCATCTGCTTTTTCTCACGCTTTACAAATCCGTCTTTTACCAGCTTTTCTATGATATCGGCTCTGGTGGCAGGTGTGCCAAGACCTTTTCTCTCCACTTCATCGCCCATATCCTCTGCTCCGGCTCGCTCCATGGCGGACAGCAGGCTGTCCTCAGTGTAATGTTTTGGCGGCTGTGTGAAATGCTCGGAAACCTTTGTCTGCTCCACTGCAATCATCATGCCCTCACGAAGCTCCGGCAGCTTCTTTTCTCTCTCTGCATCCGATTTATCCTCTGCTGTTTTATAGGAATTTTTGAAGAAATCCTCAAATTCCTTCCATCCATTTTTCCACACTTCCTTGCCAGATACCTTAAATACAGTATTGTTGCAGGTAATCACTGCCTTTGTGGAATTATAAATGTGCTTCTCCCCGGTCGCACACAGCAGACGGTTTGCACAAAGGGAAAGTATCTTCATTTCGCTCTCCGGGATTGCCTTTAAGTCCTGCTTGATGATCTCCATGGTAGGAATGATTGCGTGGTGGTCCGTCACTTTCTTGCTGTTCAAAATCCTCTTTATATCTGGATTGAACATGATATTCTGCTCAAATAACAGAGAATTGAAAATCGCTTCGATCACATTTTTTGCAGTACCTTCCATGTCATCGGAAAGATACTGGCTGTCTGTTCTTGGATAAGTAACTAACTTTTTCTCATAAAGGCTCTGCGTATATTCCAATGTCTGCTTGGCAGTAAAACCAAACAGACGGTTTGCATCCCTCTGGAGTGTTGTAAGGTCATAGAGTTTCGGCGGTGCTACCCACTTTTCTTCCTTTACCACGGAAGTGACAAGAGCCTGTCCGTTTTCACAGGCTCCTGCAATCCTCTCTGCTTCCGTTTTATCACTGATATGCTCTGATACCGCATCCAGACCATTTCCCATGATGTGAGCCATATAATAGGCTTCTTTCTTGAAATTCATGATTTTACTTTCACGATCCACCAGCATGGCAAGTGTCGGTGTCTGCACTCTGCCAACCTTCAATGCCTTACCGCCATATAATACCGTAAAAAGTCTTGTTCCATTGATACCCACAAGCCAGTCTGCTTCCTGCCTGCATAATGCTGAATGATACAAGTTATCATAGTCGCTGCCTGGGCGAAGATTATGGAAGCCGTCACGGATAGCACTCTCCTCCATGGAAGAAATCCATAACCGCTTCATCGGTTTTCTGCATCCTGCCATGTTGTAGGTCAGGCGGAAAATCAGCTCACCCTCCCTTCCGGCATCGGTTGCACACACAACAGCATCTACCCTGTCATCATGCATGAGCTTTTTCAAAATCTGATACTGTGCTTTTGTATCACTTTTCACTTCATGCTGCCATTCCTGCGGAATGATTGGAAGGCTCTCATAGCTCCATTTCTTCCATGCTTCCTCATAGCTTTCCGGCTGTGCCAGTTCTACCAGATGTCCCACACACCATGATACCAGATACTCATTGCCTTCCAAATATCCGTCCTTACGCTGTGTGGCACCAAGAACTGCCGCAATGCTCTGTGCCACACTCGGCTTCTCTGCAATTACAAGCTCCATCTCTATTCCTCCCCATTTTCTTCATCATTCTCATTGTTGTTATCTTCATTGTCATTCTCGTCTGTGTCTACTGATTCTGTATCATCACCACCATTTATGAATGCTTCGTCGGAATCCTGCTCGGTTTCTTCCTCGTCCTCATAATCGTAGTCCTCGTCAAGCTCGTCCTCATCTTCATCCTCATCAATAAAGTTTTCCTTTTTCTTCTTGGATTTCACAACATATACCACTCCGATCACAGCTACCGCAGCAATGCCCATTAAAATATATGTAAAGCCGGAACCATCTGCTTTTGCGGTATCCTCTTTCGGCTCACTTGTATCTTCCGTGCTATCTTCGGTGCTGTCCTCAACACTTTCTGCTCCCTGTGTTTTATCTCCTGTGGTATCAGCATTATTGTTTGATAATGCGCTGTCTTTGGTAGGGATTGCAGATTCCAATGCCGCTGAATTTTTCGGAAGTGTCTCGCTGTTATCCGTTGTGGTATTTAACAGGTCATTTTCACTGACTTCGGTAAGGAAATATACCTTTTCATCTTCCCCGTCACGATCAATCACCAGATAAAATACCTTTTCTGATGCAGTCTGGATTGTATAAAATTCCTTGCCTTTTTCAGAAGTCTGGCTGTCACTGCTCTGGTCGGTATCCTTAGAAGTATCTCCCGTACTCGGGGACTGCTTGGCTGATGTTCCTGTACTGCTTGAAGTTGTTCCACTGCCTGTTTGGGAAACAGTATTTCCATTGCTGTCTGTCTTGGTATGGTCTGTAACCTGTGCGGTTGCAGAGCTAGGCTTGGTTGCTGACGCATCCACCGGGAGCTGCTGTGCCGGATCTTTTTCATTGCTGTCCTTGTTTTCCGGATCGGTGTAATACGGATTGGCTGTTTTATAGATTTCTGAGGTATTTCCTGCATTATCCATGGCTGAAATCGTGAAATACTGATATCCTGCATCAAACTGTTGCAGACGGATATTCAAAGCACCATTCGTATGGTTGGTAAACTCATAGCCATTGACATAGATTGCCTTGATACCGGAATCCGTATCATGTGCCTGAATACTCAATAGACCATCGCTGACTGCCGCATTTAAGGTAGGCTTCGTAAAATCAAAGCACTTGATATAGCGATTTTTCTCATAGGTCTTGCCCTTCTGGTCTGTGACCTGCACATAAATAGTGCTGTTTTCGGAAATCTCTATGTACATATCCTCGGTAATATCTGTCCAGCTTCCATTCTGCCCGACTTTCGCCTTTACTGTCTGAACGGTAAAATTACCGGAAACTATCGTATCTTCTACTTTGACTGTCACCTTAGTGGTATCGTTATGCCACCCAGAAGGTGTATTGATTGTGATTTTTACGCTCGGATTGATATAGGTACATTCCTTATAGTTCTTTGCACACACCTCACAATCTTCATCCACCGCATACTGGCTGCACTTTTCTTTGCAGGTGCATTTTGCGGCAGGCTGTGTTTCTTCAGACGAATCTTCTGTTGTGCCTTCTGTGGAATTTTCCGTCTTTCCCTCTCTGGTATCTGTTCCTGAATTTTCTTCCCTTCCATTGCCGGGTGTAACTGTATTTTCTGCGTCACTTGCACTTTCCGTTTTCTGCTCGGCAGTATCCTCCGCATGAACCTCTATCGTATTTGTCCTGTTGGCAAAAAATGCCCCAATCGGCATACAAAAAAGTATTGCCGACAGCATAAGGGACACTACCGCCCTAGCCGATAATTTCCTGTTTTTCATTGATTGAAACCTCCTTTTCCTGTTCCCGTTTCTGTAATAAATTTCTGACTTCATCCTCACTGAGCTTGTTTAACATCTGCAAACGCTCCGATGAGATTTTATATTTTCGTATGATCTTCATGGCTTCGGCATCCTCCGCCATCTGTTTCTGTTCTGCAAGGTCTTTTTCCTTTGCCTGTAGCTGTGCTATCTGCTCTCTGACCTTTTTAAGCTGTGAATTGATTCGTTCTACTGACAAAAATAATTCCTCCCTTCGCTAATTCAATCTTCCAAAACCATAGAAATGGCTCTGCCAGTAAGAAGTATTGATTGATGTGTACTGAATTGGATCACCGCAATGCACCATCGTACCGTTTCCACAGTAGATACCAACGTGTGTAACCGGACGTCCTGCATTATAGGTTCCTGTAAAAAATATAATGTCCCCTGCCTTTGCATCTGCCGCTGATACCGGAGTACACTGGTCATAAATGCCCTGTGCTGTGGTTCTTGGCAGGTTATGTACGCCACTGTTTGAAAATACCCAGCATACAAAACCGGAACAGTCAAAACTAGCCGGAGCTGTGCCGCCAAAAGTATATGGCATTCCCAGATACCTGTTTGCTTCACGCATAAGCGTCTGTACGGTTGCATCATCATAGGATTCCGGCGGTATCACATTGCTGGTTCCTCCTCCGGTGCCGCCCGTTGTTTCTCCATAAATGGTCTGTTCTCCTGCTTCAAAATAAAATAACGGGTTATAATATTCCCCGTTATACAGACATTCGATATGAAGGTGGCTTCCGGTACTGCTTCCTGTATTTCCGCTTTTGCCTATATTGTCACCTTTTTTTACACTCTGCCCTGCGGACACATTTAAGCTGTCCATGTGGGCATATTTTGTGGTATATCCCTTACTGTCCGTAATCACCACATAATTTCCATAATAGGAATCGTAAGTTGCTTCTGTTACCGTTCCATCATGTGCCGCATATACAAACGTTCCTGTCGGCACCGCTATATCCACACCCCTGTGAAGCTCCTCGGCTCCGGTGTTTGGATTTTTCCGGTAGCCATAATAACTGCTGATATAGTAATACCAGTAATAATCAACCGGAGAAGCAAAGACCTGTAAGCCGCCTTTTGTCTCCGTATAGGCTCCAAAAATTTCCGTCTGTTCGCTGTCCATGCGTCCGGCTACAATGCTCTCAAGCGGTGTGACCGTAAGTGTGACACGAAGAATTGTTACGGTATATTCTTCTTCCTCCTCATACTCGTATTCCTCGGTACGGGTAGTCCCGTCCGGATTTGTTACTATTCTGGTTCCGGTCTTTGTGACTGTCCTTGTCCGTGTTTCCTCTACTTCCTCAGTAGTGAGTGAATACATGGCATCAAATAATTCCTGAATCTCACTCTCTATTCCTGCGGCAGTAAATTCCGTATGGACTGCGGAAAGATAACTGATCAGTGTGTACGGATCATGCCCGATTGCACCAAGGTTATAATCGTATTCATCATATCCCGGATAATCAGTTTCAATCCGGTCAATCTTATTTTGCAGTTCCATTTCCTTTTCTGTAAAAGATAAATCTGCTGCATCAATCTCTGCCGGAAGGCTAAGATATGTGCTTGCCATCGTTGTTGTCACAGTTCCGGTAAACATGGAACCGCAGCTTGATAGTGCCGACATGATCATAATGAGCAGAAGTGCAAAAATACCCACTGTGATAATCAGTGTTTTATTTTTCGTGGCAATTTCCTGTAACTTCTTTGCAATCCCGGTTGCAGCATTGGCTGTCTTTGTAAATGTTTCCTTTGCAGTCTTGGCTTCTGCTCCTACCCGCCTTGCCTTGGCATACTCACGCTTGATGCGCTGTTTCTGTAGCTGCCTTTGCAACTGCTTCTTTGGACTGTTGCCCTTTAGATGTGGATTTTCACTGATGAATTTCTCATACTCCAGCTTCATATCCGCTGTAACCTGTTTTTTGTGCAATCGCTCTAAGCGGTCACGCTTTCTCTGTGCCTTGCTCTTGCGGTGATACTTCATATAGTGGTAAATATCCTCGGCTCGCTGTTCCGTCTTGTGTGCGCCCTCCACAGCAGAATTATCCTTTTCTGTCTCTGCAATCTTGCGATGCACAAAATACATATTTTCGGTCTGGAGCTTGTGAACCGCAGTTTTTCCCAGTCCATCCGGTTTAAATGGCTTCTCCACATCCACCGGAACCACAACATACTTTGCTTTTCCGGTCTGTTCATCAAAGACACGCTTCATCTCATACTGCCGCTTTGTCGGCATCTTGTCCTTTGCTTTCTGCAACTTTCGGCGGTTCTTTTCCGACTTATCAAAAGCCTTCTGTACTTTTTGGTCTGTAAATTCGTCCGCCTGCCCCTGCGAAAATGTGGCGTCCTTTGTCTGAAGATCTCCATAATCGGACTGCTTTGCATTTTCTGACTTTGCACGCTCTCTGTGTGCGTGTTCTCTCTGCACACGCCTTTTGTGATATTTTCCTTTTTCCTCAGACCGTTGGTAGGTATTTCTAACGTGGTAATTGTCCTGAAAACTGTCTGCGTCCTCTGTATGGAAATTTGTAGCATTACCGTTTTCCTCATTGATAAAGCTGTTTTCCTTTAAGAATGTCTTTTCCGCTTCGGCTTCCGACTTCTGGACATTGTGACCAGAAGTGTCCTGTTGTTGCTGTCGGTAATATTTTTTCTTATTATTTTTCCTGTATTCTGTCCCAGTATTAAACTCTGACTTCTGGACGCTGTGACCAGAAGTTGCTTTTCCTGTACGACTGCCATGGTTCGCATCCCTTGGCAGATTGCTCACAGGCTTCTCGCTGGCACTAAACTGGTTTTCCACAGAAAAGGTGTTGTCCTGCCTGTGTTCTATATGTTTTACTCCAGTCACTTCCTTATCTTTGGAAAATGTCTCTTTTTCAAATGCCTTTACTGCCTGCTTCTTCTGTCTCTTTTCCGACATTTATACTGCGTCCTCCTTCTGCACCGATTCCTCCGGCTTGGTATTCATAATTCTGTAAGTCTTGGTGTCTGTCGGATATTTGTCTACAAATGGAATTACCACATTGTCAAACAGTATCAGACCACTTCCCGGCTCGGAGTTGGTGACATAGGAAAGCTGCTTATCAGATAGTCCCAGTTTATCAGCGAGAATTGCCTGATCTTTGGCATTCTGATTTAACAGATACACAAAATCGCTGTTACCCAAAATACCTTCAATCTCCTCAGAACGGAGGAAATCGCCCACGTTCTGCGTCAAACCTGTCGGAATACCGCCCCATTTTCTGAAACGCTTCCAGATTTCCACGGAATAAATAGCTGTCTGCTTCTCCTTCAGAAGAAGGTGGAACTCATCACAGTAATAACGGGTAGCAAGCTTTCGCTCCCTGTTCTGCGATACCCTGTTCCAAACCGCATCCTGCACGATCAACATTCCAAGTTCCTTTAACTGATTTCCCAAGTCTCTGATGTCAAAGCACATGATACGGTTGCCGCTGTCCACATTGGTATGGTGGTTGAAGTAATTCTGGGAACCATGCACATACAGCACAAGGCTGTTTGCGATACGCTCCGCCTTTGGATTTTTGTGTGCTAACAGGGCATCATATAAATCTTCCAGCAGCGGCATATTTTCCGGCACCGGATTTTCAAAATACTTATCATAAATATGACGGATACACTCGTCGATGATACCTTTTTCATCGTTCTGCAATCCATCCTTGCCGCCTGCAATCAGGTCACACAGAGTAATAATAAAATCGGATTTCAGCTTTAACGCTTCCTTATCCCCCTTATGGCTCAACTGAATATCCATAGGGTTCAGATAGTCTTTGGAATTGGTGGCAAGTTTTACCACCTGTCCATGTAGTGCTGCCACAAGAGCAAAATACTCTCCCTCCGGATCGCAGATGATAATATCGTCCTTTGTGATAAGAAAACAGCTTAAAATCTCACGCTTTGCACTAAAACTCTTACCACTTCCGGGAGTACCTAAGATAACTCCGTTTGGTGTACGGAGCCTTTTGCGGTCTGCCATAATCATGTTGTTGCTGAGTGCATTTAATCCGTAATAGATTGCCGGTGCAGGCATAAATAACTCCTGCGTGCAGAATGGTACTAAGATTGCGGTACTCTTTGTGGAAAGGGTACGCTCAATTCCGGTCTCATTGCAGCCAATCGGCGCAGATGCCATAAGGCCCTGCTCCTGTAAATACTGCAAACAGCGTAAATCACAGTTTGCCTGCTGAATGATACCGGACACCCTCTGCATTAAGCTCTCCAATTCCCGCTTGGTTCTGCCATAGCAGGTAATAAGAAATGTCATGTTGATCATCTTCTGGTTGCTCGTATTCAGGTCATCCAGAAATTCCAGCGTGTCCTTTTCATAGGTCACAATGTCCGTCGGTAAAATATCCATGTCATACCCACTGCGGACTGCCTTTTTCTGTTCCTCGATCTTCATTTTCTGGATATTGGAAATGACCGCTTTTAACTTCTTGATTGCCTTTACCGGATCTTCCGTCTGCATGTGCATGGAAATCGTAAGGTTGGCATCAATATCAAGAAGCTGCTTGATCAACTCGTCTGTAAATTTCGGTGCGATAATATCCAGATAGGATACGCAGCCATACATATTTCCCGACTTGAAGCGGTTCGGATAGCGGAAATCAAATCCCGGCGGTGCAATATAGTCCTTGACCGACTTACCGGATTCTGCCAGATCCTTAAATGAAAAACGGAAAGGCTCCATGGTATCCTGGTTAAAATATTCATGCAGGATACGCAGTCTTTCCTTTCCGTCCAGTCCCCTCGCAAGGGTTCCTATGTTGTTTAAGTTTCGTATGACATCTTTTTCAATGTTGTTAAGGCGGCTCTTGGCTTCCTTGTAGCCGTTGCTTTCTACACCAAAAATCAGATATTTTGATTTGATAATACCATTGTTTCCCTTTGCCGCCTGCTTCTTTAACATTTCCGTATATTCTTCACGAATATCGTTAAAATCATCCTCCTGCCACGGAATGTCAAACTGTTCTGTAAGCATCTGTTCGTTGACCTGCCTGTTGAAAAGCACCAGTTCAAACCTCACAGACGGATCAAAATAATTGATGAGCTTACTGTACTGTGCCAGTATATCCGCCTGCTCGTCCACTTCCAGTAGCGAATAGTTTATATCAAAAAATTCCACCATCTTTGTATAATAACGGTGGCTGACCTGACAGATACCGTCCCGGAACATCTTTTCAAAAGTGATCGTCTTTTGTGCAGTAGTCGGCTTTTCTTTCTCATTGCTCTTTCCCGATAAAATGCGCTTCAACTGTATAAGACGCTTCTTTTCTGAAAAGGTAAGACCGCCACTTTTACTGTTGTTCCTGCTATTGCCTTTATAACTGCTTTTTCTGCGGCTTTCCGGTTCTGCCTTTTGCTTTTTCTTCAAGATAACGAACCTCCCTTCGTAATTTTTCTTTTTCTTCCAACTGCTTGTATAAGTTCTCTGACCGGTATGGTCTTATGCCCGGTGTGAGTATCTTCTGCCGGAGCATAAAATACAAAATCTTCTCCGCCGGAAACCCGTTTTTCTCATACATCGCAAAAAAGAAGAACGGAAGCATTGCTCCCATCATAAGAAGTGATGCGGCTGATGTTCCGATCAGTCCCTTGGTTAAAAAATACAAGGGTATCCCGGCTACTGCCGCACCGCTGAAACAGATGAGCTGCCTCTTTGTCAAATTCAGTGCCACTTTTGTCTTGATACCGGACAAATCCTTTGGCACCTGCACGGATATTGCCATATCGTTCCTCCCTTAGTGCGCATTCCAGATAGATTTCGATAATGAACCAGTCTTAAAGAGTGAAAAGCATAAAATAACGGTATATGCTGCCACCGACCAGAGTGCCGTATGCAGGTTGTCGGATACTGCCACACCAGCCACAAGCACTGCATAGATAGCGACACACACCATCATAAAAAATCCCTGAAATGCAAGGGCGCAAAGTCCCTTAAAATAATTCGTTCCTATCGTTCCCCATTCCCGGTTGGTTACGGTTGCGCAGGGAACAGGTGCTACTGATACATAAAGATATATTTCAATCATTCGCCCATAAAGAATGACGGTGATAAGGACTGACATGATTTTCATACATAAACTGACGATCATGGTCTCCATTCCAAGTCCCAACAGCTCTCCTATGCTCATTTCCGAAAATTGCTCATTGAACATCGTCTGCAGCGTACTTGAAACATCAATACTGGTTTCCCCGCTGATTGCTGCGGCGGCAGAATTGACGATGTGGCTTCCCACATCAAATACCGCCATTACAATGTCAAAAGTCTTGCTTAACAGCATGACTGCAATACACGCTTTCATAAAAAAACGGATAAAAATTGCCGTATTGAAGTCATGCAGATTATTCTTGTCAATAACCATGGAAATAAGCTCGTAGACGAGTACAAAACTGATGATCATTCCCGCTATGGGAATCATCACGTTATCGGACAGGGTTTTTATCATGTCAAAAATACCGGAGTTCCAAGTGCTGGGAGTTTTGCTGACCTCCCCTGCAATCGTGCCTACCTTGTCATTGACATCGGTAAACATGGTTTCAAAGTTTGTCAGCACCCATCCCTGCAACAGTTCCTTTATGAATTCAGTAATCTTATCAATGATCCCGCCCATGAATTATGAGAACAGTGTGGTAAGCTGTGGAATTACCGTCTGTGCCACAATGATGATGCCACCGCCACTCATAAGCTGTTTTATCCCCAATTAGGTGTAAAACTCTGCTCGATGGCGGGCGGCGGCGT